>WNFZ01006008.1_pt1 | contig 11047 bp, 9 predicted proteins | sample 5400081 | NCBI WGS metagenome assembly WNFZ01 (sample SAMN13153365, study PRJNA577476) | soil metagenome | isolation source: 80 cm soil or saprolite under grassland replicate 1 | place: USA:California | collected 2016-06-15
TTTACATGCGTGCGACACTATGGTACTTTAGTCCAGGATCTCTATATAATCCAAATTAATGGATTCTCCGCTTTCATGGACGATTCGCACAAAATGATCGCCGGGAGAAAGTTGCGGGGAACCCCACAAGAGGTCGAAGGCTTGCTCGTGGAAGCTATAGGGCTGATCATCAATGATAACCGTCACCGTCCCGAAATTCTTCCCGCGCTGATAGCCCAAAATGAATCCTTTCCCTGTAAAACGGAAGGAGGCTTCATTCCCAATGCCAGTTGAGAAATGTAGGGTGCCTTTGTACGCGTTCTTCGTTCCCGGATTCTTCAAAACAGTCCAGAACCTATCATAAGCAATATTGGGATCCATATCATCATATTTTCCGGCTGGGAGTGGCTGAGGTTGGTTTGATGTGGGCGTGAACGTTGCCGTTGGGCGCAGAGTGCGTGTGGAGGTTGGCGTTAAGCTAGGACGCGGGGTACGCGTAGAAGTTGCGGTGTCCTCCGGAGGAGTCTCGTCCTGAGTGGGGGTCGCCAAGAGAGCAGGAGGCAGCGTCTCCGCCTCGAGGGAGCTAAAGCTGGATGGAATGGCCGTCGGAGGGATGAGTGACTGGCCGAGATCGCTTGTTAAAAAGATCCACCCAATTCCAAGAATCGAAACGACGCCAATTGCAATAGGGATCAGAAGTGCACGGTCGAACGAGGGGCGAGGCTGCATACCTGACAAAGTCCTGCCGCGATTGTACCCGCATTCGTTTCATTACAGAGTGCCGCATAATTAATTTAAACCTGAACTTTGAAGTTTGACCTCCAAAAGAAATCAAAAGTTTAATTACTTCTGAGATAAGCGTAGCACGCCGTCCCTGCGGGCGGCAGTGTGGACAAGCGGTAAGGTTTCCAGGAGCAGGCCTGATTTGAATGATTGACAATTTGGAATCATCCATCCATATCTTGAAAAGATTGGGGGGAACAGCCTGGAGAGTGAGTTTGCCGGAGAAGTTGAAGCAGTCGGAAAAGGCGACCAGCTCTTTGGGTATCGCGGCCAGAGCATGGGAGCCTATGTCGAATATCTGTGGATTCCTGAAGATGGAATGGTGGCGCTTTCCTCGCTCGGCGTGGGTCTCTGTGTGAGCACCCTGCCAAGTTGTCCACTCTGATGGACACAAGACCTCTTCCTGGTGATGATTATCAATTCTTCAGGAGATGAGAACCCTCGCGGGGGAAACTCAAGACCAATGGCTTTCCAGCACTGGGCAGAACCGAATTACTCCTGAAACTCGATCGGTGTGCTAGCCAACTGTCCACCGTCAATGCCGAATGTCGAGCCCGTGACAAAACTAGAGGCCGGCGACGCCAAATACACGGCCAGGCCTGCAATCTCCTTTGGTTCTGCCATCCGCTTCTGAGGGATGATCTTGAGGATTGCATCGTTGATCTGTGGAGTTTGCCACAAGACACTGCTGAATTTTGTTTTGACAAACCCCGGGGCAATGGCATTGACCTGGATATTGAATGGAGCCAGCTCGGCGGCCAACACTTTGGTCAACATGAGCACTGCCGCCTTGCTGACGCTATAGACGCCTAGCATTGGCTGCGCTTCCAAACCAGCGACAGAGGCCATATTGATGATCTTCCCACCACCGCGCCTCTTCATGCTCTCGACACAGGTTTTTACGACACGGAAATACCCTTTGACGTTTACATCCAAAATCTTATCCCACTGACTCTCTTCGGCAGTTAGGATAGGACCGAAATGAGGATTGGTCGCGGCGTTGTTGACCACGATGTCAATGTCCCCATACGTCACTATCGCTTTTTCGACCACAGCGGTGATCGCTGCCATGTTACGTGTGTGGGCTGCCATCGGAAGTGCCTCTCCACCTGTTTCGCGAATCCTCTGTGCAACGTTTTCCAAGTCCGCTTGCTTGCGGCTGACGAGAACCACTTTCGCCCCAGCCTCTGCATAGGCTACGGCAATCGCTTCTCCAATCCCACGCGATGCGCCGGTAATCAGAGCCACCTTTCCAGATAAGTCAAATATTTGTTGAATATTCATGGGACATTTCCCTCCGCGGTGAATAAATTATCCTTCGTTGCTATTGATTATGATCATGTTCCATAAATTCTAGCACCATACGGGAAGAAATAACGCAGATTGAGGGCCTGTCATCCGCTTGTGATCATAAGCTTATGGATCCGCTATGCTGCGGACCAAAATCATTCCTGCAACGCAAGTGCCGCGGCTTCCTCAAGGGTCAACATCCGTCCTTCGGTAGGGGCCTGGAGCCCACGAATTCCTTGATATATCATGATAAAGATAAGCAAGGAAATCCTAACGCTAAATCAAAAACCCGCCTTATTTGGCGGATTTTGTTTTAGTACCGTCTCGACCTCGCAAAAGACAACGGGGCGGGCGAGCCGAAGGTGGACGAGATTTGTTGAGCCTGCGAGGTCCCCATTAGGGGGCGAAATCCTGACCAAGGGCTTATGAGTTAGCCCCTCCATGCGCTCTTAAAAATGCCAGCACATATAAGATAAATAACTCAATTGCGGGACACTTCGCTATATATGGCGGTGTTTTGAAATGATTATCACTTTGATAATCCCCTGCACATTAAAATGCAGGTATATGGAGAGTATAACAAAGTATGGTTTCCGTCAAGTTTTTTTGACTAATGATTGAACACTAATGATTAATAATAAGATGTAACAGAAGGCCAAATTGCTAATGCTGCAGAGTTCGATTTTTAGCATTCATCCCTTTGAGCCATCAGACATTTCTTAGATCGCGGGTTCGAATCCCGTCGGGACTGCAACGCGTAACTACTTACGCCCCAACTGGCGCTTGATGAAATCTTCATGGAGCGCCAGTTGCGTTTAACTGGCGGGAGCTTCAAATATGCTTACTCAAAAGTTTCAGAGTATCGAGTTACATGAGATCAATCTGCTTATCATCCAAGAGGGTGCAGAATGGGCAAAGGTGAGCACAAAGACTGTCTACCGATGGATTTCGGACAACAAGCTTCCTGCTATTCGACTTGGAAATCGAACCTACCGCATTCCGGAAAAGGCTATCATTGCTTATCTTAAACAAATCAGATATGAGTACTTCATCGAATAATCTAAATTTCTAGGGCTCAATATCAGCGCCGTCAGACCTGAAAACAAGTCTACTATTGTCTCCTTCTTATACAGTTTTATGAGCCTATTTCAGCATAGTTTGGAGTTTCTCGAGAAGTGTTTTAGTAGATGCTCTTATTTTTAATATGTTGGTGCTGAGCTTAATAGGTATAACCGTTATAGAAAAGTTAAATAAAAAACTCTGAGAGTTTTGAATTCTCGGAGTTGCACTTTTTACTCGGGCTGTGCTCGCGCTTCTAGCCACTTCTTGAAGGATTTTTGGCTTTCACCCGAAGGCTTGCCCAAAATCAAATTTTCAACACTGATATCTTCGTCCAAAGGCGGCCAGTGAATCCCTTCCCCATCTCCAATTAGTCGCCACTTGTTGCGTTCATCTGGAGTCCCATGCAGAAGACGCGGAAACCACGCCAGCGGCACGGACACCATTCGCCCATCGCTAAGTCAACGATCAACGTGTCGTCCGTCACCTGGACGTTTTGTGTTGAAACCATACGAAGTTCAATCGCTAAAATAGTCATTCCATTTCTCCAACAGCATCTTCTGGTTTTCCTCGATCAATTTCTGAATTCGATTGATTTCATTCCGGTTGTATCCGCCGCTATTTTGTAATCGTACCGGATCAAGCCAGAATTTTGCCTTGTTTCTTTCACGCTCAACATGCGGGGGTTCATCACAGTCACCTGAGTAGAAAAAGAAGCGATAAGGACCATGTTCCCATATGGTAGGCATAGATAATGAAGTTATAGCATTTTCCTCTTTATTGCGCAAATCCACCCATCTTAGCAAGTGGGGGCAGCGCTCACTTCACTCTGCTTGCCCCCAATCGCGATCTGTGCCAACGTAATCCCTTCCCCCGGCAAATACAGGGCGAGCAGACACAACCCAGCACTGACTTCCAAATCAATCGTTCCATGAAGTATTTTCCCGTCCATGGCTACCACCACCTGGTATCCCGCTTCCCCGCAATGGCAATGGTGTTCTCGAGCCAACGCTTCAAATTCCTTTGCATCCACAATGTCCGCCAGGGTTCGTCGATAGGTGTGATGGCTGGGCATGCTCTTCCGCTTCAGTCCTAAGATCTGCGTAATCCAAATCCCTCGATAGGCCACCCACTCTGCCATCCCACTCGGTTTATCTTCCCCACACAGCTTCGCCAGAAACTAAAGCATGGGGTATTTGCTAGAAAAACACAACGTTACAGAAGCTGAAATTGAAGCAGTGTGAGGCGCGGGGCATCTAAAGGTTAGAAAGACATAAAAAGAAATCAAACCTCTATTGTTTTATGAAGCGTCTGAGCAGCTCGCTCAATCATCCGGGCTGTCATTGTTCCCCACTCTTTCTTGTAGATTGGAACGCGTCGTACAACGATTTTCACCAGGATCAAGATGTGGAATAGTCTTGCCCGCGCCAGGCGCTCATCAACGATCTGATCGGATTTTCCTTCCCCCGAATAGCCTTTGAGCAGTTCCGCTTGTGCCTGTTCAACTCCCACAATCCCTTTTAATGTAAACCACCATTCGAGATCTGCAAGGAACTTTCCAAGATCCAGAGCCGGGTCAGTGAGGGTACAGGTATCAAAATCGATCAGTGTCAGACCTTGTGGGGTAGTAAGCAGATGATCCGATTTAAAGTCCGAGTGGGTAAACGTGGGGTTCTCCTGCGGTAGATTGGAATAATGTTCCTCTATCGTATCCAGGATTTCGAGAATTTTATCGTGAGTTTCAGGCAGAAGAACCTGAACATGTTCACTAGCTCGCTTGACAACTTTCGCTTCCATGGAGAAAGTGTTTTGCTTTAAATCGGATTGCAGTGTTTCCGGACCACTATGCAAAATAGCCAGCCCCCTGCCAATGATCTGCAGTCGAGTAGCAAGCCATGCGCGGGGGCGGTTAAGCTGATGAGAGAGCGGAATTCCGGGAGCATGAGGATAAAAAATAACGCCATCTTCCTGGCTCATGGCTTCGGGCCGATTTCCCTGAAGCCCATAGTTATTGGCAGCCAGCCAATCGACAACCCGGTTGGCTATTCCAAAAGCCCTGGCAGTATCCTGACCGTTTGAATAAAGCTTGGCGTACAATCGTCGCCTCTGTCTAGAAACCGCCTCAGGCGAGTCAATCTCATAACGCAAAACATGACGCTCTCCCGGACGGTAGCGGATTGGGGTAATCACCGGCATTTGCTTCAGATCATGGGCGATACCAAGAGATACAAACATCGCGGCGACGTAGGAAGGGCTGCCCAACCGGACCAGCTGCGGGAACTCCGGGTCAAACGGCCAAATTTGGAGCCTGAGCTCTTGGTCGGGGATATCTCTCCACAGCTCGCATTGGACAGGCATCAAACCGGATTGGTTCGCTTCCTCTTGCAGCTGATCCCAACTTTCTGCGTGGTTGTTGCCATCCAGAGTTTTTTGCCATGCAACGGCGAGTTGAACGGAATGGCTTGCCTGGCCCGCCGCGTCGATCACCGGGAAGGTAAAATAGGCAGACAGCTTTCGTCCGGGTTTGAACTTGGCACGTGTCAGCTGGAACGGCCCGGCACGATAGCCCGGCCGCAACATAGTCTGCGCTTCACTTCTCAACAGGCTGCGTGAAGACTGACTATTTAATGCCCATTGGATCCCAGCCAGGCCAGCTTTTCCGGAGAGAATATCTTCCTGATTCATTGCACGTTCAGGATTTTATAAGCCGGGAGAAAATGCTCCAACACATACATAATATCGTTCAATTCCCGCACCTTAACTTTTGTCCAGGCATGCAAAATAAGAATGAAGAGCTCGAGAGCCTCGAAGAGCGCCACACGTTGCCTATTCACAGGCTTATAAAAACGTTCATACTCTTCCAGAAATTTCTCACTGACATCGATCAACCGTTCGAAGCGAACCAACCGCGCAGCATCATTCAATTGTTCTGACTTGATCTCCATATCGTCGAAATCGACAGTAGCCATCCCCGCCCGCATGAAGGCGCAAAGGAATAAACCAAGATCTTTCGCCGGTTCGGCGTTACAGCAAGAATCAAAGTCAATAAACCCAATTTCTCCATGATACATCAGCACTTGTGCCGGGCGGAAGGTGCCATGCGAGGGGACCAGTGGGTCTGGCTGTGAGCTGGACTCCAGGTGACTCAATCGTTCCATGAAGGGATTTGCAGCCGGAGCCAGTTGAGGGATTGCAACGGATAGCTCTTCGATTGATTCGCGTGTCTGCGCTTCATCATTCTCCCAGCCGTACACCTTGTCTAACTGTACATTTGATTTGTGAATCTCAGCCAGGCCCCGAGCAGTTTTGCGCATCGCATCTGTCAATTCATCGAATGCTTCTATAGTTCCTGCTTTTACCGCCATCACAGTCAAGTCTTTAAGAGTCTTTTCCTGACGGATCGGACCCTGGATCATCACTTTCATTTCCGCGTCATAAGCCAGCGGCTCGGCAATCTTCAAGGCATTACTGGAAGCCAGAGGCGAGTCCCAGAGCGCTCGCATAGTCTCATAAGCATTCTGTCCCTTTTCTTTGCGATACGTCTTGGCGACCACCAGCTCAGGCCAACGATGATGCAGATCGGCTCCCGGTGGATAGTCCAGATAATAGACAATCGTGCAGCGGCTGCCCGGTTTATAACGGGCTACCTGGGGGTGGCAAGCCTGGATTTGCAGGTCTTGATAGGCTGGAGACGCAACTCGAATGCGGCTCATTAAGTACTCGCGAGACTGCTCTGGGTCAATGAGTAGTTCCAGGGAAGACAACGCAGCTTCGGGCTGCTTGGTCCACAATTCGAGATTGAGATCTGGGATGACAGCATGCCATTCTTTACTTCCCAGGGAGTTTTCTACCAGGAGTGGACGACTCGAAATGACACCCGGCGCAGAGAGGATGCCCTGAAGGTGGATTTTGCTCGTGCTGGATTCACGAGGTTTGCTGACCGTTAATTCGTAAAAGCCTGACCAGTTTTCCGTTTTATAACGGACATTACTTGAATCGCACTCGCGTAGAATAAGCTGACCTGAACGGAATTCGGGGATCGCCTGGGAGAGGGCTGCACAAATGCGGTCGGGATCCCTGGCCGCCACCATCCAATCAGGCAAATCCCGGAGCGTCTGGAGTCCTTCCCAGATCAGGGTGTCTTGTTTTTGACCGATAGACTGATCTGTTTCTGACATTCGATTCTCTCCTCGAGCAAAGACATGGTTTGCTTTAATCGGCTGCCTTTCATTTTTTCCCAGCTGTGTAACGTCAGGCGGATGAGGCTGATCAATTCATAAATAGCGACCCGCCCTCTCAAAAGTCCCTTATCGGCGATCCAAGCTTTAGATGCATCGATATATGTATCCAGAAAAAGAGCGCATAAACGCTCGATCGCTTCGGGCGCGAAGGGGAAATTTGGATCCTGATCCTTAATAATATTCAGCCTTTGGTATGCCAGATATTGACCCAGATCCTGGGCTGGTTCCGCCTGACACATGGTATCAAAATCAACCAGGCCGCCTGCTTTCCCATCAAAGATCAATTGAGTATAGGTAAAATCGCCGTGACTGAAGCATAACGGCATGGCCGGATAGGCTTTAGCAAATTCAACCGTCTGGTCAATCCAGGATTTGACCTGCGCACCTACGTCAGGGAAAACCTGGTGTAAAACATCGGCTTCTTCCTTTAGTTTATCAACCTGTATCTCCAATGTGGTTTGCCGGCCCAGCTTAATCTTGGAGCCATGAAGCGTGACTGCAATCAGAGCGCAGGTCCGAACGGCCTCTTCCAGCGGCACATCATTTCCATTCCCCTGACTATTCCCTGTCCATGTTTTCAACAATTCCTTGAAAAAAGGTTTTCCCGGAAGAGCTTCCATCAGCAGTAGTTGCAAGTCCGGAAAATAGCCTAACGAAAGGGGAATACGGAATCGATAAGGCATTTCAGGTTCGAGCAATTTCTCTCTCAGCGCGGAAATGACGGGAACCGTCAAGCCCCCTAATCCATCCGCGTCTACTTTTCCATAAACTGTTACATTTTGCGGTGTTTGTGTCTCAGTCTGTATGCCCTCAATAGAATAGCGCAGAACACAACGTTTATAACGCCCATAATGCGCCAGGAGGAGACGCACATCTTTAATTAAGAATTTATCTGACAAAGCCTCTGGCAGAGTTTGAGCTAAAATACTGGTGATCTTATGGGGATCGGTTGCATCCACCAGGGTGGGAATCAAACCGTCAATGGGAAAGACGGATAGGACCATATTTAGATGTTCAACGATCGCGACCGGTCTGGCAAACGGCTTTATTTCCGGTCGACCGTCCATTCTTGCCACAATAGGCATCAGCGTTGCATCCAGGTATGTTTTGCATCCAGATAAATCTTGGAAAAGTCGCGCGTTGACCAGCGTGGCGATGGTCTGGTGATCGCTGTTATCCAGGATTTTCAGCTTGTATTGCATATTTATGATATGGTCGAGCAGATAAAGGGCCTTGCCAGGGATACAATCGACAATGGAATACTGACCCTCTTCCGGACCAAGGAGCGTTGCCTGTAAGGTTGTCTTCATTCGCTCAGCATCAAAGGCTTCGGCCAGGGCAGGAACCTTTTTCTGAAGCAGGGCACTGTGAGGCAAATCATTATCCAGGCTCTGGATTAATTTCTCAATCGCTGGGCTTACCATAGCTGTTTTCAATCCTTTCCCATTTTTGGCTCTACCATCTCGGACACCGGGAGCGCACTGCTACCCATCTCTCTTTGACCGGATTGCATGGCATACAGGTTGGCATACAACCCACCGGCGCGGATCAATTCCTCGTGCGTACCCATTTGCTCGATCTGGCCCTCTTTAATGACGATGATTTGATCTGCATCGCGAATCAAATTGAGTTCATGGGAGATAATAATGGTGGTCTTGCCCTTCATCAATTTACGCAAAGCTTGCAGCACCAGGTCAGTTGATTCTGCGTCTAACCCGGTGGTTGGTTCATCCATGATCAAAATAGGTGTGTCGCGGATAAAGGCGCGCGCAACAGCGATCCGCTGGCGCTGTCCACCGGATAGATTCGACCCACGCTCTCCTAAGATGGTGTAGTAACCATCTGGAAATTTGGAGATAAATTCATCTGCATTGGCATCTTTGGCTGCTTCGATGATTTCTGGGCCGGTTGCGTCCGGGCGTCCATAAGCAATATTCTCAACGATACTGCCAGTGAATAGGATGGATTCCTGGAGCACCATGCTCATCTCTGCGCGCAGCGATTCCAGAGTAAATTTGCGGATATCATATCCATCGATTAAAACCTGGCCTGCGCTCGGGTCATACAAACGAGGGATGAGCTGGGCGATGGTGCTTTTCCCGGCGCCGGTATGGCCGACCACTGCTACAACTTGGCCCGGTTCAATCACGAAGGAGAGTCCGTTCAAGGTAGGACGTGGTTTTGCATCCGCCTTTTTTTTCGAGGATCCAATCGCCGGATAACTGAAAACTACATTTCGAAACTCAAGTTTTCCACGAAAAGGCGGTGCGGGAATCGCACCCGGTTCATCGCGCACGTCAGGTTTCAAGTCCATCAGATCGCCAATCCTGTCAAGACTGGCATACAGCTTACCAAAAGCATTCCATTGGGAAATCAATTTCTTCGTAGGTTTGAACATATCGTCAAACCATTTGGTGAAGACAACCAAAGCACCAACCCCGATAACGATCGGATTCCTGAAAATCAACCATGCCCCCACACAGATGACCGCAGCCGTTGCGACGGCACCCAATACGCTCACTACCCAGCTAAAGCGGGCCTGGTAAGAAGCGGCATCCAGCGCGGCGTCCATGGCCTTGCGACTCTGGCCAGAAAAGAGGGATTGTTCGTAGCTGCCCTGCCCATAAACCTGGACCACCCGGATCGAGGCCAGCATTTCTTGTGCGGCAGAAGCCAACTCGCCTTCTGTGGAGCGCAGCTTTTTGCTTGCGGCTTTGATCCTGCTCGTGAAATAATTAGAGATCACTGCCATCAACGGGATAATGGACACGGCCATCAGCGGGATGATGAATACAGCAACGTCGCCTTCGACACCCGGCTGGGGCTTCCAGATGTTCCAAGCTTTCCAGAACATACCAATCAAAACAAAAACCAGGAACAGCGCACTGCCAAGGAAATCCGAAAGATTGGATATGATGAAATCTTCCACAGCAGCCACATCTGACGTAACTCGGGTGAGAATATCGCCTGTCCGGCTCTGATTATGGAATGTCAAGGAAAGTTTTTGCAGGTGCCCGTAAAGGAAAACACGCATGTTGTAGCCAACCCCGCGACCACCCTGGGCCAGATAAATCTCAGTCAATGAGTCACATAGGCTGTTGATCATGGTCAGGACGACAATGCCAAGCGCAACAAGAACAAGAGTTTCCACATCGGGGTTAATACCAGAATTTAAGCCCAGGAGTTGTAAGGGACTTCGAGCCACAGCACCTCGAATGCCTAGAATTTGATTGACGCGGAATGTCACGTATGTAATCGAATAACCGACCACAACAGGTATCAATAAGGCTGTGAGTGACTCAACAATCAATGTGATCACAGACAGGATCAAGATTCGCCGTGAATTTTGCGAGAAGCGCGCGATAATTCCTACCAGCCGGCTGAGATTTAAGCGGTTCGAAGAGGTTTTTTTATCGTCAGAAGATTTGCTCATCAGTACACCAATTTAAGATACAGTAATTGATCACACATCGTGCCCAATTTTGTAGTCAGTAACATGGATAAGAATAATTTCATTTAAACCTTCGGTTTAAAAGACAAACAAGGCTTTTAAATGCTTTGCAGCCTGGGTAATATCAAACTGTTCCATCACCTTTTTCGAGGCCGCGCCGCCCAATTGCTTACGTTTATCCGCGTTGCGTAGAAGTTCAACGATCCCTGAAGAAATGCCCTCGACATCGTGCGGTTGGTATAAA
>WNFZ01006010.1_pt1 | contig 11046 bp, 10 predicted proteins | sample 5400081 | NCBI WGS metagenome assembly WNFZ01 (sample SAMN13153365, study PRJNA577476) | soil metagenome | isolation source: 80 cm soil or saprolite under grassland replicate 1 | place: USA:California | collected 2016-06-15
CCCTCGGCTGACGCTGCCACGCTGGGGAGCCGAGCTATCTGGCGTTCCGGAGGTGAGCGCCGCCTCCAGCTCCTCCGCCGATGCGTGCCGCTGGAGGACCGGTGCATCCTGGACGGGGGTGCGGGGATCGGCGCCTACGTCAGGGGTTCCTGGCGTTCAGCCCGCATGTCTACGGGATCGACATGGCCGTGAACCAGCTGCAGAAATCGCCGGTACTCAGGCTTGTAGCGGCGGGGAGCAGCTGCCGTTCGGCGATGGGACCTTTGACCTGCTGGTGTTCAACGAGGTCATCGAGCATGTCCGCAACGACCGGCAGACAATCCAGGACGCCCTCCGCATGCTTGCATGTGACGATCCCACCCGTGACCAACCGAACGTCACATCAGGTGCTTGCCTTGTTTAATGCGCGGCGACGAACGGATCAGCACACCCCACATGACGGACCGTCGTCGTACAGCGCCGCCCAGCTCTTGTGCGAGTTCGGGTGAAGCTTTCCGCATCGGTGTCAGCTGATGGTTTCCAGTGTCTCGGCTGATGGCTTCCACCAGGCGCGGGTGATGGGTGACGGGTTCGGCTGATCGTTGACGCCGCCCGCCCGGCCGGGTTGGCTGCCCGCTTCTATCCGTGACGGGATGGGAGGCCGAGGCGAGTGCTGTGGGAGCGCAGCGTGGTCGAGCAACGCTACGACGCGGTCATAGAGGTTGTCCGTGACGGGCTGCCGGTGAGCCTGGTCGCCGAGCGCTACGGGGTCGCCCGCCAGACCGTACATGCCTGGCTGCGCCGCTACCGCGCCGAGGGGCTGGAGGGCCTGGCCGACCGGTCCCATCGGCCGCGTCGGTGTCCGCACCAGATGCCACCGGGGGTAGAGGCCAGGGTGTGTGAGCTGCGCCGGACGCATCCCGGCTGGGGTCCGCAGCGACTACGCCACGAGCTGGCCCGCGAGGGGACCGCGCCGGTGCCGTCACGGTCGGGGGTGTACCGCGCGCTGGTCCGCAACGGCCTCATCCAGCCGGGGGTGCGGCAGCGCCGGCGGCGGGACTACCGGCGCTGGGAGCGGGAGCGGCCGATGCAGCTGTGGCAGATGGACGTGATGGGCGGCGTGCAGCTGGCCGACGGGCAGGAGGCCAAGCTGGTCACCGGCCTGGACGACCACTCGCGGTTCTGCGTGGCGGCCGGGGTGGTGCAGCGGGCCACGGCGCAGGCGGTGTGCCGGGTGTTCCTGCAGGCCCTGGACCGCCATGGGCGGCCGGAGGAGCTGCTAAGGGCCTGTAGATAATTAATGTCGTGGTTTGATGCTGTAGTTCCACTCCGGGTGGAACTGGTCGCCGTGGAGGTCGACGGCCCCAAGCTCGGCGTCTGAGACCCGAATCTTGTCGGGGTAGGCACCCTTGTCGATCTGGGCGTAGACCTCCAGCCCGGTGCGCGTGGTGGTCCCCGCGATCAGGCTCACGATCGTCTCCAGCGACACCAGCGGCTTGCCACGCCAGTTCATCGTGATGAAGCTGAACAGCCGGTGCTCGATCCGGTTCCACTTGCTGGTGCCGGGCGGGAAGTGGCACACAGCGATCTCCAGGCCGGTCTGGTCGGCCAGCCGCTGCAGCTCGACCTTCCACAAGCGAGTGCGGTTGCCGTTGGAGCCGCCGCAGTCGGCGGTGATCTGCAGCCTGGTGGCGCTGGGATAGCGCGGCTGGCCCAGATGCTCCCACCAGCTACGGATCGAGCTGACCGCGAACTGGGCGGTGTCATGGTGGATGCCGACGCTCACCCAGCCCTGATCAGCGGCGAGGTCGTAGACGCCGTAGGGGATCGCCTTGCCCAGCATGGGGTCCTTGAAGTCATGGACGCGCACCAGCTCGGGCGCTCCCGTGGGCCGCCACTGGCGCCCCGGGTTCTTGAAGTCGCCGACCAGTTCCTTCTTCTTGGTGTCCACCGAGATCACCGGCTGTCCAGCCTCCAGCGCCGCTTTGGCGGTCGCGTTGATGTGGCGGAACTGGGCGTCACGGTCAGGATGCCAGGTCCCCTCCCTGGTCTTGACGTTGGCCTGCAGGCTGTAACCCAGCGCCCCAAGCAGCTTGGCGACCGTGGTGAAGTGGACCTGGTGGCCCAGCCCACGCAGCGCATCGGCGAGGTGGCGAACGCTCTTGGCGGTCCAGCGCAACAGCGACTCGGGATCACCACGGCAGTCCTGGTCCACCAGCCGCTCCAGGTCCGAAAGCAGCGTCGGGTCGGTCTGGGTCAGCGCCCGGCGCCCGGCGCCTGGCCGCCGCACCCGCCCCGGGTCCAGCCGCTCGTCGGAGGCAAGCTCGGCGATGCCCTTGCGGATGGTGTCGACCGCGATCCCGGTCGCCCGCGCGGTCGCGGCGATCCCGCCCCGTCCGGCAGCACGGGCCTCCGTCGCCGCCCACTGGCGGCGAGGGCGCTCGTTCAGCTCGCCCGCCAGCAACCTGAACTTCTCCCCGATCGCACCCTCATCAACCATGTCGCCATGTTCTACTCCTCAGACGACCCTGCTGAGTAATTTATCTACGAGCCCTAAGCGACAACGGCAAGGTGTTCACCGGCCGGTTCGGGCGGCCGCCGGGGGTGGTGTTGTTCGAGCGGCTGTGTCGGGAGCGGGGGATTACGCAGCGGTTCACCGGGGTCCGCTCGCCAACCGCGACCGGCAAGATCGAGCGGTTCCACAAGACGGTGCGGGCCGAGCTGCTGGCCGGCCGGGTGTTCGCGGATGTGGCTGAGGCGCAGGCCGCGGTGGACGCCTGGGTGGTCGAGTACAACACACGCCGGCCGCACCAGGCACTGGGCATGCGGACCCCAGCCGAGCGCTTCGGCCGGCCACCAGCGGTGCCCGCCACGCCGGTGGCAGAGGGGGCAGCGGTTGCCAGTCCGCCGGCGGTGGGGAGCCCGGCCGCGGCGGCGGCGGCGGCGGTTCTGGTGGCGATAGCGAGCCTGCCGCTGGCGGCGAATGGCGGCGCGCCTGGAGCCCCGGTGGTCGGGCCGGCGGTCGAGGTGCGTCGCCGGGTGCAGGCCAACGGCACCATCCGCCTGGGCGCCAGCACGGTGAGTGTAGGTCGGCGGCTAGCCGGTGGCGAGGTGGTGGTGCGGGTGTCGGCCAGCCTGCTGCAGGTGGCCCAGGACGGGCTGCTGGTCAAGACCATGCCGGCCCCGACCGGGCTCGAGCCGGCGCAGCTGCCAGACGCCCGTCCGGCGAAGCCCGAGCCGCTGGGGCGGCTGGGGCCGGTGCTGGTGACCCGGCGGGTGCACAAGGTCGGCACGGTGACCGTGGCCGGCCAGAAGTTCCGCATGGGGACCGCGTGGGCCGGGCAGCTGCTCACGGTCCGGGTCGACACCGAGCTGTTCCACGTGTTCTGCGACGGAGTGCTGCTCAAGACCGTGGCCCGCACCACCCGCAACGACATCGTCCGCTTCGGCCCCACACGGCCACCCCGCCCGCGAGCCAGGGGCGGTATGCCTCAACCGGAGGGGCCCAGCTCAGTGTCAGTCCAGCCGTGACCCCGGGCCGGTCATGGCTGGCTGCCGATCCGCACGCGATGCCCGCGTTGTCCTCTGATCCTGCAACGCAGTGTCGGATGGTCGTAGCCACAGCGATACCTGGGTCGGCTGCATCGTCTGGTCCACCACGGCCAGCAGCTCGCCGGTCAGGGTGTCCAAGTCGACCTGCTGGCGCAGCCGGGCGCTGAACGCCTGGATCGTGTGGGCGGCGTCGTAGCGGCGGCGGTTGAAGCGCCGGTCCACCAGCTCCTGGATGCGGCGGTGAGCCGGCTGGAACGCCGCGGCGACCGCCAGGGTCGCCCCGGCCACCGCCAGGGTGGAGTTCCGACCCAGGAGCCGTCCCAGCCCCAGCACCACCCCGGCGTAGCCGCCGCCCAGCAGCACGGTGAGCAGCCCGTAGGCCAGCGTGCGGCTGATGATGCGGTCCAGGTCATACAGCCGGTAGCGCAAGGTCGCCGCGCCGACCGCCGCCGGCAGGACCGCCACGCACACCCCGGCCGCCCAGCTCAGCAGGTCCCTGGTACCCAGCGCGAAGCCGGCCAGGACGACCACGACCACCAGCGCCACCAACGCTGCCGCCCACGCCACCCAGCGCAGCTGCTGGCGTTCGACGCCGCGGGCGTGGCGGAAGCGCCCCACCAGCGACCCGGCCGCCACCACCACGGCAAGCAGGGTCACCGCCAAGGCGACCTGGTTGGCGACCAGCAGCAGCCCGCCGAAGCCGCGGAAGTCGAACGGGCCGCCCACTGCCTCATACCGCGGATCCAACCGCCCGGCTGCAAACGTCACCACCAGCAGCAAGACCACCGGCGCGGCCACCATGGCCCTGGCCCAAGGACGCCAGCGGGGCGACGGCAGCGACCCGGTGGGCGTGAGGAGCAAGACGAAGCTGATCAGCAGCAGCCCCGCAAACCCGGTGGCCGGAAAGTAACGGGCCGCATAGCGGGCGGCAGGGAGGCCACCAGGCCGCACCAACAGCCCATAGACCAGGTACTGCGCCGTCGCCCCGCTGGCGATCAGGCACAGGGCAAGCGCCAGCAGCAGCCAGCCGGCCGGGTGGCGGGGCCGGCGGGTGGCCACCACCGCCCCGACCGTGACCCCGCTCACGGTGGCCAGGATGGGGGCGACGGTGCCAGGGGTGAGCTGGACCAAGTCTGGCCGCCCGGCTCGGCGGAGCAGGTGATCAGACCAGGGGACCGCCGCGAGCGTGAGTATGGCCAGCGCCCACAGCGTCCAGGCGACCACGACCGGCCAGCGGCCCGGCTGGCCCGGCCCAGCAGGGGTTACCGTCGTGGTCCCTCGCCGCGCCATCGGCATCGCCACCTTCCACCGTCGCGGATCACACGCCAGTGTGGCCAGCCTCCGTCCCGGCAACGTTACGGCGGCCTTGCTGGGCACCATCCGGCCTTTGAACGGGTGGCCAAGAGGCCGTTCGCTGCTTTCCACCGGGTATGGCGGCTCCATACCACCAAGCGGCGAGCACGCGCTTGGCCTTCTTGACCAGCAGGTTGCCGGCGGGTCCTGCGGCGGGTGCTGGCGATGCGCCGGCAGGCCGGCCCGTAACGGTCCCGTACCGGTGACCTGCCAGCATCCACGGTGTCCGGGATGCCGCGGATCTTAAGGACCGCTGGATGGCACGCACTCCGGCGCCTGAAAGGAGGGGGGCTCACGCAGTCCAGGTCGACCAGCTTCAGGTCAGCTCAACCCGCAAGAACCCAGGAAGGAGTACCCATGACAGGCACACGTGGTGCGCGGCGAGCCGCGCTCATCGCGCTGCTGCTGGCACTGGCGGCCCTGCTGGTCGCCCCGGCCACCGCCTCGGCCGCACCCGGCCAGGTCGTCAAGGTCGACGCCACCGGCGCGGTGTTCGACTGCGGCCAGGTGACCTATACGGTCACCGGCGGCACGGTCACCTTCCTGTTCCACCTCAGCTCCGACGCGGCTGGTGGAGAGCACATCACCGGCACGGCAGCGCCCACCGGCGTCACACTCACCAGCAGTGCCGACAACCTGACCTACACCCTGGCCGGCGCCGGCTGGTTCGGCGGCAACCTCACCGCCGGTGGCACCAGCAACTTCATCGACACCGAGTACTTCAACATCCTGTCACCGTCGGGTGGTGTGGTCGCCCGGGTGGCGGTCACCTCGGTGTTCGTGATGAATGCGCAGGGTGTGGTGACCGTCGACTTGGTCAAGGACAAGGGCGCCTGCACTGCACCCGAGGACTGACCTCGACACCGATCGTCTGATCGGCTTTCAGTGGAGCCCCGGCCCGTCCGCGCGGCGGGACCGGGGCCCACTGCCCTAACGTTCACCGGCTCAGCTCGAGCTGTTCTCGGGCGCTACGCCGCCAATGGCGGTAAGCATCAACCGGAGCCATCCTGTCCAGCATCAACCGAGCCTTGACAGCGCCGCCCAGCTCTCGCAGATCGAGCTGGGCGACGTGCTGGTGCGGGCGGGGTGAGTTTCCCCCGCTTTCTCGGAGGCTTCCGAACCTGGTCCACTGGACCAAAGGAGGGAGCTTCGATGGTGGCACCACGCAAGTACCCGGTGGAGTTGCAGGAGCGAGCGGTGCGGCTGTGGCGCTCCGAGCAGCCCCGCCGGCCGATCGCGCACCTGGCCCGCGAGTTGGGCGTGCATCCGGAGGCGCTGCGCAACTGGATCCGCCAGGACGAGGCCGACCGCGGCCAGCGCGATGACCGGCTGACCAGCGAGCAGTTGGAGGAGCTGCGGCGGCTGCGCAAGGAGAACGCCGAGCTCAAGCGGACCAATGAGATTCTGAAGGCGGCGAGCGCGGTTTTCGCCCAGGAGCTCGACCCGACCCGGCGACGGTCATGATGCTGGTGGACCGGCTACATGGCCGCTTCGGGGTCGAGCCCGTTCTCCGGGTGCTTGGGGTTCCCGCATCGACGTGTTCTACGGCTGGGAGGCGCGTCGGCGCCATCCCAGCCCGCGTGATATCGAGGAGGTCTGGCTCACCGAGCAGATCGAACGGATCCACAAGGAGTCGGGTGAAACCTATGGGTCGCCCAAGGTCCACGCGCAACTGCGCCGCGAGGGCATCAGGGTCAGTCGCAAGCGGGTGGAGCGGCTGATGCGCCAGGCCGGCTTGCAGGGCGCGTTCATGCGCAAGCGCAAGCAGTCCTCGACCAGCCGCGACCCTGCGGCCACGCCCGCGCCGGACCTGGTCAACCGCAACTTCAAGGCCGACGCGCCCGACCGGCTGTGGGTTGCGGATATCTCGCGCATCCCCACCGGGGAGGGCGCTCTGTGGCTGGCCAGCGTCCGCGACGCGTTCTCGCGGCGGGTGGTGGGCTGGAAGGCATCGGATCGGGCTGACACCGAGCTGGTGCTGGGCGCGTTGGAGTACGCCCTGTGGAGCCGCAACGTCGAGCGGGAACGGCTGGTGTTCCACTCCGACCACGGCACGCAGTACACCGCGATCCGGTTCACTCAGCGGCTTGAGGATGCTGGCGCGCGGCCGTCGATGGGCACTGTGGGGGACAGTCTGGACAACGCGCTGGCCGAGAACTTCTTCTCCAGCCTGAAGGTGGAGCGCGTCTACCGCACCACCTATCGGACCAGAGAGGAGGCTGAGCTTGACCTGGTCCGCTGGATCGACGGCTGGTACAACCCACGCCGCATCCAACGCGAGCTTGGTTGGCTGAGCCCTGACGAGTACGAGGAGGCGTACTACCGTAGGCAGTCCACTGGCGCCCAGGCTTCACCTGCCAGCGCCAGATAGCCAACCCTCCGAGGAATCGGGGGAACCCCAGGGATCAGCGGTAGACGTAGAGCCGCTCGCCGATGTACAGCTGCGACCAGGCGCGGTTCATCGCCGGGACGGTCACGCGGACACAGCCATGGCTGGCCGCGTAGGTCGGCACCGAGGTCGACCCGTGCAGCGCGTAGCCGCCGTAGAAGTAGTTGGGCCGCCACATCCACCCCAGCGGGCTCAGGTGCCAGCCGTCGATGCGGCGGTAGATCGAGAAGCTGCCGGTGGGCGTGGGGGTGGAGGGCTTGCCGGGGGAGGCGTCCAGGATCCGGGTGACGGCCCCCGAGCGGGTCAGGTAGACGACCCGGCGGGTGAGGTTGACCTCCACCGCCGCGGTGCTGCGGTAGTAGCGCGCGCTTGGCCGGTAGGGGCTGGCGAGCCGGCTCCAGGTGATCGGGCCGACGATGCCGTCCACGGTGATGCCTTGGACTTTCTGGAAGGCGTAGACGGCGTGCAGGGTGTTGTAGCCGAAGATGCCGTCGACGCCGCCGACGTCGTAGTGCAGGGTGGTGAGTCGTTGCTGCAGGTACACCACGGCCGTGCCGCGGGCGCCGTAGCGGAGGGTCGGCCAGGTGGTGGTGGTGGCGGCGGCGGCTAGGGCCTGCTGGCTGCCGGTGGCGGCGGTTGCGGTGGGAACCAGGCCGACGGCCAGCGTGGCGCTGAGGAGGGTGAGCAGGATGAGGGAGCGCAGGGGTCGATGGCGGGCGCCGGTGCTGCTCATCGCGCCCTTGCTGAGGGCGCGGAGCGGCCGGTTGGGTCGGAGTTGGGAGACGGTGCTCCACTTGGGACGCATGGTGGTCATCCCCTTTGGGTTCTACGATTCTGGGCGGGTGGCCCATGGCAGTGTTGGCATTGGCAGCTCCGGTCATGTTTGGCTGGTTCTGCGGGGATGGTAGGAGCCGGCGTTGCCGTGGTCATCACTCGAAGGTGGCCGATACCGGTGGAATCTTTGTGAGCCGGCGTCGGCGGAGGGTGATGGCGCTCACCGAAATTCCCCACTTGTGCTCACCGAAATTCCCCAGGTGAGCCAGGCGGTGGCGTGTCTTATTCAACCACGCTTGGTGGGCGTCACCCCCTTCCTGATGCTCTCGACGCGGGCGCGGTGGGCGCGCATCCGATAGCTGTCCCCGTCGATCTGGAGCACGGTGGAGCGGTGTAGCAGCCGGTCGAGCATGGCCGCGGCGACCATGGGGTCGTCGAAGATCTGGCCCCAGGAGGCGATGCCGCGGTTGGTGGTCAGCGCGATGGAGCCCTTGAGGTAGCGTTGGGCGATGACCTGGAACAGCGCAGCGGCGCCTTCGGCCTGCAGGGGCAGGTAGCCCAGCTCGTCGATGATCAGCAGTCTGGGGGTGGCCAGTGAGCGCATGGTGGTGGCCCAGCGGCCCTCGATGGCGGCGCGGTGGCAGCGGGCGACCAGGTCTGAGGCGGTGACGTAGGACACGCGGTAGCCGGCGTCCACTGCCAGGTGGCCAAGCGCCAGGGCCAGGTGGGTCTTGCCGACGCCGGGTGGGCCGATCAGCAGCACGTTGGCGTGCTCGTCGATGAACCGCAGGGTGGCCAGCTCGCCGACCAGGGCGCGGTCGACCGATGGTTGGGCGTCGAAGTCGAAGTCTTCCAGCCGCCAGGGGGCGGGGAAGGCGGCAAAGCGGAGCCGGCTTTGCTGGCGGCGGGCCTGGGTGGCGGTGACCTCGATGCCGAGCAGGTGCTCCAGGAACGCGGTGTGGCCCAGCTGTTGTGCTTTGGCGTGGTCCAGGGCGGCGGGCAGCGCTTCGGCGGCGGCCTCCAGGCGCAGGGAGTGCAGGTGGCTGCGGAGCTGCTGGTAGGCCGAGGTCGTGGTGGCCTGGGTCTGGTTCATTGGTCGCCTCCGGCGAGTTCGGCGTAGCGGGCCAGGTCGACCGTCACCTCGCCGTGCTCGGGGGGGAACAGGTGGAGCTGGCGGGCGGCCGCCTGGGCTTGGGCTCCGGGTGGCCGGTTGGCCTTGCGCTGGCAGGGCCGGCTGGTGGTGAACGCCTGCAGCACGACCCGTTCCAGCGCGGCGGCATGGCCAGCGAGTCTGAGGGTGCGGCCGGCGCCGGGTGGGGCCAGCCGGTGGGTGGCGAGCAGGACCCCGGCCGCAGACAAGATGCCAAGCTCGAGCGTGCCGAGCCGGTGCCGGACCATAGCGGTCGAGCCGACCAGACCGGGCGGGACCGAGTAGTGGTTGCCGCGGAAGGCGATGGTGCAGCTGGCGGTTACGACCCGCTGGACCTCGACGGTGGCCGGGTAGGGCTGGATCGGCAGCGGCTGCAGCGGCTCGGTGTCGCCCAGCTCCCCGACCGAGCGGCCACCCCAGCGAGGGCGGGCGTCGCCGGTGGTGGCCCAGAAGCGGTCCAGGGATGCCTGCGCGCCGGCGGCTGACTCGAGCTGGGCGGTGCGCCACCACCGCTGGGTCATGAAATGGACGGCCTTCTCCACCACACCCTTGCGGTTGCCTCGCCGCGGCGGGCACGCATCGACGGCGACCCCGTAGTGCTTGGCGACCGGGGCGAAGCTTGGCTGCAGCCGCTTGGTGTGCGGGTCGATCACCGTCGCCATGCGGTCCACCCGCCAGCGTCTGGCGGTGCCGCCAAAGCGGCGCAGCACCCCATCCAGCGCCTCCACCAGGTGCGGCAGGTCCTCCGATTCGCTCAAGACTGCGCGGGCCTGGCTGGAGTGCGACAACGCCCCGACCAGCACGTGCGCGCTGCCACCCCACGGCGCGCCGGGCAGCTCGGCCCAGTCCCACTGCTGCTCGGCACCGGGTGGATGCTCGATGTCGACCGTCTCGCGGCCCTTGACGCCGGCGCAGGCCTCGCAGTGTGGCCGCAGCTCACGGGTGCGCAGCGCGCGGGTGAAGCTGGGGTAGCTGCCCGCATAGCCCAGCGCGAGGACCTCGTCGTACAGCGCGGTCGCCCACACGTGGCGGTCCTCGGCCAGCCGCGCCGCCACGTAGTCGGCGAACGGGGCGAACACCTCCGGTGTCGAGCGTCGGCGCTGGCCAGGGGTGCGCTGGCCGTCCAGGTAGGCACGGATCGTCTTGGGGTCACGGTCAAGATGGCGGGCGATCGCTGCGATCGACCAGCCCTGCGCGCGGAGCGCTGCTGCCTCCACGTCTTCCTCCCATGTGAGCATGGACCGGGGCTCCTTGGGCTGCGGCATCACACACCGCCAGCATCAGGGAGCCCCACTCCTTGTGGTGGACCCTGCCAGCCACCAGGAGGCTCGAGGTGGGGAGTTTCAGTGAGCAGCTCTGGGGAGTTTCAGACGAGCGCGGTCACCCACACCGCCCGCAGGTCCCGCAGGCCGTGCGCGCCGCACCAGGCGTGCACCGCGTCCACCAGGTGCGCGTACCCGGCGTAGCCGTCCCGCACGATCGTGCCGGCAAAGCCCGGCAGCACCCCACCCGCGTCGATGTCGGTGGCGGACCGGCCGCCGGTGTGCAGGTGGGTGAGGAACTCGGTGCAGGCCACGTGCACGTACACAAGGCCACCGGCAGCCCGCCCCGGGGTCTCGTCCACGCCCAGGACCCCTGCCTGCCGCAGCAGCGCGCGGACCCGCTCCATGAATGGCTCCAACAGCCCCGCGGCCCGACCCCGCACCCCAGCCACAAACCCCACCGAGCAACCAACGCCCAGCAGGTCGCCCAGCAGCCCCGCCGCCCGCCCCACCGGCACGTGGTTGGCCACGGTCAGGTTGGCGGCATGGGCATGCACCCCCGGGCCGTACTGCGCCCGCCCGGACGC
>WNFZ01006011.1_pt2 | contig 11045 bp, 6 predicted proteins | sample 5400081 | NCBI WGS metagenome assembly WNFZ01 (sample SAMN13153365, study PRJNA577476) | soil metagenome | isolation source: 80 cm soil or saprolite under grassland replicate 1 | place: USA:California | collected 2016-06-15
TATTGACGAAGAGCAGCGCTTTGGCGTTAGCCACAAAGAACACTTCAAAAAGCTGCGCACAGAAGTGCATGTGCTTACGCTCACAGCCACACCGATCCCGCGGACGTTGTATATGGCATTGACGGGCGTACGCGATATTTCAAATTTGAATACGCCGCCTGAAGAACGACTACCCATCGTCACGCATGTTGGGCCGTATTCCCAAAAACTTGTGCGTCAGGCCATTTTGCGCGAGCTCGAACGCGGTGGACAGATATTTTTCGTCCATAACCGCGTCCATACGATCGACGCGATGCGCGCGCATTTGAATCAACTCGTGCCAGAAGCGCGCGGCGATGTGGGGCACGGCCAACTGCCCGAGCAGCATCTTGCCGACGTAATGCATCGCTTCAATACGGGACAAATAGATGTCCTGCTCTCGACGACCATCATCGAATCTGGATTAGATATACCGAATGCCAATACACTGATCGTCGACCGCGCGGATACTTTTGGCCTCGCACAACTCTATCAACTTCGTGGGCGCGTCGGGCGTGGCGCAATGCGCGCCTATGCCTATTTCTTCCGCCATAAAAAGCTATCGCCCACGCTCGAAGGCCAGCAAAGACTCGAAGTCATTGCTGAAAACACACAACTCGGCGCGGGCTATTCGATTGCCATGCGTGATTTGGAAATCCGCGGTGCGGGAGAATTGCTCGGCACTCGCCAACATGGATATATTCAAGCTGTTGGTTTTCATCTTTACACGCGTCTCCTGGCGGATTCTGTCCGCAGGTTGAGGCGCCAAGCTGGTGATCAATTCAAAGCTGATACTGCCAGGGTGGAAAGTTCTCTGGCATCATTCTCTTTGCCGATCTCCATGCCTGTCAATGTTGACTTGCCTATCGCAATAGGAATTCCCGCCAACTACATTGCAGATCAGGATTTACGCCTCCGCCTTTATCGCCGCATCGCAGACTTGCGCGATGAAACGGAAATTGAAGCAATGACGTCTGAGTTTCAAGATCGTTTCGGACCTTTGCCTGAAATGGTGGAGAATTTGTTTTACCAGATGCGAGTCAAATTGAGGGCTGAGGAAGCGGGGCTGGCTTCGGTCAATTGGGAAAGCGGACAGATTGTGTTGCGCTATCCTTCCTCAGATGAGAAGAAGGACGCGAAACGGTTGCAAGATTTAGGTCGGGATGTGCGAGGCGGGAGGTCCGCTTATTGGTGTATGTTTGGTGATGAGCCTAACTGGCAGGAACGTTTGCTAGAGATACTTTCAACTATTAGCGAATTGCAGCCAGCCTGAATTCGTTCGTCTACTTTGCTCTCATTCATAGTTCTCACAATCCAAATCATTTTTCAAGTCGCGAATAATTTCGTCACGTTCAGTTGATTCAGGTGCTTTTGTGAGCAAGCCATCCAACGAATCACAGAGACTTGGTTCAAGTCCTTTGGAAATACGGTTTGCCGTCTTCGTGAGAGACCTGACTTTTTCCCAATCCGCCAAATGTCCATATCCTTCAATAAAAGGAATGTACTCAAATCCGTTCCCTGCTTGTTCGCCATTTGCCTTTGCCTGTTCGTAAAGCTTAGCAACTTCGTTCCATTGTCCAAATTGGCGAGCAAGATCGGCTTTTTCGAAGTAATAGCACCAACCTTTTGAGGTAAGTTTACCGAAAATGGATTCGGGAAGCCTTCGCTCTGCTCCATTATTATCACCGATACGCTCGATAGCCGATGCTGCGCTTAACTTGCGCATATCATCACTAATCAATCGTAATTTGTTATCTTCAGGTCGAAGAATCCAGAGGCAGCGGTCAAGCTCAGGATTGAATGAAATGATCAGGCTGTGTGTGCTCTGGCCTGAGAATTCCATCGAGAGTTTACTATCTTCAATCGGAATGCCCTGCACGAAATCGTCAAAATCAGAATAGGTGTAATAGGCGGGAAAGTACCAATAAGGCGGTGTCTTGATATTACCAGGTTGATAAGCCGTGATGATTCCAAACGAGGTAGCATATTGTCCCATGTAACCCAGGATTTCCTCATCCGTAACAATTGCTGTGCCTGGTAGGATTTCCGGCGCGCGCCAGGCAAGTTCCTGATACAAGCGGATTTGTTTCTCCCAGGAATAACCAAATGTTTTCTCATTGTTCAGATGCATTCCAATCGCCAGTGCCATGCACGTGGAAATGACCGCAATCTTCTTTCTGGGATTGTCAATCAATCCTTCGATGATTGCTGTGACGATCAATGCGGCTCCTAAGGTGGAACCGATCCCAAAGCGCGAACCTGCGAACTGGTTCTTGTGCGTGACAATATCCTGTCCAATGATCCAAATGGGGAGCAATCCTAAAATAACCAAACTCACGCCAAGCACGAGTGCTTGTGAGATCCATGATTTATGATCGGTACCGTCACGGGACACGACTTTAACTTTGGTCAGATAGAAGAATCCCAAAGCTAACGAAACGATCATAACGATAATCGCGATCCAGTCGAAGAATGTGTCAAATGCAAATAGTTCAGGTACAAATGCCTTATACCAACTTGTGAATGTAACGATGATCGAATCCTGTAATGCGATTCGGATTAAATGGTAAATAGTTTGGACTGGATGTGAAATCAGGTTATAAAGCATCACGGGAGCATTACGATCCCCGAATGGTGAAGGTACGTAGAAGAAGAGTCGCCAGAGCACATAAAGGGCTAGAGCCCCGATATATGGAAGCCAATTCGATAATACCTTTGTAAGCCGACTCCTTAGGTTCAACTCCTGTTCGCGTAAAAGCCAGTAAAGAATGAGCGGTCGTATCAGTTCCATCCCGACAAAATATTCGCTTGTAAACAAATGCACGATTTCAAGCAACACAGCCAGCAGGATAAGAGGCAAGCGATAAGTTGGTTCGGTCACACTTCTTGCCATGAGCCATAGGCTGACTGCAAACAGTAGAAATCCCGTCCAATACAAAATGGAATTCACCGCGTAAGGCTGGATGAGGAAGAACGGATGAATGATAAACAACAGAATTGCGAAAGTAGCTTGGACTGTTCGCCCCGGCCAGAGACGTTTGAACAAATACCATAGCGTCGTCGCGGTCAACCATCTCATCAAGATTGCCGCGATATGCCAAGCTAAGGGTTTAAATCCGAGTAGCTGAAATGCAATGATATACAACCACGCAGCGTTTGGTCGGCTGTCGTAATACAGTTCCTCAGCCAAGCTGGGAATGCCCTTGTTAAATGCGTAATAAACATAAGGCCAATCATCCTGGTAAAAACCAAGTTTTAGTGCCAAAAGCCCAAACCCGAGTATCGCGGCAATAAGAAATGCGAGCGGAATACTTCTCTCTGTAAAGAATAAGTTCTGAAGAAAGGACTGCATCTTTTTCATGGATTTTTGACTGCGTTATTATACACTCCGTGTTTTTAGCCTTCGCCTCGTGACTGACCTCAATCCTGTTTCCGTTATAATGGTTTTTCCTTCATCTCAAAAAGCCGCTGGTAAGTTTTCATAAATTATCAAGCTCCTTAGTGGTCTAGGCCCACGGAAGAGCTAAGGCAAATAGTTTTGGCAATCGCCTCGTTTGGACCAAATAATGAGAATGAAAAAATTCACTATTGGACTAGTTGGAATTATTCTTTTGGGGATGGCAATCTTTGCTAAGCAAATGGGCATAGATAATGATTCTGAGTGGGGAAAGGGAAGAATAATTATCTTTGGGTTAGGTATTATCTTGATTTCTGTAAATTTTCTTAGTATTTTGTTCCAGAGTCAATTGCTAAAGTTAGCAAAGCGTACATCAGACCTCTTCAAAAGATTCAATGAATTAAACTATTCTAGCCAGCTCGTCACTTTTTCAGTTGTTACAACAGTTGCGGTGATCGCCATCTATATTTGGCTCTTTTTGCCTTTTTGGAGGCTGTCTCCTACGTCTAATTTTTACAGTCAACTTGCCATTGCATTTAAAAGAAATCAACTCTATTTGCCAGAACAGCCACCCCCTTCGCTCCTAGCGCTTAGCGATCCCTATGATTATGAGAGTCGAAAACAAATTGATAGCGATTTTACATGGGATGTATCACTTTATAACGGTAAATTTTATATGTATTGGGGGCCTGTTCCTTCTTTATTCCTAACTTTGTTCAGCAACGAACAACTTTCCCACCTTGGCGATCAATACGTATTCTTTCTGTTCATTTGTGGACTGTTTATTTACTCTGCCCTGTTCCTTGCCAGCTTCTGGAACAGATTTAATCATAGTCTGCCGACCTGGACAATTAGTATTTGCTTGTTAGCGATTGGGTTATCTGGACCTACGATATGGTTATTTACAAGGCCGAGGATCTATGAAGCAGCGGTGGTTGGATGTCAATTTTTCTTTATTGGGGGATGTTATTGGGCCTACTCTGCAATGAAGGATAACTCACCCAACTTATGGAAACTTGCTCTTGCCAGCTCGCATTGGGCGCTTGCGTTAGGGACAAGAATCTTGATTGTGCCAGTAATTATTTTTTTAACCGGGTTGACACTCATCTATCATTTGAGAACAACAGAGATGGTTACTTTCAAAAAAAAAATTTTAACCATATTAGCGCTAATTGCACCTATATTTATAACGTTAACTGGTTTGGGTCTATATAACTGGCTAAGATTTGACTCCATCTTCGAGTTTGGGCTACGCTATCAACTTGCAAGTGTAAATTACAAAGAATTTACAAATTTATTTTCTGCAAGATATATAGATGATAACTTCTTTAACTACTTTATTCAGCCGTTTAAAATTCAATCCAAATTTCCATACCTTAGGCCAATTGAAAATGTTGCATCAAGCGAAAGACTGGCGGGTTTATTGTATACTACGCCATTCTTTTTATTTGTCTTAATCCCTATGGGCCGCTTTCTTTATTTGAGCCTAACTTCAAGAAAAATTCCAATTGTCAATCCAAATACAAGTGCCCAGAGAAGCTGGCTGGTTACGGCATTAACGGGATCTGCGCTAATCTCTTTGGCTATTATTCTTTCATACTATTTTGTGGCGCTCAGGTTTGCTGAAGATTTTATGCCAGCAACCTTATTAATAGCAATAATCTGGTTTGGGCAAGGCTATGATTTATTTGCCGGAAATAGGATATTAAGTAAATCGTATCTCCTTTTTGCAACTTTACTCGTGGTTTTCTCTGTTATAGCCAGTGTTTTAATTGCCATACCCATAAATCGAACAGGGTATGCACTCCTTCTTATTAAGTATATACAGCAATTTTTAGGCGTGAGATAATCATTCAGTACTTAATTTTATTGAGCAATAGGATTTCGATATTCCTAATTGCCCGGAATATACATAATTGTTGGTCGAGTCTGCCAACCAGTCACGGGATAAAAGGTATGATCATCAGAATAGACAATTTCCTTGGCCTGGTAATATGCTTCAGGCGATCCGAGGAAATTAGCCCCATCAACGATGATCATCATAAATTTACCGGTTCGAAAGGCTGTTCGTAATTGAATTTTTACTTTAGTCCATTCTTTTAAACCTGTCTCATCTCCAAAGCCACCTTTAAGTTCTTTCATGCTGATCCAATCTGCATAACTTCTTTTACCCACAGACAACATCATTTCTGGATGATAAGGGACATATACGTCTCCAGGCTGAGCCTTAATTTCCTGTAATAAAGCCTGGCCTGCATGTAAGTCATCTACTGTGGGAATTTGATCTTTAATTGGATACCTCAATAGAAAAAATTGAAGCATAGTCAGTGTTAAAATCCCTGCTTTTAAGAATTTTGATAAATCATTTCTGGATAGGTTCTTAGCCAAAAAAATCCCGGTGATAATCGACAAGATGGCATAGGAGGGTATGATCACATTATTGAATGCTCCAGGATTTACTATTCCTAACCATGATAAAGCTAAAGTAGCTCCAACGATGAGAAGAATACTCATCTGAGAGAAACTCTTTCTTTCTCTGGTAATTTGGATAAAGTAAGCTACAGTAAATAAAAAAATGAGGCTGATTGGCTTAAAGATTAAACTCAAAAACAATTGACCAGCGCCAGCAATATTGAGCTTTTCAGTATGCCCGGTTGAGAGATCATAAATAAAATACTTGTACCATCCAGCATGTACATAATTAAGGGCCATATAGCTGACAGCATAAATTGTTAGTGAAGAAATGATAACTATCCAGGTCCTTTTCCGATCTAGAAAAAAACTATAAATGCTTGTAGCGACCAGTAAAATCAGAAAAGTTTGCTTTGTTAAACAGGACAAAGCCATTAGAAGACCTGAAAGGAAATATGAACTATTTTTCGAGAACTGCAGGCAAAATATTGACATGAGAGCTAAAAACAAAGCCAACATGTCAACCCGAGCGATGTCAAACCAAGCCCCTCCAATTTTGAATGTTGCACTAAATAGTCCAATAGCAATGATTTGAGCAAAAACACTTGGCTGGAGTTTGCGAACGATCAGAAAGATCAATCCCATACAACCAAGTGTTGAAAGCAGAGATACCAGTCTTAATGGCAAAAAACTAAGACCAATTAGTTTCGCAATTAATGCAGACAGATAATAATAAAGTGGCGGGTATATGAGTGGGACATAATCTAATGATGGCTCAACGTATAACAATCGACCCGATAATATTCGATACACCTGAACGTACGATGTGCCCTCCATCCATTCCAGAGCAAAAGGATAGTTGATCCGGGATATTGTTATATAAAGAAATACCGCAAAATAAGCAATAGCCATTAATAAGCAAATGAGTTTAAGCACCAATAAAATTACACCGCCCCTTAACTCTTCCTTACTAGAGGCTTTTATGTGACTACTGATTTTCTCTCGTAAAGCCAGGTTCATAATTAGTCTATAGTATAGAGGCCTTGGCACTCACTTCAATGACTATTTGGGACATGAGAAGTAGTCTCTTTTTGGTGATTCTCATATGCTTTGAGTAAATAATCGTATTGGCCCGTGTTCATCTTCCAAATTGTAACAAATCGTTCCCAGGAAAAAATAGGACCGCGTATGATCAACCAAAGCTTCTCATAATATTCTCCAAGATTTTGATCTTCAAATTGCATTTTTCCGCTCCTGAGCGTATCAAGATACCCCTTTGGGATTTCTCGAGGGAAGTGACCGGGACCCCAATCCGGCCTCTCAATAGGTTTTAACCGTGCTAATAGCGGATCAGCAAGGGCGAATGGGTCAATAATAAAGAGTTCGGGTCCTGCAAAATAACCGGTATAACCAATCGTCCCTTCAATCAAATATCTCTTGTGAGATTCCTTGAATTTTAGACCACGGAACACCCATTCATGAAAAGGTTCAGGGAAACCTTTCCGAATATAGAGCAGGCCTGAGGTTTGAAAAGAGAAGCTCCTCCAATCAACTATTCCATTGACATCCTCCCGGCCAGTTGAGTAAGTTTCATCGCTAACACTGATGAGTGTTGGAGTTGGTGACGCATAAGCAACAGCAAGAATCAAAGCCAAAATCATGATTCCCTCGGATAGTTCGAGATGCACGAATTGTCTTGCTAGCAAAATAACACTTATTAATAATGCACCTGAGAGGAATCGCCCACTCATATAATCTCCCCCGATCCAAATTATATAAAAAATATACAGAAATACACCAATGGCAATGCTTCTCTCTTTCCAAGTTCCCCGTAGGATTGCCAACCCACTTCCGGAGAATATTGTCAATAGCGTAATTGGATCCCAGTTCAGGGAGTTTAAGAGATATATTATCCCTCCTTCTATCAGATCAATTCTGGGTATCCCCGTATAAAGTTTGGCATAAGCAGTGTTTGGAAAAGGAAAACCATAATAAATGATGGAAAATATTTCCCAAACAACGAAAGGCGATAATCCAAGAAAGATATTCTTTAAAGTATTGACTTGGCGGCTTTTGATAAGGATGAACAATAACGCTGGAAGAAAGAACAAAAAACTGTCCATGCGATTTAGTGTTGCCAAACCGCTGATCAGACTCATAAAAAAAATTGTTTTACTATCTAAAAAATTCTCATCTGTGCTCTCGAGAAAGAGCAGCACAAAGCTAGCAAGTAAGAGGTGTGTGGCTGGATTTTCAAGCCCCGAGGTGGAAAAGTCGACAAAGGCTTTTGAAAAGATAAGAATTGCTAGCGCTGCCAGAGTGCCAAGGTTATGTTTCTTGACTTGAATAATGGTAATGTAAAATGCTGCAAAAGACGTTATGAGACTCAAGCCGATAAGGGTATAGAACGATTCTTTTGTGAAGAAATAGAATGCAGTAATCAGAAAAAACCACAGAGGGTGTGTGAAAGTTTGCACTCTTTCTGCTACATTCCAGCGAAGACCGTAGCCATGAACAAAATTATCCACGGTTCGCATTGTGATGTAAGCATCCTCATTTACCCAAGCTGTGCGTAGTAGCACCACAACATAAATGATGAATAGAAAAAATAGGGCAAGCATTACAGATTTAGAAGAAAAGAGGCCTGATTTATTCATAATAGTTCACTTACCGCTTCTATCCTATAGAAATCTTTTCTACGACGTATCCTCCCTATATCAAATTGTGAATGTCGGGGCAGATTTTATCATGTTAGGATTACGCAATAAGTATCACTTGGCAAGTTTTCGAATTTCATCAGAATAATCAATTTTCCTCACCATTTAGCTAGCCTTTCTATTGCCTTTAGAGTAAAATATAGAACACACGTTCCCTTTTCATTTTTACCAATAAAAATATATGGACTTCAAACTTCAAGCACCCTTTCAACCAATGGGCGACCAGCCCGAAGCCATTCGTGCACTTGTCGCAGGTGCCCGCAAAGGCATGCAGAATCAGGTATTGCTTGGTGCAACCGGAACCGGCAAAACCTATACGATTGCATCTGTTATTCAGGAATTGCAGATGCCAGCACTTATCATGGCTCACAACAAAACTCTCGCCGCGCAACTCTATGCCGAGTTCAGAGAGTTCTTTCCGGAGAACGCGGTCTCTTATTTCGTAAGCTACTATGATTATTACCAGCCTGAAGCGTATGTTCCGCGCCATGACTTGTACATCGAAAAAGAGACTGAGATCAATGAGGAGATCGAGCGTCTGCGGCTTGCGGCGACGACAGCACTGGTCTCACGGCGTGACGTGATCATAGTTGCCTCTGTTTCATGTATCTATGGTCTGGGTAGCCCGGAGGAATTTGGCAAAGGGACAGTTGTTTTACAAGTAGGGCAGTTGTATCGTCGCAATGCTTTGCTGAGACAATTGATCGAATCTCAATATCAGCGTAATGACATGGAACTGCGTCCGGGTACATTTCGCGTACGCGGAGATACGCTGGAAATCATTCCCGCTTACGAAGATAAGCGCGGTTTTCGGATCACTTTCTTTGGTGATGAAGTTGAACGGATTATGCAGTTTAGCCCGTTGACAGGTGAAATCTTCGAAGAATTAAAGGAGGTTTCGATTTATCCGGCCAAGCAATATCTTACAGATGCGGACCGCCTAAAAGAAGCGCTTGGCAATATTGAAGCCGAACTGGGAGACCGTCTAGCGGAATTCAAAGAGACTGGCAAGCTGCTTGAAGCTCAGCGCCTTGAACAACGCACGCGTTATGATTTGGAAATGCTCAAGGAAGTGGGCTATTGCTCAGGTATCGAAAATTACTCACGGCATTTGGATGGCCGCGCTCCAGGCACACACCCGTGGACGATGATTGACTTCCTTCCAAGTGATTACCTGCTTGTGTTGGATGAAAGTCATATGACTGTGCCACAGATCCGTGGCATGTACAACGGGGACCGTTCACGAAAAGAGACCTTGGTGGAATATGGATTCCGGTTACCCAGCGCGTTGGATAACCGTCCGCTTAAGTTCAACGAGTTCGAAGAGGTGATGGGGACAACGATTTACACGTCGGCTACGCCAGGTCCATATGAATTGGAGCGCGCCGATCAAGTGGTTGAGCAGATTATTCGCCCGACGGGCCTCGTCGATCCGGAAGTAGAGGTGAGGCCCACCAAAGGCCAGGTGGATGATCTGGTCGGAGAGATCAGGCAGAGGGTTGAGAGAGGCGAGCGGATCTTAGTCACAACGCTGACAAAGCGAATGGCAGAAGACCTATCCGAGTATTTGCAGGAATTGGGCATGAAGGTCCATTATTTGCACTCGGAAGTTGAGACGTTGGAGCGTGTGGGTATTCTGCGCGACCTGCGCCTGGGTGTATTCGATGTGATCGTTGGGATTAACCTTTTGCGTGAGGGATTGGATTTGCCAGAAGTGTCGCTCGTTGCGATTTTGGACGCGGATAAGGAGGGCTTCCTACGCTCGGGAACGGCTCTTATCCAGACTATTGGCCGGGCTGCACGTCACGTGAATGGACGCGTGATTATGTACGCCGACCGCGTGACCGACTCGATGAAGCGCGCGATTGACGAGACGAATCGGCGCCGCGCCAAGCAGGTCAAATACAACGAAGAGAATGGCATCGTGCCAGTGAGCATCCACAAAGCGATCCACGATCTGACTGAGGAGATGAGTGCGAAAGCAGTTGCAGAGCCGAAAGGTGAGTATCGTGTAAAGAGCGTCGGCGGAATACCACGCACTGAGTTGCGGAAAATTGTTAATGAACTGGAAAAGCAGATGAAGGAAGCCGCGAAGAATCTTGAATTCGAGAAAGCCGCTGCATTGCGCGATGAGATGTATGAGTTAAAGTCTCTCCTTGCGGAAGACGAATCACTCAAGCCTTGGGAGAGGATCAAGTTGCTGATGGGGGAGGAGTAGGTCAGTGACCTATATCGAGTAGATTAGTAAATAAGTGGAAAGAGCAGCGGACCCTGATCAGGTGTCCGCTGTTTTGATTCAGAAACGGTTTGCCTTAGGCAGATAAGATCGTATGGAATTCATCCTCTGTGCAGGCACGCAGAGTCGCTGTGGTCACATTGCCGAGTGAGACAATGACGAGTATTACTTTTCGCGAATCTAAAGACCAAGCAAATTTCGGGTTACTTGCTGACCGCGTTGGTTTCTTGCTTGTGCAGGATCGTTAATATACGCAATATGCTTG
>WNFZ01006012.1_pt1 | contig 11044 bp, 8 predicted proteins | sample 5400081 | NCBI WGS metagenome assembly WNFZ01 (sample SAMN13153365, study PRJNA577476) | soil metagenome | isolation source: 80 cm soil or saprolite under grassland replicate 1 | place: USA:California | collected 2016-06-15
CCTTGAGCGATGAACGCAATGGCTTTTCATCGTGATGAATTTCCGCCGCCGGAAACTCTTTCAACAGGTCCGCCTCAAGCGACGCATCAGAATCTCCCAACATCACTGAACACACGCCCTTGTCGGTCGCTGCAACCAGCAAGCGACCCAAAGGAGTTGCTGCGATTGCATAGTTGATCAGGGCGCCGCGTCCCCCTTTGCCGTAAGTCGCCGGCGTCATTCCGAGTTTGGAAGACGCGCGTTCGTATAGCCGGCTGCTTGAACCATAGCCCGCGTCATACATGGCGCTGGTAATTGCTTCGCCCTTTCGCACACCCTGCTTGAACCTGTTCATCCGGAAAGCTTCAGCATAGCGCCGCGGCGTGATTCCCATAACGCCTTTGAAAGTTCGCTGAAGATGAAAAGAACTAACGCCAAGCTGTTCGCTCAATGCGGCGAGCGTAACGGGCTCACCCTCATTCGCCTCGATTATCCGGCAAATCTCTCGCACCATCTGAATTTGCGGATCGCTGACACGCGCATCGCGTGGATGGCAGCGACGGCAAGCGCGAAAACCCGCCTGCTCTGCACCTTCAGGTGATTGGAAAAATGAGACATGTTCGCGACGTGGCCGCCGCGAAGGACAGGAAGGCCGGCAATAGATTCCTGTCGAGTTGACGGCAAAAACAAACTGACCGTCGAAGCGAGTGTCTTTTGACAACACGGCTTGCCATTTCTTTTCCTGATCGTTAGGTGAAAGATTTGTCTGTTCCTTCATTACTGCACTCATGGTAGCACCTTCCTTAAAGCTGTCCAGCGTTCCAAACTCGCAGCGATCATAGTGACCTCCGGCGTTCGAATCTATCCGGTTCTTGCGATCAAACTGAATCCGCAGATTACGCAGACGACACAGATTGGCGTATCTAGCCGACAGGTTGCGGTCCCGTTGAATCTGTGAAATCTGCGTAATCTGCGGATTTTGATTCCTATCCTCGTACGTTTTGCCACTATCCATTCGTGTGGTTAAATAAAACGTCAAATAGCGGCTTCATAGTAATGACTGACTTCCTTACTTCTCTCAACGAACAACAACGCATCGCCGTCGAGCATACCGAAGGACCGCTACTAATTCTCGCCGGCGCCGGCTCAGGCAAGACTCGCGTTATCGCTCATCGCATTGCCTACCTGATTGCGGAAAAAGGCCTGGCGCCGTGGAATATTCTCGCGGTCACCTTCACCAATAAAGCCGCCCAGGAAATGAGACAGCGTGTGCAGCGGCTGTTGCGCGACCAGGAATTGTCGAGCGCGCCGCTCGTGTCAACCTTTCATAGCCTTTGCGTACGCATACTCCGACAGGACATCGAAAAGTTAAACGAGAAATACAGCCGCACCTTTACCATCTACGATCAGGACGACTCGCTCAGGCTAATCAAAAATTGCATGAAGGACATGGGTTACGACGAGAAGCACTTGGGCCTGCGTGCTACTCAGGCAGCGATCAGCGCTGCGAAAAATCGCGGTGAAGACGTTGACGCTTTTGCGGCTCGCGCCGACTACGTTGATGAGCGCCGGGCGGCGATGGCGCGGGTCTACCAAATATATGAGGATCGGCTACACGCGAACAATGCACTCGATTTTGACGACCTGCTAATCAAGACGGTGCGTTTGTTGCGACAGGTTCCGGAGGTGCGCGAGAAATACAACAACAAGTTTCGCTACATCCTGGTTGATGAATATCAGGATACGAACTCGCTTCAGTTTGCCCTGATTAGTTTATTGACGGAAAAGCAGCAGAACATCGCTGTGGTGGGCGACGAGGATCAGTCGATCTATAAATGGCGCGGTGCCGACATCACCAACATTCTCAACTTCGAGAAGCATTTTCCAAACACGAAAACAATTCGACTCGAACAGAACTATCGTTCGACGCAAACAATTCTCGACGTTGCCGGCGCGGTGGTGAAGCACAACGTTGAGCGCAAAGGAAAGACGCTCTGGACGTCCAACCCCCGCGGCGACCGCGTCCGCTACTTTCAGGCGTTTGACGCGGAAGCGGAAGCGCGCTTTGCCGCCGGAAAAATCCTCGAGCACCGCAACGAAGAGTATGACCTGCGCGCGGCAGTCTTGTATCGAACAAATTCGCAGTCGCGCGTCTTTGAAGAAGCGATGCGCCGTGCCGGTTTACCTTACAACATCGTCGGCGGTTTCTCGTTTTACGAACGTCTGGAAGTACGCGACATTATTGCGTATTTGAAGTTGGCGCTGAATCCAAACGACTCTATCGCGCTACAACGCGTTATCAACAGTCCACCTCGCGGTATTGGCAAACAAACCGTCGAGGAGATTGCACGCCGGGCAAACGATTCCGGGCTATCACTTTGGGAAACCATTTCCGCAGTGATCGAGAAGCCGGACAACCTGAGCACGCGCGCCATTTCGGCTTTGAGAAGCTTCCGTAAAATTGTGCTTCGGCTTAGTGAGATGGCTCAAAGTCCAAAAACCCAAGACCAAAGTCCAGATTTAGTCTCAGACATCGTCAAGGCCGCCATCCTCGACACCGGCTACGAGAACGCGCTCAAGGGCGAGAAGACCGACGAAGCCGAAGCTCGATTGGAGAACTTGCAGGAGCTGGTAAACGCAGCTGTCGATTACGACGAGCAAGGGATTGAAGGATTACGCGAGTTTATTGATCACTCAGCGCTTGTTTCAGATGCCGACCAGTACAAAGAAGACGCGGTCGTCACGCTCATGACCGCGCATTCAGCGAAGGGTCTTGAGTTTCCACTAGTCTTTATTGTTGGACTTGAAGATGGTTTGTTTCCCCACTCGCGGTCTGCGACGGATCCAGCGGAGTTGGAGGAAGAACGGCGTCTTTGCTATGTGGCGATGACGCGTGCGGAAAGATTTCTTTACGTTACGCACGCGATGAAACGCAGAGTTTATGGCGAAGAGCTCGGCTCCGAGCCCTCGCAATTTCTTAATGAGATGCCGCTGGATTTGATGGAAGATCTCTCCAATGGTAAATCGTGGCTTTCATTCGCACGCGGCTCATCGTCGATTGATTACGAGCATGGCGAGTATCGGAAAGAGCACAAGAAATTCATTGGCAAGACTTACGACAGTGTCGATTCAATTGCTGAATTCTTCAAACAGCGCGCAACACAACTGGGCAATACTGGCGGCAGCTTCCAATCGACTCGGGAGAGAGCGGAACGAGAGAACTCTGAGCACCGCAAAGTCCAAAGTCCAAAGTCCAAAGTCCAAAGTCCGAATTCTGCGCGCGTTACCCCTTCCCCTGTTTCCCCTTCCACCCTCGGCTCGGCAGACTTCGTGCCTGGTTCCTACGTGAAACACTCCAAATACGGTCGCGGCCTCGTGCTCCGACGCGAAGGCGTTGGCGATTCACTGAAACTAACCGTTACCTTTCCGGGTTACGGCCAGAAGAAACTGGTGCAAAAATACGCCGGTCTCGAAAAAGCCTAAGGCTGTGAGCAGTGAATAAGTCTACTGTTTACGATTTGCTATTCTGCTGTTTGCTGACTGCTCACTGCCCACTACTCACTATTTCTCAGACTGTCACTGTCGTCCCATCAAACTTCGTCGACTAAATCCACCGAAGGGTTCGTTGTAACAAGACCGCTGGTCGCGCAGGATACCAATCGCCAATTGCTCGCCAAGTTACAGCGACGCTCGACTCATGAATACATCGATGCTTATCCCCTCGCCTGGATCTACGTTGCGTTAGGAGAAAACGACAATGCCCTCAGGTCATTGGAAAGGGCCTATGATGCACGCTCCACCTGGATGCCCTGGCTCAAAGTGGAACCAAAATTCGACCCACTGCACAACGACCCCCACTTTATCTCCCTCTTGAAGCGCCTCAAGCTTGAATCGTTCTAACCGGAACGCCTCAAGCTTGAATCGTATCGGAATTCGCAATCGGCAATTCCTTCCCTTTACCCGTGAGCCATTTCCCGCTACGTTTCTTCTCCGCCTCCACTTCCCCTTTATCCCAACACTCATCACTCAGTACTCGGTACCAAGACTCCAACCAGTCAAGTTGAACAGCGCATTCTTCAGACTGACATGCCGCCATAACGACCGTGTGAGACGCACGATAACGCTTTATCCGCATTAACTGAAAGAATCGAAGAGTTTAGCTGACTTGAAGGCGTTTGCGCACCGTGGCGGCATTGCGGTTGCTGTGATGGATGGCGCCCCCTCCAAAAATCTCAGCCACGAGTGCCCCTTTTTTAGCGAATATCTCCCCCGGTTCATAATTTTCAACAAAAGGTTTCACCCATTCAGACTAAGAGAAGGTGATTATGAAAAAACTCGCTGTTCCAAAGCTGGATGTCACTACGTTGACGTCAAACTTACTGATCATTTCCGCCGTTGTAGCGGCCTCTACGCCAGTGCTACTTGGCGACCGACTCGTCGTGATTGTCTCCGACGTGGTCAGGCAAGGCTCAATCCTGCTTCAAGGGCTTAGTATCTCCTTGCAAAGGTTACTAAGTTAGGAATCAGCCGTCAGTCAAAAGAATAGTAGCCGTATACGACTGTCTGGTCCTTTCCCTCTCCCCGTTCCCCTCTTCCCCCATTCCCTTTTACCCGTTAGCCATTTTCCATTACCGACTCCAATTCGGTTCCCCTTGCCCATTCACAGTTCCCCAATCTTTCCCCCTGTCCCGTTCCCCGTCTCCGTTCATCCCATTCCGTACATTCGTGAATCATATCGTTGTATTTTTCTGTCTAAATCTCGCTCTTACAAACATTTCCGACGCTGGAATGGGAGTTGCCAAAATAGGGGTGAACTCTTCCAGGAACAGTAATTATCAGAGGGGAATATCAATGAAAGTAAACTACAAGGGCCTCGCAACGTCGGCGGCGCTCGTCTTCGCGGTGCTAATCGGCGCAACGAACGTTACGAGCGCACAAGGGCGCCGTGGCCGCGGGCAGGAACAGAGCCAGGAAAATCAGGAACAAAAAGATCAACGAAAAGCGCAACAGGAAGCCAGCCGCAACGCACAACGGCAAGAGCGCGAGCAGCAACAGCAAACTCAACAGCAGCAACGCCCGCGAGAGGATCAACGTCGTGAGCAGCAGCAGGCCGCCGAGCCGCGGCGCCAGCGTGAAGGGCAACGCGCAACGCAGCAAGCTGAGCAGAATCAACGCTGGGAACAGAACCGCCAGCGGGTGCAACAGAATCAGCAGGAACAGCAACAGCGCTGGGAGCAAAATCGCCAGCGTGTTCAGCAGAACCAGGAACAACAGCGCGCGGAACAGGAACGAAACCGCCAGCGCGTGCAACAGAATCAGGAAGAACAGCGCACTCAGCAACAGCAGCGTTGGGGACAGCAACGCCAACAACCGCAGATTCAGCAGAATCAGGATTGGCAGCGACGCCAGAGTGAACAGCAACAGCAAGACGCAGCGCGGCGACAACAGTCAGGGCGCGTTTATTCAGATCGCCCGAATAATCAACAGGTCTACCAGCAGCGCGACTGGCGCCGATATCAGGAGCAGCGTGCAAGTCAGTATCGCCAGGAATGGTCTCGACAGCAGAGTTATGGTTTGCAACGACAGCGTTTGCTCGAACAGCAACGACGCCGCGCACAGTTACGCTACCAGCAAAGCTATCTCGCGCGTCTGAGACAAGACCAACTACGCCTGCAAAGCTGGCGCTATAACGATTACGGACCATACAACTATCGCTATTCGCGCGGCGGCAGTTATTACGAAACCAATCGTTATGGCGCGCAGATGTTGCGGCAGGCGATCAACGATGGTTATGAAGAAGGCTACCGTGCGGGCCAGGCCGATCGTGAGGATGGTTGGAACTATAGTCCCCAGGAAGCATTCGGCTATCAGGATGCAAGCTACGGTTACGACGGTTATTACGTGGACCTGAGCGAGTATCAGTACTACTTCCGCCAGGGCTTCAATCGCGGCTACGAAGACGGCTACTACAGCCGCTCTCAGTATGGCCGTTATTCAAACGGCACCGCCGGCATCCTCGGCGCGATCCTGGAGCAGATCCTGAATCTGCAACTGGTTAACTAACTAACTGCAGTTGGTGAACTAACTTAACGCTCACACACCGTGAGGACCAGCAGCGTCCAGTTTCGACAATTCGAGGCTGGACGCTTTTTCTTTAACTCCGTACCCCGCACTCAGTACTTAGTACTCGTCACTCATTACTCATTACTCATTACTCAGTGACTAATCACTCATCACTACTGCTGTCAGCCTTCTGCAGTCCGCATCTTGCCTTTTTCAAAACTCAAGTTAGATAGTCTCTGGGTTAGGAAGGTGGGCTTGCCCCCGCTCGTTCTTAACACCGATTGGAAATGCGTCATTGTCCTGCCATCTTTAATCGGTGTAATCTGCGCTATCTGCGGATAATTACCTTATGGACAAGGCTGACGAAATCAAGGTCTTCATCACGAAGCGCGAAAGGTCTACGTGCGGTGAGTGCAGCGAAGAACTAAACAGAGGGGCTTGGATCACTTTGCAGCGCGATAAAGGCGCCTTGTGCCTGACGTGCGCTGACCTCGACCACTTAACCTTTCTTCCTACCGGCGATGCCGCACTCACCCGGCGCGCACGAAAGCACTCATTACTTTCAGCCGTCGTTTTGAAATTCAGCCGCGCACGAAAACGCTATGAGCGGCAGGGACTGCTGGTAGAAGAAAGTGCATTGGAGCAAGCGGAAACTGAATGCCTGGCCGACAGCGACATCAGGGCCCGACGAGCTGAGCGCGAACAGATCCGCCGCGAGGACTTAGATCAAAAATACATTGAAGCATTCGCCAACCGCGTCAGAGAACTCTTTCCCCACATACCGACAGGAAGAGAACAAGGGATTGCCGAGCATGCATGCCGAAAATACAGCGGCCGCGTTGGTCGCTCAGCGGCCGCAAAGAGCTTTGGGGAAGAAGCAGTGCGCCTGGCAGTGATTGCGCACATCCGCCACCGCGAAACAGACTACGACGAGTTGTTGGGCAAAGGTTGGTTCAGAACCGACGCCCGCGCTCACGTCCGCGACCGTGTTGAACAGATCTCAGAGAGCTGGAAATAACCGCCCCTTCAATAGCTAGTGATTCATCTTCCCCTTTACCCGTTGCCCCTTTTGACTGGACAGAATCTTGGTCGAAGCTAGCCATGACCCTGCGGCGCGGGCGAAAGCATAAAGCCTGGGATGAAGCGCAGCGAACCCCAGGATAGCGAGCCACAGAGAAATGCAGCCCGCGCGGGCGTTAGCGGGCGTTCCAATGCGCTAGCCGCTGGGTTCAGCTGACAAGGAACAGCTGGAACGGAAGGTTCTTGAACTTTAATGGTTCGATTCGCGTTTATCCGCGTAAATCTGCGGCTAAATTCTTTTCGAGCATATGCCGGATCGACTCACTGACCGCGTCCATATCCGGCGTCTTCACCAGGCACTTGTTCACGCCGGCTCTCCGCGCTGATGTCTTCGTGGCGCCACTCAATTTCCTTGCTGTCACCAGAATGATAGGCATTCGCTTGCGATGCTTTAGCGAACGCGCGAGCTGCGCCAGTTTCAAGCCTTCCTTACCGCGCCATTCGAGATCAATCAACAACAAGTGATATGGAATCTCACTGCTGATAAACAGGATGGCGCTCTCGCGATCCGAACAAGTCACCAGCTGGTAATCGGGTTCGGTGAGCGCTTGGCGCACCGCTGCCATCAATTCCAGATCAGTACCGAGATACAAGAGCCTGTATTTTGATTCCGTCGAGCGCGGTCGCGCAGGAGCCTGCATAGACCTGAACCTCCTTCTTGAAAGAGGGTGATTCAAAGTCAGCGGCTTCTGTTACAACGGGATGCGGAGGGTGATCGGTTAAGTCATCGTGGCTTCTCGTCTGGAGTCACACGTCTAACGGTCCCATGAGGTCAGTATTGGCGACAAGCATGACTGCGGCTGCGCCGTCCGATGTGCGGAAGGCCTGCGGCCTTCCGAAAGGCCAAATAAATGACTGGGGCTGCGCCTAATCTTCGGGGCGCAGCCCCGACGAGTTAGAGCGCGTCCGGAAAGGCAGAGCCTTTCCGCACATCAGGCGGCATAGCCGCGGCGCGGTCTTGCTTAATGGACCACTCCAGAATACCAGGATTCAACTACCGGACCGTGACGTCAGTACCAGCTCGCGGTAGCGGGTGGGTGTTTCGTCCGGCAAGCGGGTGAACGGTAACTAAGTGGCTTCTCTAGTGCCTTGCGAAAACGGGTGAACAAACCGGAGCGTCTTCTGTTATGCTCTGCGGCGATTTAGTCTTTGATAAACCGACAACGGCCAATGCGTAGCTCAACCTCCCATGAAAGCGAGTGATGAGCATCGCCGTTGAGCATGGAAGGTTCCAACTCACGGCGAATAGCAAACGCGGGCGCATTTCTATACCATATTTGGTATAGTTGCAAGTTAGACTTGTCGAAGACCGTGCCGTCAGGAGGTCACTCCTGATGGTAGAGAAGGCGGAGCGACTAAGTGAAAAGCTCCTTCAGATTAGAAACGCATTGGGTCTCTCCCAAATGGAGATGTTGAAGCGACTGGGGTATGAAGAGTCAGTCTTTTACAACAGGATTTCGGATTACGAGCGTGGCAAACGCGTCCCACCATTGCCTCTCGTTCTGGAATACGCCCACGCCGCAGGCGTTCACATGGAAGACATTGTCGACGACGAACTAGACCTCCCAGCGAAACTTCCCGGCAGCGTCAGATACCAGGGACTCAAACGCAAAGCAACCTCTCGAAAGCAAAAACAATAACAAATGGGAAAGCGAAGACAGTACTAACTGGGACCGCGGGTGTCTCGCCCGCAATGAGCGCACACCGCGAATTGTGCAAAAGCTAGCCGGCACATGATGATGCAATTCACTCCGGCGTATTCGGAACCCGGAACGGTAGCGACGGGGGTTTGCTAAGTATCAGTACTACTTCCGTGAGGGCTACAATCGCGGCTATGAGGATGGCTACTACAGCCGCTCTAAGTACGGCCGCTATTCAAACGGCACGCTCGGCATCCTCGGCGCGATCCTCGAGCAGATTCTGAGTCTGCAACTGATCAACTAACTAAACATTCACCTGCTGTGAGGACCAGAAGCGTCCAGTCTCGCCCGTTATCGAGACTGGACGCTTTCTTTTTGGCGGACTTCTTGATATGGCTTTCGTTCCGCACTAGGCGTAAAATAGCCGGCGCCGAAAGCGGAAATAGAGATGGACGATCTGAAGCAAGCCGAGCAAACGGAACCTGCTGCTGCGAAGACTCAGGAACTACCTGCCATCGTTCCGCCTGCCCGGCAGGATGCCGAACAGTTCCGTGAGGCGCAGGGCCGGATCAAGGGGATGATTGCCGCTAACGAGCCGCTCAACGAAATTCTCTCGAGCCTGGTGCTGATGATCGAGTCGCAGTCTCCAGAGATGATCTGCTCAATACTGCTGGTCAGCGACGACGGCAACCATGTGCGGCATGCAGTGGCGCCTAGTCTTCCCGAGAATTACGTTAAGGTGATTGATGGCAGTCCGATTGGGCCGAAACATGGCTCTTGCGGGACGGCTATGTTCCGGGGTAAGCCGGTAATCGTCACCGACATTGCCACCGACCCGTTGTGGGAGGAATACCGCGGCTTTGCATCGGCGATCGGTGTCGCCGCGTGCTGGTCAACTCCGATCATGTCGAGCAAAGGCAAGGTGCTTGGTTCGTTTGCCATGTACTACCGCGAGCCGCGCATCCCGACTGGCGAAGAGAGTCAGCTCACAAACATCGCCACCAAACTTGCCGGTGAGGCGATCGAGCATCATGCGTCGCGTGAGCATCATGCCTAACGTAAGCATCATCCGTCACGCGAGACGCCAAAATCCAGCCGCAGATTCTCGCGGATAGACGCGGATCAGAACCCAAGTCAACGGAGTCGCGAGTTTTGGACAAGTATGTTCTGTGTATTTCTGTCTGCTTTTCTGAGCACATTAAGCATCACAAAATCTGCCGCAGATTTTCACGGATAGACGCGGGTCAGAACCCAGGTCAGCTTCCCTGGGTGCCGTCCAAAGTTATCAAGACTTTTCCCCGTGCGTGTTTTTCTTCCAAATAACGAACAGCCTCGGCTGTTTCATTCAAGCTGTAGCGCCTGTCGATTACTGGCTTCACCTTGCCCGCCTTCATGAGCGCGCCAATAAGGGTCAAGTCCTCATGGTTCAGTTTCGCCACAAAGCTGGTGAACTTCTGGTTCACGAACGGTGACAACGCTAGTTCTGTGATCCGGCTGGTCAGAACACGCATCATCGATCCGCCGAAGCCCAGGATGCCAGCACCGATGTATTTTCCTTTAGGAGTTAAGACGCGCTGGTGCTCGGAGAGCGAATGGTTCGCGACGAGGTCAAAAATCACGTCGTAACGTTGGCCACTGCGGGCGAAATCCTCTCGCGTGTAATCAATGACGTGATCTGCGCCGATGGAGCGGACCATCTCCACATTCCTCGTACTGCAAACGCCGGTAACCTCAGCGCTGAATGATTTAGCAATCTGCACAGCGAACGTACCCACTCCTCCGGCGGCGCCGTTAATCAAGACCTTCTGGTTAGGTTGAATCTGTGCCTTGTCGCGAAGACCCTGCAAGGCGGTGAGTCCCGCCACGGGCACCGAAGCCGCTTGCTCAAACGACACGTTGTCCGGTTTCATCGCCAATGCTGACTCGCGCGAGCATGCATACTCGGCAAACGCGCCAGAGCACGCGCCGAACACCTCGTCGCCCGGTTGGAACTGTGTAACGTTGCTGCCAACCGCTTCTACCTGGCCCGCCACATCACGCCCCGGTCGCGTGTTTTTTGCTTTGCTTAGCACGGCCATAACGCGACGCATGAGAGCGTGTGTCAATAAGTGATAGTCAAGCGGATTTACTGAAGCCGCGCGCACTTTGATTAGGATCTCATCGTCCCTGGGATTGGGCTTTTCAATCTCTCCAAACTTGAGAACATCACCCGAGCCATTGTTGTAATAGACAATCGCTTTCATCAATCTCTTCGTACGAAAGGTCAGCAGCGAATGTTTCGA
>WNFZ01007217.1_pt1 | contig 11044 bp, 6 predicted proteins | sample 5400081 | NCBI WGS metagenome assembly WNFZ01 (sample SAMN13153365, study PRJNA577476) | soil metagenome | isolation source: 80 cm soil or saprolite under grassland replicate 1 | place: USA:California | collected 2016-06-15
CCATACAAAACAAGTTTGAGCACTTTATCCCACTTAGGAATCGGGGAAAAAGTTCGCAAGGTTTTCCGGAGATGAATGATTAGGAAAAAAGCAAGAAGGGGTTCAAAAAACATAAAAAATTTTATAAGGTTATTATAATCTATAACTGGAACTACAAAAAAACTTTGTTGATTAACTTTTATAAAAGTGGCAATCTGATTACAAACTCCGCTCCTTCACTTTCTTTAGCCTCCACTTTTATTTCTCCACCATGTGCTTTAATTATATCATAACTCAAACTCAAACCTAATCCTGTTCCTTGTCCTGTAGGTTTTGTAGTGAAGAATGGTTGAGCCCCTAACCCCTAAAGGGGAATTAAAGAGGCAACTGAATAATAAACTCTGCTCCTTCACCCTCCTTTGTCTCCACTTTTATTTCTCCGCCATGAGCTTTGATAATATCATAACTCAAGCTCAAACCCAATCCTGTTCCCTGTCCTGTAGGTTTTGTAGTGAAGAATGGTTGAAAGATTTTGTCTACAACTTTTTGCGGAATGCCGTTGCCATTATCTTTTACAAACATCTCAATGCCCCCAGCCCCTGAAGGGGAGTTTACCTTCTTTGTGCAAACAAAAACGGTAGGCTCATAATTATCTCCCAATTGTTTTTTCTTCTGGATTACAGAGTAAAATGCATTGTTGAATAAATTGAGTAATACTCTTCCAATGTCCTGAGGAACAATATTTATTTTTTCAATGCTCACATCAAAATCAGTTTGCAGTGCGGCATTAAATAATTTGTCTTTTGCACGGAGACCATGATAACTCAATCGTAAATATTCATCTGTTAATGCGTTAATATCAGTGGGTTCTTTTTGGCCTGTGCTTACACGTGAATGTTGCAGCATGCCTTTTACAATAGCATCTGCACGTTTACCGTGATGAATAATTTTCTCTTCATTCTCTATAACATCTTTTGCAATCGCTTTTACATCATCTAAATTTCCTTTTCCCATTTCATCATTCATTTCCATCAGCAATTCCTTATTCACTTCAGAAAAATTATTTACGAAGTTTAACGGGTTTTGTATCTCATGGGCAATGCCTGCAGTAAGTTCACCAAGTGATGCCATTTTTTCTGATTGGATGAGTTGTGCTTGAGTTGATTTGAGGTTCAAAAGTGTCTTTTCTAAAACAGCATTAACTTTTTGTTTTTGCCGATTGTTGCGATAGAGTATGATGGCGACTAATAAAAAAACTCCTATGGTTGCCAGTAAAGCAAGCATCTTTATTTTGTTTTCAAACCTTTCCTTTTCTTGCTGAATTTCTTTCTGGCGTTGTATGTCTTTCATTGCCATTGTTATTTCCTGGTAGTGAAATGCGCTGTCAAGCATGTTTTTAGCCTTGTAAAGTTTTGCAAGCAAATTGCTGGCCTCCAACACCCAAGTTTTTTGAAATGATCTTTGACTATTAATAAAAGCAAGGCGAGCGTAATGCAAACTGGAGTCTGGTTGATTTAGTGTATTAAATAATTCAGCTATCAGATATTGAGCTGTACCCAGATTAAGAAGGTCGCCGATGTGGATAACGTCCCTGTAATAGCTCAATGCCTGAGTTTGATTTCCTAAACGGTCTTGAATAATTCCAAGATGTGTTAATATCAATGATCTTAAAGGAGACCGGGGCACATCCTGGCCCAAAGTCTGGCCTTGTTGTTGAAAAAATAATGCTTGTTGTTGAAAAAATAATGCTGAGTCCGGCATGTTCATTTTTTCATAAGCTTGGCCAATATAGGATAAGGAGAAGCTAATCATTCTCAGGGGAAGTTTCGCCTCAATTTTTTTCGCCTGGTAGAGGTAATTAAGTCCCTGCCTGTATTCGCCTAGCTCTATATAAGCAATCCCGATAAAATCCAAACTGTTCTCCTCCATCTCCCCATCCCCGATGTCTCTGCTGATACGCAGGGCATTGAACAAATCCTCTAACGCTTGTGGAAAGTCTCCTTCAAGACGGAAATTTTCCCCTAATGTAATTAATGCCAGGCTTTCACCTCTATCATAGTTCAGTTGACGTGCTAAATACAGAGCTTCTTTTGTAAAGATGATAGAGGAGTCCGGCTTTGAGAATCGATACATGTAAGCCAGCTCAATCAACCACAACACATCGCTACTGTCTTTCCTAATTGAATAATTCAGGCTTTTAGAAAGCAAAAGTCCCCGCTGAATATATACCTTCTGAGTGTCCCATTGACTTTGAGTATAATATAGGTCTACTATTTTCATTATGGCTTTCATCTCTGTTGTATCTTTTCTTTGCTTGTTTATAATATTCTTCAGACTGTCTATTTCTTTTTGCTGTCCACAAACAACTTGAATAGTCAATAAAAAAAGTATCAGTAAGATTGTATTTTTCATTGCTAAGGCATTTTGTTATTTATTGGAAGTTGAATAACAAACTCCACTCCCTCTCCTTCCTTTGTCTCTACTTTTATTTCTCCGCCATGTGCTTTGATAATATCATAACTCAAACTCAAACCCAATCCTGTTCCTTGTCCTGTTGGCTTGGTGGTGAAGAATGGCTGAAAGATTTTGTCAACAATTTTTTGAGGAATGCCGATTCCATTGTCTTTTACAGAAATTAAAATCTTACCATCAACTTTTTTAGTACTTACTGTTACAGTTGGTTCATAATGTTCCCCCTTTAGGGGGTTAGGGGGCATCACCGCATAAAATGCATTATTGAATAAATTAAGCAGCACTCTTCCAATATCCTGCGGAACGATATTTATTTTTTCAAGCGTTGCATCAAAATCTGTTTGCAAGGTTGCATTGAATGTTTTGTCTTTTGCCCGCAAACCGTGATAACTTAATCGTAAATATTCATCTGCCAAAGCATTGATATCTGTTGGTTCTTTTTGCCCTGTACTTGTGCGCGAATGTTGCAGCATGCCTTTTACAATTGCATCTGCACGTTTTCCGTGATGCAAAATCTTTTGTTCATTTTCTTTTATATCATTTGCAATTGCGATTACTTCTTCTTTATTGTTTGCAAGAAATTCTGTTTTTAATTCATCAATTAATTCTGTATTTACTTCAGAAAAGTTATTTACAAAATTCAATGGGTTTTGTATCTCATGTGCTATCCCTGCAGTAAGTTCACCAAGTGAAGCCATTTTTTCTGATTGGATGAGCTGGGCCTGGGTGGACTTTAATTCTGATAGTGTAATCTCAACCTTGTCTTTTTGTGCCTGAAGCAATGCATTAGCTTTTTTTCTTTGATTGTTGTTCCTGAAAAGCATAATACCAATTAATAAGAAAACGCCCAACAATCCTAATAACATATAGAGCTTCACACGGTTTTGAAATGCAGCTTTTGCAGCATCTTCTTCCTGCTTTTGCAATTGTGCATTAAAGTTCAGGTTTTGAATTGAGCGGATCTTTTCCTGGCTATAAAGACTGTCGCTCATTGCAACACTCATCTCAAGATATTTAATCGCACTATCGCTAATGTTCTTTCTTTTATAACAACTGGCAAGCGTATTAACGGCATCCTTAATTGCTCTTCGATAGAAAGTATTACTCCATTTTTCTAAAACCTCTTTACAGTAGTAAATTGACGAATCTGTTTTCCCGGTTTCCAAATACAAATCAGCCATTCCTGTGTAAGTATCCAGGATATCAATTCTGTTAAGTGCCGTAGGTATTGAAGTTTTGAAATAAAGCAATGCTTTAGAATAATCTTTTTTAGCCATAGCAATTCTACCCATTAACGCGACTGGGAATGCACCATAATTTTGAGGATTGCCTGGGAAAAACTTTTTCATGTAATAATCGGCAGAATCGATTTGTCCGGAAAGAAGGAAAACAGAGCTGCGAATAGCGAAAGTGGCTCCCGGGGATGCTGGTAAAACCACACTCTTGTTATAGAAACCAAGAGAATCAGTTAGCTTTTTAGCCGTATTACTATAGCTTAAAGCCATACGATAATCCTTTACATCTCTGAAAATAACTGCTAATAAATTATTTACAGACACCATCATTTCGTAATCTTGGCGATCTTGGAAAAGTTTCAATGATTTCAGGGAAAAATCAACTGCTTTATCATAATCCCCGAACGACCACAAAGCCCACCCGTAGGAAAACATAGCAAATGCCTCACCTTTTTTATTATTTCCTTTTTTTGCCAGGGCGATGGCTTGTTGTCCATACAAAACGCCGGTATCAGGTTGCACAAAAGCATAATGAAAGCTAAGTGCCGAGAGTATTAAAACTTTTGATGTGTCATCTTTTGCAGCAGCCAATGACGATTTAAGTTCCTGAAGGCTTTGGAAGTTTTGGGCAAAGCAAGGTGCACTTAATAATGCAAATAGCAAAGGTAATAAAGGCTTTATTTGTGAGTGATTTCGCATTTACAATTATTGTGGAATTGTTATGGTGAATTTAGCACCTTCTTCAGTTTCTACTTTTATTTCACCGCCATGTGCCTTGATAATATCATAACTCAAACTCAATCCCAATCCTGTTCCTTGTCCTGTTGGTTTTGTGGTGAAGAATGGCTAAGCCCCCAGCCCCTAAAGGGGAGTTAAGACGGCAACAGAATTATAAACTCACTTCCTTCACCCTCTTTCGTTTCCACTTTTATTTCACCACCATGTGCTTTAATGATATCATAACTTAAACTCAAACCCAATCCTGTTCCCTGTCCTGCAGGTTTGGTAGTAAAGAATGGTTGAAAGATTTTATCTACAACTTTTTGTGGGATGCCAACTCCGTTATCTTTTACACTGATTAAAACTTTATCACCGTTCTTTTTGGTACTGACTATAACTGTAGGTTCGTAATGTTCCCCCTTTAGGGGGCTAGGGGGCATCACTGCATAAAATGCATTGTTGAATAAATTCAAAAGCACTCTTCCAATATCTTGTGGAACGATATTTATTTTTCCAATGCTGGAATCAAAATCTGTTTGCAGCGTTGCATTAAACGTTTTATCTTTTGCTCTCATACCATGATAACTTAACCGCAAATATTCATCAGCCAACGCGTTAATATCTGTTGGTTCTTTTTGACCTGTACTTACACGTGAATGTTGCAACATGCCCTTCACAATGGCATCGGCACGTTTGCCATGATGAATTATTTTTTCTTCATTATCTTTTATATCGTTAGCAATTTCAATTGCCTGTTGCTGATTGCCTGTTGCCAATTCTGTTTTCAACTCATCAATTAACTCCGTGTTCACTTCAGAAAAATTATTTACGAAGTTTAATGGGTTTTGTATTTCGTGTGCAATGCCTGCGGTAAGTTCTCCAAGTGAAGCCATTTTTTCGGATTGGATGAGTTGGGTTTGGGCGGATTTAAGTTTTGTTAAGGTACTTTCTACTTTTTCTTTCTGTTGTAGCAATAGAGCATTTGCTTTTTGTTTGTGGCGATTATTACGGTAAAGTATGAAGGCAATGAGCAGCAACACCAGCAAGCCCCCTATCAATAGATATTGTTTAACCCGGCTGCGGTAAGCAGTATTAGCAGTATCAATTTCATATTGACGCTCCTGCTCATCAAAAGCAACAAAATCTTCAAAGGAAGTGGTCTTTGCAAGATTATCTAAACTGTCTTTGTACGCTATAGCCATCTTGCCGTATTGAAGTGCTTTTTGAGCATCACTTTTCTCGTAGACACGAGATAGTAGCATACTGGCTTTAACAATATTTGAATAGAAGCCTCTTCCCTGAATTGTTTCAAGTGATTTGTTGGCATAGTAAATAGAGGAGTCTGGCTTATTCATTTGCTGATATAATTGCGCTATTGAAAAGTAGGAGTTAAAAATCATATCAGCGCTGCCTGCTATCGATAGTGATTGTCTGAAATAAGCCAGGGCAAGATCAGCATTGCCTTTTTTATCCTGAATTCTTCCGAGAGTTAATAGGGCATAGTATATTATCCAATCTCCTTCGATTTGCCTGGCATATTCATACGCTGATTGCAGTGATAAGCAATAATACAAAGCTGAGTCCGGTTGATTCAGCATCAAATAGGTTTCAGCCAAATTGTTTCGTGCAATAATTGAGAGAGGTTGATCATGAAGTGAATCAGAAAGCGCCTTTGATTTTCTTAGAAAATCCAAAGCTTTTGTATGATTTTTTACTCCGTTATAAATGATACCCAATATGATCAGAAGGTCGGCTTTGTCATTAACCAGGTTATTTTCTTCTGCGATTTTTAAGCCCTGGAGAGTCATTTGTAATGCTTTTGAGTCGTTTCCAAGCGTGGTTAGCGTCAGTGTCATGGCCTCTAACGCTTTAACTTCACCTTTAGCAAATTTGATTTGCCTTGCTAACTCCAAAGCTTTATAACCATAGAATAGTGAAGAGTCTGGCAAATGAAATTTGTAGTAGTTAGCTAACTCAGCCGTCGCCAGCACACGGGTGGTGTCTTGTCTGGCCGTGTCCAAAATATGCAAAATGTTTTTATGCCAGTCGGCCTCGCCGTTAATATTTTGTGTGTGGCCAATGCCTTGTATGACTACAACAAGAAATATTGCAGTTATAAATTTTTTCATTGCAAGGTCATATTAGTAATTGAATAACAAACTCCGCACCTTCACCTTCTTTCGTTTCCACTTTTATTTCACCGCCATGTGCTTTTATAGCATCATAGCTCAAACTCAATCCCAATCCCGTTCCCTGTCCTGTTGGTTTTGTAGTGAAAAATGGTTGAGCCCCCAACCCCTAAAAGGGGAGTTAAAGTAGTAATTGAATTATAAACTCCGCGCCTTCACCTTCCCTCGTCTCCACTTTTATTTCACCACCATGTGCTTTTATAATATCATAGCTCAAACTCAATCCCAATCCCGTTCCCTGCCCCGTTGGTTTTGTGGTAAAAAATGGTTGGAAAATTTTATCTACAATATTTTTCGGAATGCCCGGTCCGTTATCCCTCACACTTATCAAAATTCTATCACCCAATTTTTTCGTGCTTACCCAAACAGTTGGTTCGTGTTCATTTTGAGAGTATTTGAATCCCCCTTTGGGGGGCAGGGGGGCTGCATAAAATGCATTGTTGAATAAATTGAGCAGCACTCTTCCAATATCCTGCGGAACGATATTTATTTTTCCAATGCTGCTATCGAAATCTGTTTTTATCGTTGCATTAAAGGTTTTATCTTTTGCTCTCATGCCATGATAACTCAATCGTAAATATTCATCCGCTAAAGCATTGATGTCTGTTGGTTCTTTTTTTCCTGTACTTACTCGTGAATGTTGCAACATGCCTTTTACAATTGCATCTGCACGTTTACCATGCTGGAGAATTTTTTCTTCATTCTCCTCAACATCATTTGCCAGTAATTTTACTTCATCATAATTGCCTTTATCAATTTCATCTTTCATCTCTGCAATCAATTCATGATTTACTTCAGAAAAATTATTCACGAAGTTTAAAGGGTTTTGTATCTCATGTGTAATGCCTGCTGTGAGTTCACCGAGAGAGGCCATTTTTTCTGATTGGATAAGCTGGGCTTGGGTGGATTTTAAATTTTCAAGAGATTGTTTTAATTCGGCAGTACGTTCTGTTACTTGTTCTTCAAGTTCTATTTTTTGTTGTTCTATTAACTGCCTGCGCTCTATTTCTTTTTCCAACTCTTTTTGAACTATTTGTTTCTTTAAATCGCCAAAGCGCTGCAATAAAATCCATGAAAAAGATACAACAAGGCAGCTTAATAATATTGTTTCTAATCCATACCAATTCTCAAAGAGCCACCGTAAACTATCATACTTAAACGCTTTTACATTATACTCATAAGATAGTGTGCTGCAAAAGATAACCGCTGACCATAATATACTCCATATGCTTTGGAGAGGCAAAACGATGTACGTAAGTATATGATTTGACTTAAACACCTTAACAGCCAGAAAAAAAGCAACCGGGAAGCTTAATGCAAGAATTATTTGCTCACAAGTAATAATATCACCCAACAGATTGTTAAAGCTATCAGCGTAGCTGATAATTAAAAGAACCGCATAGGTTAATGCATATAAAATGTTGAAGAACTTCAGGAATTTATTCAACCTTGGAAACAAATATTTTGCATTGAGCAATTGCCTGATAAAAAGATTGAGAAAAAACCATGGAAAAAACCAAATAACATAGGATATGTATGCGTAAACTAATGGAAACTGCCTGAAAAAAACGTCGTACATTTCTGTTCCTGTATTAAATCTTCCAATAGCCAATGCAAACAGGTACAAAGAAAAATAGAGGTAGACTTTTTCATGGATAATAAGAAAAAATAAAAAAATAAAAAGGCTGGCGAATGCTAATACGCCAAAAATAAATATATCATGTATGGCTCCGAAATATTGGGTTTGAGAGCTTGTGTAAATTTTCTGCATCAGTTTTTCGGTTGAACCAAAGCCAACAAAAAAATGATGGGAAGGTGAAGGAGGCCCAAAGGCAAAATGATACGTGTTATATATGCGCCTGTAAATAATTATTTTTTCACCGGGCTTTAGCTCAAGTGAAATGAGCCTGTATTCTTTTAATCCGCTTAATTTATTCCATGGTGTTAAAAATCCATTTATCTCATGAGCAAGTTTACCATCCGAATGTATTAAGTAAAAATCGGATTGTTCATTCTGAAAACGATCTGAATCACCCAAATAAATTTTCGCATCATGATCCATCGTGTTTTTTAAAACATATCGAAACCAATAGGCATGGATAGAAATATTTAGTTCATTGACTTTTGCCGCATCATAATGAAACTTATCTGTAACAGGAAGTTTACTTACCTCTTCAAAACTTAATTTGCCATCTTTATCTTCCAGCATTTGCCAGTATGTATTTGGAAGCGTATTTATAAGAGCAGTATTAGATTTTATCTCATAAACAGGTGGTAAATTATTTTGAGCAGAAACAATTAATACACTACATATAAACAGCAGCAATGAAAAAAGCTTTTTCATAAGCAGTCAAGATTGCTCATAAAAGATAAGCAACATTTTTCACTCCGATGAATAAAGAATTCAACAGCATAAATGAGTGACCTACGAAATTTCGGGGCAGGCAACGAAGCTTTATAACAGAAGCGAGACCTAATTATATAAAAATCTTCTTCACTTCTTGCTAATTGAACATCTGTATTTTTAAACAGATTCATTTTTTATTATCGGGAAAATAACGCTCTATGGTTATCCTGAGCTTTTCACGTGTTAACGGCTTGGTTTCAAAGCCATGCACCACAGGTATTTTTTGCGCTTTATTTCTGTCTGCGGGATTTAATGATGTAGTAAGCATAATGATAATTACCCTTGCTTTTTGTTCGTCACTTAATTTATTATATTCTTCAAGAAACTCCCAGCCATTCATCGCCGGCATATTGATATCTAAAAATATAAGTTCAGGAGCATCGTTTTCTTTCGTAAGCATTTCCAACGCTTCAAAACCACTTTCTGCAATTTTAATTTGATTTGTAATCTCCATATCCCTTATCACGATCTGATGATAAAAATTATCGTCTTCATTGTCATCTATCAGCATAATGCAATCAAGTTTCCTTTTCATTTGACAGCGTTTTTTGGAATAGTAAAATAAAAACTGCTTCCTTTCCCCGGTTCTGATTCCACCCAAATTTTTCCCCTGTGCAGCTCAACAATTTTCTTGCAGTGTGCTAATCCTATTCCTGTTCCCGCATATTGTTTTTGCGTATGCAGTTTCTGAAAAATTGTAAAAATACGTTCATAGTATTTTTTGTCTATTCCTATTCCATTATCTTTTACTGCAAAAAGCCATTCATTATTTTTTGATTGTACAGTAATATGGATAATTATTTGCTCATCTTTTTTTCTGAATTTTATTGCATTGCTGATAAGATTTTGAAAAAGTGATTTTAATTCAGGATAGCCTTTTACAACCGGCAATTTTTCTGCATAAATTGCTGCATGGCTTTCTTCAATAAGTGTGGTCATATCTTTCAGAACATCCTGCACAACTTTATTACAATCCACTTCGGTCATGATTTTATCATGTCCTATTCGTGAGTAGTCCAGCAAACCTTTGATGAGCGATTGCAAGCGTACAGTTGCTCCGTTAATTAAATCGAGATATTTATCCGCATCCTTATCTAATTTTCCTTTGTATTGTGCCTGGAATAATCCTGTGTAATTGGAAATAGTTCTTAACGGTTCCTGTAAATCATGGGAAGCAATATAGGCAAACTGCTCAAGCTCTTTATTAGAAAGAACCAGTTGTTCTGTCATTTGATTTACCGCATTTGCCACAAGACCAATTTCATCTTTTGAGAACACAGTTGCCCTGTCACTCAAATCGCCTTTTGCAATTTTTGTTGTTGCCCTGTTTATTTCATTTAATCCTTTTGTTATTCCCCTGCTGACAGATATAGTAAGTACAAGCCCCGTTATTTCTACGGTTAATGCAACAGTGAATAATAATTTAAGGATTATATTTTCCAGCCATCGTGAACCTTCTCCCAATGTGTAAGAAAAATTATCTTCAAGTATTGTAAGTCGCTGATTGATGGGATCTATTTCACTAATAAGCCGATCTAATTTTTCCTGCGACGGAGATGGAGAAGTTATTTCTTTATGAAGACCTTCACCAATAGGTATTAACTGTGCTATAATTGAATCTCCTTCTGACCAGAAACCGATTGCCTTATTAATATAGTAGACGTTATAAAATCGTCTCACTAATTTTATCATTCCGTCAATATCATTGGCGTGAATGCGTCCCTCCAAAAATCCCTGGCGTGCAATAGTAAAGTCAGGATCTTTTTTCAATAATTCCAATCTTGTTTTATGATCACCCAAAGGCACTTCCATAAATTTTTTGAATGATTTGTAATCCTCTTCATTATGCGTGCGATAATATTTTCCTAAATGAAAAACTGCATCTTTTTGAGCCTTTGACCACAATCCTTCTGCTCCCACAAAAGCTCTTACAGATGAAAGTGTATGAATAGCAAACCAGAGTGTGAGTAATTCTATAGCAATCAGCACTGCCATAGCACCTACAATAAAATAAAGTTTTTTCGTGATGGAGATATCTTTCA
>WNFZ01007303.1_pt1 | contig 11033 bp, 9 predicted proteins | sample 5400081 | NCBI WGS metagenome assembly WNFZ01 (sample SAMN13153365, study PRJNA577476) | soil metagenome | isolation source: 80 cm soil or saprolite under grassland replicate 1 | place: USA:California | collected 2016-06-15
GAGGTCGAGCAGGCCCACGACGACCGCCGGCCCCGGTGCGGCGGTGAAGACGAGCCGCACGGGGTCCTCCTTCCCGCCGATCGAGAGCGGGTGGATCTCGCAACGCGCCTTCCCGCCCGCGATCGACGGACAGACCTCGAGCATGTGGGCGCCGAGCACCTTCGGCCCCTCGGGGGCCAGGTGGTAGGTGTAGTCCTCCATGAACGAGGTGCCGCCCTCGAGCCCGGTGCTCATCACCTTGGCGACCCGGACGAGCGCCGCCGTCTTCCAGTCGCCCTCGGCTCCGAAGCCGTAGCCGTCCGCCAGCAGGCGCTGCACCGCGATCCCCGGCAGCTGGGGGAGCTCCCCGAGGTCTTCGAACGTGTCCGTGAAGGCCATCAAGCCGCCGGCCTCCAGGAACGAGCGCAGGCCGGCCTCGATCCGGGCGGCGTCGCGCAGCGACCCGTGACGGTCGCCATCCGCTCGGAGCTCCGGCACGACGTCGTACTCCTGCGCGTATGCGTCCACGAGCTCCCGCACGGCAGCGTCGGGAACGGCCCGTACCGACTCGACGAGCTCACCGACTCCATAGCCGTTCACCGAGACGCCGAAGCGAAGCTGCGCCTCGACCTTGTCGCCCTCGGTGACGGCGACACGACGCATGTTGTCGCCGAAGCGGGCCACCTCGAGCCTCTGAGCTTCGTCCCAGCCACAGGCGGCGCGCGTCCAGGTGCCGAACCGCGTGACGACCGCGGGATCGCTCCAGTGACCGACGACCGTCTTGCGCCTCAGGCCCATCCGCGTCGCCATGAACCCGAACTCGCGATCGCCGTGCGCGGACTGGTTCAGGTTCATGAAGTCCATGTCGATCTCGGACCACGGGAGGTCGCGGTTGAACTGCGTGTGCAGGTGCAGGAGCGGCTTCTGCAGCGAGCCCAGGCCGCCGATCCACATCTTCGCGGGTGAGAACGTGTGCATCCACGCGACCATGCCGACGCAGCGCTCCGCCGCGTTCGCCTCGAGGCAGACCTGCCTGATCGACTCCGGGCTCGTCACGACGGGCCTGTGCACGACCCGCACCGGGATCGCCGTGTCGGCGTCGAGCGAGCCGGCGATCTCGCGCGCATGGTCGTCCACCTGGCGGAGCGCCTCGTCCCCGTAGAGATCCTGGCTCCCGGTCAGGAACCAGACCTCGTGCGCCCCGAGCGCTTTCCCGGTCGCCATCGAGCGTGATCCTGACAGAGGTCGCGCGCTGCTGATTGGATTCGCGGATGCAGTCGCGACGTCTCGGGAAGACCGGCTGGGACGTCTCCGAGATCGGCTTCGGCGCGTGGGCGATCGGCGGGAGCTGGGGCGAGACGGACGAGGAGGAGTCCCTGGCGGCGATGCACGCCGCAGTCGACGCCGGGGTGACGTTCTTCGACACCGCGGACGTCTACGGGGACGGGCGCTCGGAGCGCCTGATCGCGCGCCTGCTAAAGGAGCGGGAGGAGCGGCTCGTGGTCGCGACCAAGTTCGGACGGCGGGTGGAGCTGGATCCGGCGCTCTACACCTACGAGAACCTGCGCGGCTGGCTCGAGCGCTCGCGCGAGAACCTGGGCGTCGAGGCGGTCGACCTCGTGCAGCTGCACTGCCCGCCCTGGGAGACGTACTACCTGCCCGCGGTGCACGAGGCCTGTAGCAGGCTCGTGCAGGATGGCCTTGTCCGGGCCTACGGCGTCAGCGTCGAGAAAGTCGAGGAAGCGCTGAAGGCGATCGAGTACGACGGCGTCGCCACCATCCAGATCATCTTCAACATGCTCAGGCAGCGGCCCGCGGAGCTCTTCTTCGACCAGGCGCGGCGCCGCGACGTCGGGGTGATCGTCCGCGTCCCGCTCGCCTCGGGACTGCTGACCGGGAAGTTCGACCGCAGCACGGCGTTCGCGGCCGACGACCACCGCGAGTTCAACCGCCACGGCGAGGAGTTCGACGTCGGAGAGACCTTCTCGGGAGTCGACTACGAGGTCGGCCTCGAGGTGGTGGAGGAGCTCCGGCCGCTCGTGCCCCCGGGCGCCACTCTGGCGCAGCTCGCTCTGCGCTGGATCCTCGCGTTCGACGCCATCTCGACGGTCATCCCGGGCGCGAAGACGCCGGAGCAGGCCCGCGCGAACGCCGCCGCGGCCGACCTGCCCGCACCCTCCCCCGAGACGATGGAGCGGATCGCCGAGATCTACCGCCGGCGGGTCGCCCCGCTCGTCCATCAGCGCTGGTGAGGTCTAGGCAGGCGTGATCTCGTGCGCGCCGTCGACCGAGGCGCAGACGTACGGCGTCGCCTCCCGCCCGGCCCCGTCGGCGTAGCCGCGCACGACCGCGGCGGCGAGGCGCTCCGCGTCCTCCGCACGGGCCAGGGCGAGCACCGAGCCGCCGAAGCCGCCGCCGATCATCCGAGCAGCGATCGCCCCGTGGTCGTAGGCGAGATCTACGAGCCGGTCGAGCTCCGGGATCGAGACGTCGAAGTCGTCCCGCAGGCTCTCGTGACCCTCGCGGAAGAGCTTCCCGAGCGCGGCGAGGTCGGCTCCCTCCGGCTGCTCCAGCGCGGCCACGACCTGACGCACACGCTCGTTCTCGCTGACGACGTGGCGAAGCCTGCGCCGCGCGACCGCGTCGACTTCCGCCGTGACCGCCTTCGTCTCTGCCTCCGCGGCGCTCAGTGAGGAGGGGCGGTCCACGCCGATGGCGGACAGCGCCCGTTCGAGCTCGAGCCGCCGATCGCCGTAGCCGCTGACCTCGAGCTCGTGGCGGACGCCGGAGTCGGACACGACGAGCGCGATCCCGGGCGGCAGGGGGACAAGCCGGTGCTCCTCGGTCGCGCAGTCGAGCAGCAGCGCGTGCCCCTTGCGCCCGAGGAGCGAGCTCGCCGGGTCCATCAGCCCCACCGGCACCCCGACCGCGAGGCGCTCGGCGGCCTGGGCGATCCTCGCCAGCTCGATGCGCGGCAGCTCGTACGACGCGGCCCTGGTGAGCGCGAGGCCGACCGAGACGGTGAGCGCTGCAGACGACGACATTCCGGCTCCGATCGGGACCGTGGAAGTGATCGTCCCGTCCAGTCCCGTGATGGGGGCGCCGTGGTCCCGAAGCAGGCGTACGACCGCAGCGACATAGCGGCCCCAGCCCTCACGCGGGATTGGCGGCGGCCGGTCTGCGGGGACCTCGACCGTCTCGCCGAAGGCCGCCGAGCGCAGGCGGATCGTCGCCTCCGCCGCCGGGACCCACGTCACCGTCGTCCCGAGATCCACGGCGACGGGCAGGACGAGCCCGCCGGAGTAATCGGTGTGCTCGCCGATGAGGTTGACGCGCGCGGGCGCGACGACCGCACGGCTGGAAGGAGGCGGGCTCATCGGCGAGGCCGTAGTCTCGCCCATCGCCCGCGCAGCGCCCTCACCAGCAGGGTGACGGCTCCCGACGACGGTGTTATGGTCGCCGCTCACGCTCGTAGGGCGTCCCAAGGAGGTGCCGGGTGGACCAGCAGAAGTATCTGGAGACACAGCTCGACGAGTTCGCCACGCTAGTAGAGGATCTCCCCGAAAAGGAGGTCCCCTCCGGGATGGACCGGAGGAAGTTGCTCAGCATCATCGGAATGGGCGGCGCGGCAGTTTCGATGCCGGCACTGCTCGCCGCGTGCGGCGGCGGTGGCAACAGCTCGGGCAGCGGCGTCGGCGACTACCCGGAGACGCCGAAGTGGAAGTTCGTCTACGTCAACCACGTGACGACGAACCCGTTCTTCGTCCCGACGCAGTACGGGATCTCCGATGCGGACGCGATCTTCAACACCGACCACCAGTGGACCGGCTCGGAGACCAGCGATGTCGGGCAGATGGTCTCCGCGATGAACACCGCGATCTCCTCGGGCGCCGACGGAATCTGCGTGTGCCTGATCGACGCCAAGGCCTTCAACGCGCCTACGAAGAAGGCGCTCGACGCCGGGATCCCGGTCATCGCCTACAACGCGGACGTGCCGCCCGGCAGCGGGAACGAACGACTCGCGTACATCGGCCAGGATCTGTTCGTGTCGGGTCAGAAGATGGGCGAGAAGATCGTCGAGCTGATCCCGAGCGGCGACGTCGTCGGCTTCATCGCGACGCCCGGCTCGCTGAACATCCAGCCGCGGATCGACGGCGCCAAGCAGGCGATCAAGGACTCGGGCAAGCCGATCAACTTCACCGAGGTCGCGACCGGGGCCGACACGTCCGGAGAGCTCGCGAAGATCGACGCCTACTACCAGGGCCACAAAGACCTGAAGGGCATGTTCGCCGTCGACGCGGGGAGCACCCAGGGCGTCGCGCAGACGATGCAGAAATACAACCTCCCGTCGAAGGGCATCCACGGCGGCGGTTACGACCTGCTGCCGACGACGCTCAACCTGATCGACAAGGGCTTCCTGGACTTCACGATCGACCAGCAGCCGTACCTCCAGGGCTTCTACCCGACGACGCAGCTGTTCCTGTACAAGATCTCGGGTGGGCTGATGGCGCCCTCGGACACGAACACCGGCCTGCTGTTCGTCACGAAGGACAACGTCAAGCCGTACCTGACGACGAAGACCCGCTACGAGGGAAGCTCCAGCTCCCAGCAATACGTGAAGTCGACCTAGCGGCCTGAGGTCGTAGGGATGGCGGTAGCGGGGTCGGAAGCCGGACGCCGCGAGCGAGCGCGTGGCCTGGGCTGGCGCGCGCTCGAGGCGTTTGCGAACCGGCGCGAGGCCAGCATCCTCGTCGTCGCGATCGGGCTGATCGTCTACTTCTCGCTGCGGTCGTCCGCGTTCTACTCGAGCGCGACGATCAAGAACATCGCCGAGTACGTCGCGCCGATCGCGCTGATCGCCTGCGGCGAAGTGATGCTCCTGATCTGCGGCGAGATCGACCTGTCGGTGGGGCGGGTCTTCGCCCTCACGCCGATCATCATGTACCTGACCACTGCGCCCGAGCCGGACGGGCTCGGGCTGCCGATCTGGCTGGGGGTGATCTTCGGCCTCCTGGCCGCCGCTGCAGTCGGTCTCACGAACGGGCTCATCACGACCTACCTCGGCGTGCCCTCGTTCATCACCACGCTTGGGATGTTGTTCTTCCTGAACGGGATCAACCTGCGAGCCTTGCACGGCTTCCAGGTCGAGACGCCGGGCGGCCACACGTTCACGGAGATCTTCGGCGGCTATCCGCTCTGGTTCAACTCGGAGTTCTGGTGGGCGCTGCTAGCCGTCGTGGTCCTGCAGATCGTGCTCGTGCGGACGAGATGGGGCGTCCACACGGTCGCGACGGGCGGCAACGCGATCGGCGCGAGGGAGAGCGGCGTCAACGTCCGGCGGATCAAGATCGGCAACTTCGTGCTCTGCAGCATGCTCGGCGGCTTCGCGGGGATGATGGACTCGGTGCGGATCACGTCGATCCTGCCGCTCCAGGGCGGCACGGACATCATGTTCCTCGGCGTCGCGGCTGCGGTCATCGGCGGGACGTCGCTGATGGGAGGGTCGGGCACGATCATCGGCGGCTTCCTCGGCGTCTGCGTGCTCGCCATCCTGAACATCGGCTTCACGATTCTCGGCGTCAGCGCGTTCAACTTCGACCTGATCATCGGGATCGCGATCCTGGCTGCGATGATCCTGAACGTGCAGATCCAGCGGCTGAAGAACCTCGGCGTGCTCGGGAGGAGGGGCAGATGAGCGAATCGGGCAACGGCCGAGAGGCCGACGATGTGATCCGCGTCGAGCACATCTCGAAGCGGTTCGGAGCCGTACGCGCCCTCGAGGACGTCTCCATGCACCTGAAGCGCGGTGAGGTGCTCGGCCTGATCGGCGACAACGGGGCCGGCAAGTCGACGCTGGTCAAGATCATCAGCGGCTTCCAGAAGCCGGACAGCGGCACGATCTTCGTCAACGGCGAGGAGGTGCAGATCCGCTCGGTCGGGCACGCCCGCTCGCTCGGAATCGACACCGTCTACCAGGACCTGGCGCTCGTGCCGGGCATGTCCGTCTACCACAACATGTTCCTCAAGCGGGAGCTCCTCGCCCGGGCCGGCGGCGTGCAGCTGCCGCTGCTGAGCAACGGTGAGATGCGGAAGCGGGCCCGCAGGTACCTCGACGAGATGGGCGTGCGGATCCCCGACGTCGACGCCGAGGTGGCCCAGCTCTCGGGCGGCCAGCGCCAGTCGATCGCGGTTGCGCGGTCGGTCTACTCGGACGCGAAGATCATCCTGCTCGACGAGCCGCTCGCGGCGATGGGCGTGAAGGAGGGTGCGCTCATCCTCGACCTGATCCGGAAGCTCCGGGACCAGGGCGATGTCTCGATGATCCTGATCCTGCACAACTACGCGCACGTGTTCGAGGTCTGCGACCGCGTGAACCTGCTCCAACGCGGCGAGATCACCCTCGACAAGCCGACGAACGAGACGTCGGTGGACGAGCTGACCGAGCTCGTCGTGCGCGACTACCGGCAGGCCGCCGCGGGCTGACCCGCCCGCGGGGGTGAGGTCATCCGCGTTCTCGTCACCGGCGCGAAGGGCAAGGTCGGCTCCGCCGCCGTTACCGCCCTGCTCGCAGCCGGCCACGACGTGCGCGCCTCCGACCTGGCCCGCGGCGTGTTCGAGCGGGCGCTTCCCGACGAGCCCGACGAGTACGTCCAGGCCGATCTGACCGACGCAGGCGACGCCTTCGCGGTCGTCCGCGGCGTCGACGCGGTTGTCCACGCGGGCGCGATCCCGGATCCGACCAAGAACCCCCCGCACGTTGTCTTCCGGAACAACCTGACGGCGACGTTCAACGTCCTCGAGGCCGCCGTCCGTTTCGGCGTCGCGCGGTTCGTCTACATCTCGAGCGAGACCATCCCCGGGTTCTTCTTCCCGGAGCGCCACTTTCTCCCTGACTACGTGCCGGTCGACGAGGAGCACCCGATCAGGCCGCAGGATCCCTACGCCCTCTCGAAGTGGTTCGGGGAGCTGCTGATGGACGCGGCCGTGGCGCGCTCGGACATCCGCTGCATCTCGCTCCGCCCGAGCTGGGTGCAGACCAAGGAGAACTACGAGCGCAACCTGGGCCCGCAGGTGCGGGATCCCGCGGAGCTGAGCCCGAACCTCTGGAGCTACGTGGACGTGTACGACCTCGCAGACGCGATCGTGCTCGCGGCCGAGTCCGACCTCGCGGGCCACGAGGTCTTCTACATCGCGTCTCCCGACAACGTCGGCGGCCGCCCGTTCGCCGAGCTCATCCGCCGCTACTACGGCGACCAGATCAAGATCCGTCCGCTCGCGCGCGAGGACGCCTCCGGGATCTCGTGCGCCAAAGCCGAGCGGCTCCTCGGCTTTTCGCCGAGCCGCTCGTGGAGCGACTACCTCGACGAGGACGGGCGGGCACGCCCGCGCGAAATCTGATCGAGTTGGCCGGACGATGAGCGAGCGCCTCAAGACGAGCCTCGGGATCTGGGCGTTCGGGCCGATGGCCACGCGCTTCGTCCCGGGCGGCTACAAGCCGGAGCTCGCCGGGCAGACCACCGTGGAGCGCGTCCGCGAGGCCGTGGAAGGCCTCGGCGATCTCATCGACGACTACGAGTTCCACTACCCGCAGGAGCTCTCGCCCGACAACCTCGACGAAGTGCGCGACGCCCTCGACGGCCACGACGTGTACTGCCTGGCGACGGGGCTCCACCTCGACGCCCGCTTCGGCAAGGGAGGGCTCGTCTCGCCCGACGAGGCGACCCGGAACGAGGCCGTGAAGCGCACGCTCGACGCGATCGACTTCGCCGGCGAGCTCGAGGCCAACTTCATCATCTGGCCGGGAATCGAGGGCTACAACTACCCGTTCCAGACGCCGTACACGGAGACCTGGGCCTGGTTCCTCGACGGCATCGGCCAGGCGGCGAAGCGGTGTCGCGACCGCGGGATCACGCTGTTCCTCGAGCACAAGAACTCCGAGCCCGCGATGAAGATCCTGATGCGCAACGTGGGGATGACGCTCCACGTGATCCACACGCTCCGGCGCCAGGGGCTCGACAACGTCCAGGTCAACATGGACTGGCAGCACCTGATCATGAACGGCGAGAACCTGGCCGAGTACGCGGCGCTGCTCGCCTCCGAGGGCCTGCTGGGACACCAGCACGCGAACTCGGGCTGGGGCACGTTCGACGACGACAACATGGTCGGCGCGACCGCCTTCATGGAGACCCTCGAGCTGGCGGTCGAACTGCGGCGCGCGGGCTACGGCGACAACGGCGAACGGCTCGGGTTCGACCTCTACCCGTACACCGAGGACGCGGTCGAGGCCGTGCGGCGCAGCGTGCTGCAGTGGCGGTTCATCGAAGGCGTGGCCGAGCGGCTCGACGGAGAGGCGCTTCGCGAGGCCCAGATGCGCAAGGACGCCGTGGCCGCCTACGAGCTCGTCTATGCCGCGCTCGGCGCGGCGTAGCACGTTCGTCGGCCTCGACGTCGGCACGACCGGCGTCAAGGCGATCGCCATCTCTCCGGGGGGCGAGGTGGTCGCGCGAGGGGAGGAGGAGTACGCGCTGTCCACGCCTGCGCCGGGCTGGGCCGAGCAGGATCCGGAGGACTGGTGGCGCGCCAGCGAGGCGGCGCTGACCGCGGTCGGCGCCGAGCGTGCGGCGGGAATCGGTCTCTCCGGCCAGATGCACGGGCTCGTGGCCCTCGACGGGAACGACGAGGTGATTCGGCCCGCGATCCTCTGGAACGACCAGCGCACGTCCGCCGAGTGCCAGGAGATCGAGCGGCGAGTCGGAGTCGAGCGCCTCGTCCGCCTGACAGGCAACCGGGCGCTGACAGGCTTTACCGCGCCGAAGCTGCTCTGGCTGCGCGAGCACGAGCCGGAGCCCTACGGACGCATCCGCCATGTCCTGCTCCCGAAGGACTACGTGCGGCTACGTCTCACGGGCGAGCGCGCGACCGACGTCGCCGATGCCTCGGGGACGCTCCTTTTCGACGTCGCCGAGCGGCGCTGGAGCGACGAGGTGCTGGCCGCGCTCGAGATCCCACGCGACTGGCTGCCCGAGGCCATGGAATCGCCGCAGGTCTCCGGCCGGACCGCGAACGGGACACCCGTCGCCGCGGGAGCCGGGGACCAGGCGGCCGGTGCTCTGGGCGTCGGCGTGGCCGGCCCTGGGCCGCTCTCGGTGGTCCTCGGCACATCGGGCGTCGTCTTTGCCGCGCTGCCGGCGTACGAGCCCGAGCCGGAAGCGCGCCTGCACGTCTTCTGCCACGCCGTTCCCGGCACCTGGCATGCGATGGGCGTGATGCTCTCGGCCGCCGGCTCGCTGCGCTGGTTCCGGGATGCATTCGCCCCGGGGGTCGCGTACGACGAGCTTCTTGCGGAGGCAGAGGAAGCCGGCCCCGGGGCCGAGGGCGTGCTTTTTCTCCCGTACCTCTCCGGCGAGCGGACGCCGCACGCAGACCCGCACGCACGCGCCGCGTTGATCGGCCTCGGGCTCGAGCACGGCCGCGCGGCGCTCGTCCGCGCCGTCCTCGAAGGCGTCGCCTATGGCCTGCGCGACTCGCTAGAGCTCCTGCGGCGTCTGGGCGTGCGCGCGGAGAGCGGGCGCGCTTCGGGCGGCGGCGCCCGCAGCCGCCTCTGGCTGCGAATCGTCTCCTCCACGCTGGGCCTCCCGCTCGAGCTCACAGCCGCCGAGGAGGGAGCGGCCTTCGGAGCGGCTCTGCTCGGGGCGGTCGCCGCGGGCGCGTTCGCCGACGTCCACGAGGCGGTCGAGGAGTGCGTCCGGCCCCGCGAGCGGATCGAGCCCGACGCAGCCTGGGTGCGAGCCTACGAGGCCGGTTACCCTCGCTTCCGCGCGTTGTATCCGTCCCTCGAACACCTGGAGGAGCGATGACACTGGAGGGAAAGGCCGCACTGGTTTCGGGCGGCTGGACATCCTCGTGGCCAACGCGGGCGTGGGCGCCTACGGCCCCTTTCTCGAGCTCTCGCCCGAGCACCTCGACGAGATGATCGACGTCAACGTCAAGGGAACGCTCTACGCCGTGCGCGCCGCATTGCCGCACCTGCTCGAGAGCGGGGAGGCCGATCTCGTCACGATCGCCTCGGAGGCGGGCAGGCGCGGCCTGCCGCTGGAGGCGGTCTACTGCGCGTCGAAGTTCGCCCAGGTCGGCTTCACCCGCGCCCTCGACCACGAGTTGCGTGAGCGGGGAGTCCGGTGCACGAACATCTGCCCGGGCGGGGTCACGACCGACTTCGCCATGGGCCGCGGGCGCACTCCCGAGATGCCGGAGCTCGCCGGGATGATGAGCGCGGAGGACGTGGCGGAGGTGGTCCTCTTCGCCCTGACGCGGCCCCGCACGCATCGCATACTCGAGACGGCCTTCCGGCCGGTGACGGAGTCGTCGTGGGGATGAGGCCCGTCAAGTGGGGCATCGTCTCCACGGCGCAAATCAACCGGCTCGTGATACCGCCCGCGCAGGCCTCGGAGAAGTGCGACCTGATCGCGGTCGCCAGCCGCGACTCCGACCGCGCCGAGGCATACGCGCGCGAGTGGGGCATCGAGCGCTCGTACGGCCGCTACGAGGAGCTGCTCGAGGACCCGGACGTCGAGGCCGTCTACATCTCCCTCCCGAACTCACTCCACTGCGAGTGGTCGATCCGCGCCGTCGAAGCGGGGAAGCACGTGCTCTGCGAGAAGCCGCTGTCGCGCCGAGCGGCGGAGGTCGAAGCCGCCTTCGACGCCGCCGACCGGGCCGGACGACTGTTGATGGAGGCCTTCATGTGGCGCCATCACCCGCAGACGCAGAAGCTGACGGAGCTTGTCCGCGACGGCGCGGTCGGTGCGCCGCGTGTGATCCGCTCGTCGTTCAGCTTCACCATCGCGGACGACCCGGCCAACGTGCGGCTGCTCTCCGAGCTCGACGGAGGGGCGCTGATGGACGTCGGCTGCTACTGCGTCAACGCCTCGCGGCTGCTCGGCGGCGAGCCGCGGCGCACCTCGGGCGCTCAGGTGCTCGGTCCGGGCGGGGTCGATGTCCTCTTCGCGGGCGTGATGCTCCGCGACAACGATGTGACGGCGCACTTCGACTGC
>WNFZ01008043.1_pt1 | contig 11032 bp, 9 predicted proteins | sample 5400081 | NCBI WGS metagenome assembly WNFZ01 (sample SAMN13153365, study PRJNA577476) | soil metagenome | isolation source: 80 cm soil or saprolite under grassland replicate 1 | place: USA:California | collected 2016-06-15
GGCCCGATGACCCGGGTGGTTTGCGGCAGCTCTGCATAGGTTTCGGCCCGGACTCCTACGGACTCGACTACTACGGGAAGCGCCGAGAGCTGCACTGCACCGTCTCACGTAACACGCTGGATTGAAGGCGAATGGTCGTCACACGACACGCGAACGTCTAGCGGTCAGGGTGGGGCCCAATCTGTGAGTCCGAGGGCATCCGCGACGGCGCAGCGCTCCACAGCAGACAGCAACGGTCGTGCCAGTGCGAGGACTTCGCCCGGACGTGTGCCGGTGCCGATGAAGACCACCAGGGCGAAGGCGCCACGGTCGAACCGTTGAACGTCGATGGTCGTGCGCTCCGCCGAGTAGACCAGGGCGACGCGCGGGCCGGTGGCACGGCTCACGAGATCCATTCCCATGGCATCAGTAGGTGTCCGCAGTCAACGCACTCTCGCCAACCCAGCCACCAGTCAACCCAAGTGCGACAGACGATGTCGGCATGCTGGCAAGGTAGTTGCGCTTGCTGGTCCTCCGACTGGAGATACCAACGTTCCGTGTCATCACCCCACGCCACCATGCTTGCCTCCCTCGGTCGGGTGACGGGAGCGAACGCCGTAGACCTGGGAGCCACGCACGAGCGCTCCCGCCACACCGGTAGGGAGTGTCACCCGATAGGCCAAGCTAGGTCAAGCTAGGGCATGCGGCAGCTCACTAGGCGGAACGGCACGAACACGCGTGGCCAACATAGGGCTAGGTAGGCAAACTCAGGGCACGCCGACCGGGGTCATCCGGTTGACCTCGGCCGAGACCTGGGAGCTGCATGCGTGCCATACGACGATGACGATCTACTGACCAGCGCCGAGCTAGCGAAAGCGCTCCGTGTCAACGAGCGCACTGTCAGGCGATGGAGGAACGAGGGAACCGGACCGCCTGTCTTGTGGGCCGGAACGGTTGCCCGCTACAGGTGGGGCGATGTCGTCGCGTGGCTCAAGCGGCAGGATCGGCCGAGCGAGTAGGGAACAGCTACCGGGCAGCGTTCGACGTTGAGATGACGATATAGTCACTCCCTACGGACACCTGTTCGACTTGGGGCAATGAGGAAGCGAGACGGCGTTCCTTCGGGGACAGACACAATGCGATCCACTACGGCGCCGACAGGAACCGAAGCGGACTACGCTCGCCTCCCCGACGATCCGCGTGAGCTTCGCTCGTTCGAGGCGTTCCTAGAACAAGCACGTTGGATCGCTGACTGGCAATGGCGCAGAGGACAAACCTTTGAAGCCAAGGCAGGACCGATCCTCGGATTCGTTGGCATCATCCTCTCCCTACAGATCGCAATACTTAGATCTGTGATCACTGTACCCAAGACGGGTTTTGCTTGGACAACGGCCATCCTCTTTACGATCTCTGCCCTTGGCCTCGTCATCTCGGCTCTTGCATGTCTCATGGTACTCAAACCTCGTAAGTATCAGAATGCAAAGATAGATCAAATTCGTGAGCAATGGACACAATACGTAGCTCATGGTCACTTGTCTTCCGAGGGCGTTCTTTTTGTGTTTGCTGACCAGCTCTTACGTGGTACAGGACAGCGAGAACCTGTCAAAGGCTTACGTGATGACGCAGATACCCGCAGCACATGGATGACTGTCGCCATGTGGGCGTTATTTGCTTCTATCGCCACTATTGCCGTAATTGTTGGTGTGGTAGCCTTTCATGAAGCCACAACCTGAAAGGACCGTCAATGTCATCAGATAGCTCTCAGTCAGAGTCGCAACCAGAGTCGCAACCGGAGTCGCAACCGGAAGAGTTGCCACTTCTAGGTCCGCCGGGTCAAACCGAAACGGAGACCAGAGGTCGTTTCCTTGATCCAAGGGATGTCAGGGGCAGCGGCCGATGACCCCAGACGATTGTCACGCCGTACGCGTTGCCCGGGACGCTGGGCGGATGACCCGCGATGCTGATCAGCAAGCGTCAGAGCCGAGCGTCAGAGACCAAGGGTCGCAGTTAGCCGGCTACCTCCTCAGAGCCCAACGTCAGAGCCGAGCGTCAGGGTCACCGGCCGGATGACCCCGGAGGTTGGCTTCCTGGTGGCCGAGCGTCATGGCCGGTTAGGACTGTCACGCGCAACGGGCAACGCCTTACGGGCGACGCTCTACGCGAGACGCCTTACAGGAGACCCGGGACGCGAGGCGTGGGACGGGGCGGGGAATCTGCTTCGCAGATTTGGATATCGCAGGTTGGGTGAAATGAGATATCTGCATAATAAGCGGTATGGAATGTCCGCATAATTGGGCGGTTTGAAAACGTGTCGGACGCCGTGAGCCCCCCAGCGATCGAAGCGCCCTGGGCCCGGGAGCACGAGGGAGTGCCTCATGCCCGAGATGGAGCCTACCCCCATCGACCCTGGTCGGTACAAGCCGGCCGTCAGCGCCTTCCTGCGCTGCCATCCGCTCCGCGCCCGCCGAACGGCGCCACCGCGCCCGGCGCGCCGCCGGGGCGCCGACCTGCTCGATGTCCTCTACCCCGCCAGCAGCTCGCCTGTCTGCGAGGGCTGCCCGACGGTTCCGGGTGTTCCCGACCATGCGATGCGCTACCCGACCTGCGAGGTCTGCCGCTGGCCGGCGGTGGGCATCGGCCAGGTCCACGCCTGGCACTGCCGCTTCTGCCGCCACTGGAACGAGCACGGCACCGGCCGCCCACGCTCGGCGGCGGTGGTGCTGCGGCTGAGCCGCGTGTCGCAGCCGGCAAGAGAGCTGATCGCGCTGGCGATCCCGCTGGTGTTCGGCTACTCGGCGCCGCCGAACGTCGAGGTGTGGCGCGACGCTGCCGGCAACACCCAGGGCGCGGCCGTACGCGGCTTCGTCGAGAGCCGCCGCCTGCGTAGATCCGAGCGCCCGCTGTACGTGCGCGGCACCGTCCGCCGCCACCCGGTCCTGCTGGTCGGCGGCGACGGCTCCGATCCCTACCCGCTCGGCCTGGCCGAGCACTGGGCGGACCTGCGCTCGGTCGGGCGCTGGGTCACGCGGGTGGCCTGCCCCTGCGGCCATGAGCCGCCGTGCATCCACGCGCAGGCGCTGTACGCGCAGGTCGTGGGCGTGATCGAGGGCCGGCGCCGGCCGCCTGACCCCGACGACCTCGTCGGCGGGGAGGCTGGCGCCCATGCATGAGCGGTCCTCGTCGACCGGCGGCCCGCCGTCCACCCACTCCAGCGTCCACCTGCTGGTGGGGCCCGACTCGCTGCCGCGGGTGTCGGCCAACGCCGTCCGGGGCGCGCAGCTCGCCATCGACGAGACGGTGTTCCTCCACGTGGAGGCCGAGCACCGCACCTTCTCGTTCGACCACACGGCCACCTTCACCGTCTCGGGGCCGCGCGGCGCCATCGACCGGCTGCTGCTGCTCCTGCGTGCCGCCGTCGCCTCCATCCCGCCATCCGAACCCGCCTCCGGCGAGCCCGACGAGCAAGGCCCCGACCCGGCGGGCCCCGACCCGTGATCAGTGCCCGCCGGAGCGCTCACATCAGCTCCTGGTAGGCGGACAGGCAGCGCTCGACGCAGTGGCGCCAGGTGAACCGTTCGAGCGCCAGCTGCCTGGCGTTGTCGCCGAGGCGCGCGGCCAGGCGCCGGTCGGTCAGGATGCGCTCCAGGCGGTCGCGCAGGGCCCCGACGTCACCCGGCTCCACGAGGAACCCGGTCTCGCCGTCGACCACCACCTCGGCCAGGCCGCCGACGCGGCTGGCGACTACCGGGGTACCGCTGGCCATGGCCTCCAGGGCGGCCAGGCCGAGCAGCTCCGAGACGGCGACCGGCCGGCCGTAGCAGGTGCGCTCCACGGAGGGCATGGCCAGCACCGCGGCGCCCCGGTACAGCTCGGGCAGCAGGCGGTCGGGCACCGCGCCGAGGAACTCCACCCGCCGGCCGCTGGTCAGCCGCAGCAGCAGGTCGAGGTAGTCGCGCTCCGGCGGGCGGGGGTCGTGGCCGGCGGTGCCGGCGACCCTGAGGGCGGCGGCGGGCGGCAGGGCCCGCAGCAGCCGGTCGACCCCCTTGTGGGGAGTCAGCCGACCGACGAACAGCACGCCGTGCCTGTCCGCCCGCGGATCGGGGGCGAAGCGCTCGGGATCGGCGCCTCCGTAGATCACCCGCGTCCGCTCCGGCGGGGCGCCGAGCAGGCTCGCGGAGCAGCGGGAGACGGTCAGGAACCGGTCGAACAGCCGGTGGGCGAGTCCGCCCCAGGCGCCGCCGGGCAGGCCGTGGTCGGTGACCGCCGTGGCCGCCCCGCACAGGCGTGCCGTGACCGCCGCCGCCCGGGTGGGTAGGCTCCGGAAATGATGCGCGTGGACCACCTCGGCGCCGGCCAGCGCCGCCGGGAGCAGCGGGGCGACCGGCTGCGCCGGGTGGCCGCGCAGGAGCGCCAGCCGCCGCAGCACGCGCACCTCCAGACCGCCCGTCTCGCGCCACCGCCCCGGCCGGGGGCCGAAGGTGACCAACCGCACGTCGGCCGCGTCGGCCATGGCCCTGGCCAACTCCAGCGGGTAGCGCTCGCCCCCGCCGTACAGGCCCTGTGACCCGAACGCGGTGGGAGCCACCTGGATGACGCGCACGCTGCTGGTCTCCCTGGTCACCCTCGGCGATCCCGAGCGCCTGACCGGCGGCTACCTTTACCACCGCCGGATGGCCGAGCTGGCGCCGGAGCACCGGGCCGAGCTGCGCTTCGTGTCGCTCCCGGACCGGCCGTTCCCGCTGCCGGCGCTGGCCGGCGCGGCCGTGCTGCGGCGCGCGCTCGACCCGGCGGCGCCTGGGCCGGCGTCAGAGCCGGCACGCTCGGCAGGAGACCCGGCGCCCGCCCCCTCGCCCCGGACCGGCCGGGGCGAGGCGGACGTCGTGGTCCTCGACAGCATCGCCGCGGCGTTCCTCGGCCCTTGGCTGGCGCTCCGGCGGCTGCCGGTGCCGCTGGTGGGAAGCCTGCACCAGCCGCCGGGCGGGATCGACCACGGGCGCCCGCGGCGGGCCGTGCAGACGCCGCTGGACCGGCTCGCCTACGGACAAGCGGCACTGCTGCTCGTGGCCAGCCAGGCGCTGGCCGAGCAGGTCGAGGCCGCGGGGCTCCCCGCCGGCCGGATCCGGGTGGTCCCGCCAGGCCGCGACGTGGCGCCGGCCGCGGGCCCGCCCGCCGGCGACCTGCGCCGTGGGCGCCGGGCGGCGCTGCTGTGCGTGGCGAACTGGATCGAGCGCAAGGGGATCCTGGAGACCCTGGAGGCGCTGGCTCGGCTGGACGCCGGCACGGCCACCCTGCACCTGGCCGGGGACGACCGGGCCGATCCCCGCTACGCCGCCGCGGTGCGGGCGCGCCTGTCCCGGCCGGACCTGGCCGGGCGGGTGGTCGTCCACGGCCCGCTGCCCATCGAAGGGATCGCCGCCCTGTACCAGGCAGCCGACGTGTTCGTGCTGCCGAGCCTCCGGGAGCCGTACGGCACGGTCTGGGGCGAGGCCATGGCCGCCGGACTGCCGGTGGTCGGCTGGCGCGCCGGCAACCTCCCTCACCTGGCCGGCGACCGGGAGGCGCTGCTGGTCCCGCCAGGCGACCTGGAAGGGCTCCGCCAGGCGCTGGCCCTGCTGGCCACCGACGAGCCGCTGCGGCGCGACATGGGCGAGGCCGCGCGGCTGCGGGCCAGCCAGCGCCCCACCTGGCGGGAGTCGGCCGCGCTGTTCTTCGGGTCGCTGCGGGAGGCGGCGCAGGGCTGACCATGATCAGACCTGTGCCGGCCGGACCTCCACCTTCCCCTCTCGCACCCGGGTCAGGTAGGCCGGCTGTGGCGCGGTCGCCGGGCCGTGCAGGACCGTCCCGTCCTCGAGGCTGAAGGTGCTGCCATGGCATGGGCACACCACCTGGTTCTCACCGGAGAAGTCGCCCTCGTGCAGCGAGCAGCCCCGGTGGGAGCACCGGTTGGAGATCGCGTGCATGGTCGCGCCCCGCCTGACCAGCAGCAGCTCGACTCCACCGACCATGACCGGCGTCGGCACGTCGTCCTGGAGCTCCTCGGACGGGATCGCCGCCTGCCAATCGGCGGGCGGCTCCTCGAAGGCATTCTGGTCGACCCCGACGCCCCTCCCGAACGAGAGGTGGCCGCCCAGATAGGCCGAGAAGCTGGCCACCCCGAAGCCGCCCGCCGATAGCAACCGGCCGCGCAACCGCCGCCCGCGCTTGCGGGCCACCGACGAGCTCAGGTACAGCCAGAGCGCCACCACGTTCGCGCTCGCGTGCACCAGGCCGACGCGGCGGGTGCGGCCGTAGACGTCGGTCCAGTCGGACAGTCCGGCGAGCGCGGTCGGCACCGCCGCCAGGATGCCGGCGTCGATCAGCCGGTCCGAGGCCTTGCGCGTCCGGCGCCCCGGGATCAGGTCCAGCAGGAACGAGCTGGTCCACGTGCCCACCACCACGTCGGTGAGCAGCGGGTGCAGCGGGTGACCCAGCCAGGTCCCACTGAGCACGTCCTTCAGCTCGCTGCCCGGCGGCACGTAGCGGTCCACCAGGGATTTCAGCGCCTTCCCGGCGCCATCGAGCTGCTGGATCCCCTCGATACGCTCGGCCAGCTCCCTCAGTACGGGTGTCATGGCACACCTCCACTCGACACGGGCCCGGCGTAGGCGGCGAAGTCCACCGGCGACTCCCACACCCGCACGGTGAGCGTCTCGCCGCCCGTCGCGCGGATCGTGGGAGCCAGCCGCTCGTGCGCCCACCGGGCCAGCACCTCCACGGTCACGGCCTCCGCCCACCGCGGGCGGATCTCCTCCAGGTCCCTGTTGTCGATCCGATCGGTCATCTCCTGGAGGGCCGCCCTGAGCACGTCCAGGTCGCAGACCATGCCGTGCGGGTCCAGCTCCTGGCGGCCGACCACCACGTCCAGGCGGTAGTCGTGGGCGTGCAGTTGCCCCTCTGGCCCCTCCACCGGCATCTGGTGGAGCGCCCGCACGGTGACGCTGGAGCCGACCTGGTACCCGGCGCCGTCGGCGGGACTGGCAGGTCCGCTCATCAGGCCTCCTCGGCTTCGGGCGCCGAGCCGTACCGCAGGACCGCGTGGACCAGCTCGCCCTGCCTGGCGTCCAGGCGCTCGTAGGCGTCGGCGGCGCGCTCGAAGGGGAACTCGTGGGTCGCCAGCACCCGCAGGGGCAGCTCGCGCGCGAGCCGCCAGGCCAGCTCGGCGCGGCGGCGCCGGTCCCACCTGGCGGTCTGCGCCGCCGCCAAAGTCGAGACCTGGGTGCTGCGGATCGTCAACCGCCTGCGGTGGAAGTCCGCCCCCAGCGGCAGGGATGCCGGCCTGGTGCCGTACCAGGAGCAGACCAGCGCCACGCCCTCGTGGGCCAGCAACCGCAGCGCCGGGCCGAGCGCGTCGGGGTTGCCGCTGGCCTCCACCAGCAGGTCGGCGCCACGGCCGCCGGTCCGCTCCGCGACCGCGGAATCCAGCCGCTCCGGCGCCACGGCGTCGATCCCGAAGGCCTCGGCCGCGACCCGGCGCGCCGGCAGCGGCTCGCTGCCGAGCACCTCCGCCCCTGTCCTTGCCAGCAGCGCGGCGACCAGGACCCCCACCGCGCCGAGCCCGGTGACCACGGCGGTCTCGCCGAGCCGCGGCGCGGCGTCCAGGCACACCTGGAGCGCCGTCTCGACCAGGGGGTACATGGTGGCGACCGCCGGATCGAGCCCGTCGACGGGTGTCACCTGGTCGGCGCCGACGACGAAGCGGTCCTGATGGGGGTGGAAGGCGAACACCAGCTGCCCTTCCCGCAGATCGCCACCGCCGCGCAGGACCCGGCCGACCGCGCTGTAGCCGTAGCGGAACGGGTAGGCGAAGGTTCCCGACAGGCTTCCCAGGCTCTCGTCGAGCGCCAGCTCGGGATCGACCTCGCCGCGGTAGGCCAGCAGCTCGGTGCCGCTGGAGATGCCGGAGCACTCGGTGCCGACCAGGACGCGGTTCACACCCGGCTCGGGGACGTCGACCTCCCGCAGTTCGACGCGGCGGGGGCCGGTGAAGTGAACGGCCCGGGCCCTCACGACGGGTCCCCCTCCGGAGGGGTCTGGGGAGCCCCCAGGGGGTGCCCCGGTGGATCGGGCGGGCGCCCGCGGGCGGCGCGCAGCCGCGGCTTCGAGAGGTCCATGCTCGACGCAGGTACCCGGCGGTGCGAGCAGCAAACCGTTTACCTGCCTTGCCGCGGGGAAAGCCGCCGTGATGGTCCCAGTGGACGAGGTGGCTCGTCTCGTCCTGCCCACGTGGGCGGGAGAGTTCGACCTCCGCACCTTCCAGGGCGCCTCCGGTGGCGTTTACCTGGTCTTCCTCAGGGGCCAGGTGGGCGACGGCCGCCGTATGCTCACCCGGCTGCACTCCGCCTGCCTCACCGGCGACGCGCTCGGGTCGCTGCGCTGCGAGTGCGGCCCGCAGCTCCGCCTGGCGATGCGGCTAATCGCCGCCGAAGGCCGTGGGGTGCTGCTGTACGCCCCCTACCACGAGGGCAGGGGGATCGGGCTGCTCGACAAGCTCAAGGCCTACGAGCTGCAGGACCAGGGCCATGACACCGTCGAGGCCAACCGCGAGCTGGGGCTCCCCGTCGACGGCCGCGACTACCGCGAGTCGGTGGAGGTGCTGGTCCGGGCGGGCGTCCGCGGTGCGCGGCTGCTCACCAACAACCCCGACAAGGCCAGGGCGCTGGAGGCTGGCGGGGTCGCGGTCGAGGAAATCGTGCCGCTGCAGACCGCGCCCCATGCGCGCAACCTCGGCTACCTGGAGACCAAGCGCCGGCTGCTCGGGCACCTGGCGCCGGGCGGAACCCCGCCGGCCGCCGCCGAGATCGCCGTGCACGACCCGTGGACCGAGTCACCCAACGGCCAGGGGCACGCGCTGGACGTCACCCCGCTGCTCGGCGAGGTGCGCAGCTCGGCCGGGCGCCCGTATGTGGTGCTCAAGTACGCGCAGACGCTCGATGGCCGCATCGCCACCACCAGCGGGGACGCCAAGTGGATCAGCGGCGAGCCCGAGCGCCGGGTGTCCCACGCGATGCGCGCCGCCTGCGACGCGGTGATGGTGGGCATCGGCACGGTGCTGCGGGACGACCCCCGCCTGACCGTGCGGATGGTCCCGGGCGCCTCGCCGATCCGGGTGATCCTCGACTCGAAGCTGCGCGTCCCCGAGCACGCCGCGGTCCTGGGTCACGGCGCCGTCACCATCCTGCTGACCACCCCCCGGTCGAGCCCGGACCGGCGGCGGGCGCTGCTCGAGCACGGGATCCGGGTGGAGGTCGTCCAGGAGGGACCGGACGGGGTCGACCTCCACGAGGGACTCGCCCGCCTGTCCGAGCTGGGCGTCCGGTCGCTGCTGGTGGAGGGCGGCGCCCGGGTGATCACCTCGCTGCTCCGCGACCGGTCCGTGGACCGGGTGGTGGTGGCACTCGCCCCGTTGCTGCTCGGAAAGGGCACCGAGGCGGTCGGCGACCTCGGCGTCGCCGAGGTCATGGACGCGCTTCGCCTGGTGAACCCGACCCGGCACGCCGCCGGCGACGACCTGCTGATCGCCGCCGACCTCGACGGGCAGGCACCCGCCCCAGACTGACCGCCGGGCCGGACGCTACCGGCCGGCGGAGGCGGCCACCCGGCGATAGAAGGCCCGGGCCTGGTCGAGAACCGTGGCGAAGTCGGTCAGGCGGGCGGGGCGGGTGGCGCGATCGAAGTGGCCGTGCTCGCGTACGAACCGTTCGAGCCTGTCCAGCAGCTCCAGGCACCACCGCGCGTCGGACACGCGGGCCACCCGCAGTCCGGCGACGTCGACGTACACCGGCGAGGTGTGGGCCAGCACGGACTGGTCGAGGGTGTTGGGGTGGCCGGGACCGCGGGCCACGGCCGCGATCCAGGTCGGCCCGCCCTCCAGGCTCGCCTCCAGGTGCAGCTCGGACTCCTCGTCGGCCTCAGCCATGACCCCGTCGGGCCCGACCAGGGCCAGTCGCTCGGCCCCCGGGCCCTGCGCGCGGGCGCGGACGTCGAGCCGGTCCCCGACGCCCAGGTCGAGCACGGCACCCGGTCCCTGCCCGTTCACCTCCAGCGTGAGCCACGGTCCGTTGGTCACCACCGTCCGCCCGCCGCGGATGGCGTCCTTGAACGCCGCGACCGAAAGTGGCTGGATGCCGAGCCGCGCGTAGACGCGGCCCCAGCCCGGCGGGTTGGAGGCCACACCCGGCCCGTGCGAGAAGGACAGGAAGGCGTCGGTGCCGGCGGTGGCGGCCAGCCGGAGCCCGCACGACAGCAGGCGGTGGTAGAGGAACACCGCGCCCTCGTCGTTGTACGGGGAGATGAGGTCGACCGAGTCGACGAGTCCGAGGGCCGCGTCGGCGACGAGCTCCCGCGCCTCGACCGATCGCGGGTTCTGGAAGAAGGCGTCCGTGGACCAGTCCGGGAACTCGGTGTACGCGGGATGGGCGTAGCCGACCGTCGCGCCCAGACCACGTAGCTCCTGGCACGCGACCGTGTTGGGCGGCCAGTCCTCCGGGTGGTCGGAGCGCTCGTGGCCCGCGAAGTAGCTGGCCGGAGGGGCGCTCGGGCCGAGGGCGTGGACGTGGCCGAGCAGGTCGTTACGGTATTCCACCCCCATCCGGGCCACTGCGCCGCCGGTCGACCACGGCAGGTCGGCGCCGGCGAACCGCTCCAGCGTCTCGCGGTCGTAGACCAGCGAGGTCCGGCAGTTGCCGGCCACGAAGTTGGCCAGGTGGAGCCCCTCGCCGAGCTGCATCCGCGCGGCGTCGCCCGGCGTGCAGACCAGGTCCCCGCTGTAGTTCATGTGGATGTGCAGGTCGCCGCCGTACCAGCCGTCGGCTGCCGGGTCGAACAGCCGTGGCGGGTCGCATTCGACCACCAGCGTCTGGCGCGCGGCCGGGAGCACCTCCAGCTCCACCCTGTCGAACTCCATCCCGCGGGCGCAGGCGACGCGCAGCGACTCCGCCGGCACCGCCAGGGTCACGTCGTGCCCGTGGAAGAACGGCCGGTGATGGGCGTCCCACTTCGCCAGCACGCCCTCTGG
>WNFZ01006026.1_pt1 | contig 11031 bp, 14 predicted proteins | sample 5400081 | NCBI WGS metagenome assembly WNFZ01 (sample SAMN13153365, study PRJNA577476) | soil metagenome | isolation source: 80 cm soil or saprolite under grassland replicate 1 | place: USA:California | collected 2016-06-15
GCCGCCTGCTCGAACACTTCGGCAGTCTGCAGGCGGTGAAACAGGCGGACGTTGCCGCGCTATCGGCGGTAGTAACAAAGAGTCAGGCGGAAGCGATTCTGGAGCATTTTCAGAAGTAATCGGTACCGCTGCTCGGGAGGGTACAAAGGCGTGGAAGGAACCGTTGACCAGAGTCAGGGGTCGGAAATCGAGGATGTACTGGAATGGCTAAGACCATGGAAGATCGGGACGGCCTTGTTCGAGGTCAAAAAATTGGCGGGCCGACGAAAGCCGTTATTTTAGGCTTAGCAGTGCTCCTCGGAATGTTTGACCATATGCTGCATGGCTGGGGTCGCACTGCAGTTGTAGCTGGTATCTCTCTCGTGGCTCCCGTTATCGGCTATCGCAAATATTGGAAACTCGGACGGTTCTGGATTACAGCCGTCTTGTTGCTTGTTGTGCAGTTCCCTCTGGTGATGCTCGTACAGCGCCGGGTCGAAAGCGTCGGTGTTGTCGGGGCATTGGTGTTCGCCGCGAGTAGGCGCACGCATTGAAGGTTAACAGCTTTCACGCCCAGAAATATTGACATCATGATGCTTTTCCTGTAGCATCATGATGTGCGAACTACCCTTACCCTTGATGACGACGTGGCCGCCCTCCTGGAGAAGGAAAGCCGCCGCTCTGGCGGATCATTCAAAGAAGTCGTAAATCACTTTCTGCGCCTGGGACTACTGTCAGGCCGTCGTCCTCCCCGCAAGACTTTCGCAGTAAAGGCGCGAAGGCTGGGACTTCCCCCTGGGCTCAGCTATGACAACGTCTCGCAATTGCTGGAGACGCTGGAAGGCCCGGCACACCGGTGATCGTCCTCGACGCCAACATTCTTCTGTACGCCTACGACAGTACCTCGGTGCAGCATGACAAAGCGCGGATTTGGATCGAAGAGACTTTTTCCCAAGCCGCGCCCGTAGGGCTTCCCTGGCAGACCATTGCAGCATTCCTGCGAATCATGACCAACTCCCGCTTGCCTGGCGAACGGTTCAGTGTGGCAGAGGCGGTAAAGATAGTGGACAGCTGGCTGGAACAACCCGGCGTGCGTGTGCTCGTGGCTGGAGACGACCACTGGGCTGTCTTTCGCCGCGTCCTCGTAGAAGGACAGGCACCCGGAGCTCTCGTCTCGGATGCTCAACTCGCTACTTTAACTTTGGAATATGGTGGCGTGCTGCACACCACCGATCGCGATTTCGCCCGCTTCCCCGGCCTGCGCTGGACCAATCCGCTCACCTAACCTCGGTTTTCTCACTGCCCCGAGTTTCCCATATCCAGCGCGACCTTCCAGCTTCCGTCTTTCTGCTTCTTCCAGATGGTCGTGTACTTCCCGTGATCCACGACCGGCTTGCCGTCCTTATCTTTGGAACTGAATTCGTATGTGCCGAAGGTGTACCCGAGGTCGCCGGCGCCAGAAATGCCCGCGCCGACCGGTGCCCAGGTCAGGTGATTATCGGGGCTGTCGAGAAAGCCCATCGTCTTCGCAATTTCTGCCTTTCCCTTCAGGAACGCATGGCCATTCGGCACCTCCACAGCATCATCCGCGTAATAGGACATGTATCCTTGCGAGCCATGATCGGCTGCAGCTCTCATGAATTCGCTCTCGATCTTGACTAGCGCCGCGGTGCCGTCGGATTGCGGATTTGCAAACGCGCCCAGCATAAAAGCCGCAAGCAGTAGAACCAGCCAGAACGTCGTTTTCATTTGGGATCTCCAGATTGTGGATTTTCAGTAGGCGATGACTCAACAGTTACCGATGAATTTACAGTTCGCAACAAGTCGTCACGCCGTGACTCCGGCAGGATCTCTCGCACAAACTCGGTCGAGAAATTCTTCGCGAACTCATTCGCACGGTCAAGGGGAGTCTTTTCACTATGCAACAGTGCGATTTGGATTTCTCGGCGCTGGCACCAGTTCCGATGACTGCTTGCAAGCTCAAACAAAATAGCGAGAGCACGAGGCTTCATCAGGGCTTGTACCACGAGTGGCTCGGTGAGTTGCGTGTTGTCGAGCGCTGGCTCAACCACGCGCGTGTCTGAATCTTGAAGCAGGGCAGCCGCGACGCGGCCCGACCCACGTTTGGCCAGGGTGATCTTCTCTCCGACAGATAGGGTCTCGACACGCACCAGGATCTGTTCTTCAGATGCTCGCTTGAGGTCGGCTGCAATTGTGGGCGTGAGCGTCACCTGCACGAGGTCGAACGTGATAACACGCCTGAGAAGAGGGACCGAGACATGCCGCGGAGTGCGGGGATGGGCAACGACTGCCAGCACCACCTTGCGGCTCTTCAGCGCAGCAGGATTTCGCGCGAGAGACGTAAGCATTTCCGCGGTGAGATCCTTCCGCTGCAGCAATGCGAGCGCCCGATCTTCGTTGAAGCCCTGCGTTGGATTCATGATCCGCTCAATGATATTCAACCTGCGGGAGTGTGTCTCTAGAGTGGTTGGGGAAAACAAAACCCTCACCACTGAGGACACTGAGTTTCACAGAGGAACGCCACAGAGGAAACTCTTACCTAGCGTTCTTGTGCCAGACTCCGAACTCGCGGCGCGCACGCTGCAACGCGCCCAGCGCCGGATCGACAACCACGTCCAGCACCCGAGATCGCGGATAGTGCTTCAGCACCGTATCCGTAAATGCGCTTCTCACTATCGTGCTGCCTGCAAACACTCCGCCATGCGTGGCGATGGGCACCTCTGGCGCGTCTTGGAATAGCCGTTGTGCGACGACGCATGCTTGCCCCGCAAGCTCAACACCCGCGCTCCGCAAAACGGCACAAGCCATGTCGTCTCCTTGCTCGGCTGCGGCGAGCACCACCGGCAAGGCGGAAGCAAACTCCGGCGTGGGATTTCCGCCGGCATAGACAACCAAGTCGCTTGGCGTTCGAAGATCGAGAAAGGCCAGAAGATCGTTCAGCAGACGCGACTCGTTCCCCCGGTCCAATGCGTGAAGGCAGTAGTGTATTGCCTTCACGACAATCCAGTGGGCCGAACCTTCATCGCAAAGAATGCGTCCCCAACCTCCAGCACGCGCCGTTTCCCCACGCTCATTCCGTCCAAAGACAATCGAGCCGGTGCCTGCGATCACCACAATTCCTGGTCCGCCACCAAACGCGCTCTCGAGAGCGACTTCCATGTCGCCGATCACTTCGATTGCGCCGCCGAGTATCTCGATGAGCAGGCGTTGCAGCACACTGGCAATCCCGTCGTCACCCGCTCCGGCGATACCCGCGCAGGTTCGTGCAATCTGGAGCGGCGAAACGCCGCCTTGAACACACGCTTCATGGATCGCGCCAGCCAGCGAATCGCGGGCGCAGGCTTCACCCACACGCAGAACGCTGCATCCAGAAGCTGTCCCCGACGCCAGGACAGAATTTTCGTCGCCGAGGAGACAGCGCGTCTTGGTCCCGCCACCATCAATGCCGAGGAAAAAAGTCACGACGAGATTCTAAATTGATCGGGTGATCTGGTGATCGGGTCATCGGATCATCTGAAAAGGGGTCAAAATGAGCCGATCACCCGATGAGGAGATCGTCCGATGCCGCTACATCGTCCTGACCACCAGCGTGCCCGCAATCATGTCGTGCAGGGCCTGTTTGCGCGCATGAAAACCAGCCAAGATGTAACCGATGAGAAGAATCAATCCTGACAATATCTTCGCAAAGTGACGTCCCGTCGCCCGCGCGAAAGAAATACGCCGGCCTTGCAGGTCGGTGACCTTCAATCCCAACGCCATCTTGCCCAGCGTAGCCTGGCGTGCGGAGCTTTCAAGGGCCGCTTCATAGATCCAGTTAGCCAACGCACTGAATGCAAAACTCGCCAAGAATCTGACCAGATGCACGCCCATCTCGGGCATACTGACCGCGCCTCCAGCCAAACCGATCGCCACCGCAATAATTGCAGAAACCGGAACCGTAACTATGCCGACCGCGATCGCGTCGATGACAAACGCAACGAACCTAACCCAAAACCCGGCGTAAAGCTGGATGTTTACTGGTACGGGCCTTGCCGCATGTGGCTCGCTAAACGCAACCTGCGCAGGTCCCTGCGGCCTCGGTAAAACCGCTTCCGGACCAACTGGCCTACCACCCGGCATATCGATCGTAAACGGCGTGCCGCAATTTGAACAGAACTTCGCCAGCGCCGAATTCTGCGTTCCACAACGGCTGCAGAAAATCACTCCATCCATCATGAGCGGAGAATATAAACGTCCGGAAGCGCGGTGTAAAGCGCAAGTGCAGCAATCAGCAATCAGCAATCAGCAATCAGCAATCAGCAAAACATAAAGTTTGCACTCGGACGAGGTAAGACAATCACCGAATGAAGGGGGTTACTGCTTTGGGCCATGTGTTCCCGGCCCTGGCCAAGTGCTAAATGCTGAGTGCTGAATGCTGAATGCTGAGTGCTGAGTGCTGAAGCTATCTCGGCGTCCACATGGGATGCGCGCTGAAGAGTCCATTCACGACACATATCTGATAGGCGATCACCAGCCCAAATCCTAAACTGAGCAACCCGGACGCGAGCGCCAGGCGCTGAAAAAACTTCTGTCCGCCTCGAACCAGGTGAAATGCGGAGGCGATGGTCATCGTAATCAACATCATTCCGATGATGGTTCCTACGCCAAAGACCAGCAGATACGCTACCGACCATCGCGGATCGTGAATAATTGGAACGACAAGCAATGCCACGGCGGCCGATCCTGAAAGGCCGTGCACAATACCGATCACGAGCGGCCTGATCAGGCTGTACGTTTTGAATCGGCGCAGCAGCCTGTCGAGCTTTGCTACTGGAGTCTGGTCGGCGCGGTGGGGATGCGACTCCGGCGCGTGACTGTGCGGATGAGCATGGACATAGTCGCCATGCGCATGGGAATGCGAATGCACTTCCGCATCCTGAGCAACGGATGGCACCCAGCGCGAGAACCTCCGCACGTTCATGATGCCGAGGACAATCAGCATCACCGCTACGGCAAGATCCATGATCAGGCCAATTCGCGGGCTGATTCGCACCTGACTGGCTCCAACTCCCTGTTGGGCGACCACGAGATCCAGCAAGATGATCGCTGCGCCGACTACGAAAATGGTTAACGTGTGACCGATGCCCCAAAACGCGCCAACCCAGGCAGACTTTCCGATGTTCCGCTCGCGACTCACAATCGTAGTTACGGCAATCACGTGGTCGGGATCGGTGGCATGCCGCATTCCCAGAAAAAAGCCCAGCGCGACAATGGAAACGGCGTTGATCATTCGACGGCACCTGGCGTCGCCAACTTCGTCCTCGCTTGTGACACTTTCAAAACTGCACCATACGAACGTCGCTGCGCACCGGCTGAGTGTAGTTTGTGAAAGGGGGTATGAAGCGTTCCCATTATGCCGGCTGGAGAACGCCCGTGTCCAAGCGATGTCATTGACCTCTCGTGACGGAAATCACAAAACCGCGGGTCAGGATTGTGTAACAATCGTTGGCTTTCCCGCGCATTCATTATTAACAGAAAGGATAACTTATGCGTCGCTTCTTCATCTGTCTGTCTCGGGTCTTCTTACCAGCTATCTTTCTGACCCTTTTCGCATCCGGGCAGGACTTCCCGAAAGCCGAGGTGTTCGGCGGATATTCGTATCTGCACGTCGATACTCAGGGCGTTACCACGTCAACCGTCAACAATGAATGCAACATTATTTTTGGCGGGACGTGCCCCGTTTCGTTCGGGATCCACTCTGGATTCAATGGCTGGAACGTCGCGCCTCAAGCCAACGTGAACCGCTGGTTTGGAGTGAAAGCGCAGATTTCCGGACAATATGGGAACATTCTGAGTATAAGGTTCACTTCGTCGCCGATCATCCCATTCTCCGTCCCCGGACAGCACATCTACGATTTTCTGTTCGGGCCGGTGATTTCGCACCACTCGGACAAATACACGGCCTTTTTTCACGGTCTCTTGGGAGCGGAGCATGTCGGCTTCAGCGGAAACATTCCGGTCGGGACATTCGGGTCATTCACCGGCCCCTCCGAAACCGACTTCGCCTTTGCGCTTGGAAGCGGACTGGACGTCAAAGTCAGCAAGCACTTCGCAGTCCGTGTAGGACAGTTCGACTACGAGTTTGTGAACTCGTCGGGCGGGGGGCATCAGAACGACTATCGGTTTTCTGCGGGAGTGGTGTTCGCGCTGGGCGGGAAGTAAGGGATCGACAGTTATCCCACTTCTCCCAGACCTGGGCGAAGTGGGTACCCATCTATCCTTTGTATAGTCAAGCCGCGTCTTCAGTAGACTTCTGTCGGTCCCGTTGCTCCAATAATCTGTTGATCTCATCAACCAACTTCATCAACTGCTCGGGGTTCTTTTCCATGGCGGCTTGCTCACACAAAGTCTTCCAACGCTCGTTTTGTTCGTCTTCCACTTTCTTACCTCCGGGTGTCGTCAGTCAGATCGCGGACGCCGTAGGGCTGCGTTCTTGCGGTCGCACTCTCCGCCACTACGTTGCTAACTCCACCTGTCGCCTTGTTCCGAACGAGTTCCTTGATTCTTAACTTTTCGACCTCTTGTAGGGAAATCTGCTCGAAGAAAGTCTTGCGTCTTGGCCTTCGCATATACCCTCACGAAACCACCGTAGCAGGATTGCCATAATACGGGTGAGATCTTTAAACCACCGAAAACCAGCAATTTAACGGAAAGGCATCGCCAAGTTTCCGGTTGCTTGAGCGATGGTTACGGGTTGCCCCCTCATCGAAAACACGGAATGTTAGCGTTGCTTTTGGTGTATTTTTATGATACGTTAGTGTTACGTTACTTTATCGTGGCGTTTGGATGGAGGGGACATGCACGGGAAAAAAAAGACCCCGATGAACTTCAACACCATGGTGCAGGCCGAGGTGCCGCAGGGCCGCAATGGGAAGCACAAGGGAATTGTGACCAAGATCCTCTCGGATCTCGATCAACTCACGGATGCAAGGGCGCTCAAAATTCCTTTGGCCCAATTGACGGAAAGCAAAGAAAAGGTACGCTCAGCATTGAACCGTGCGACGCAGAAATCTGGACGGGAAGTGGCGACAGCGACCGACTCGGATTTTCTGTACATCTGGAACGAAACGAAATGAACGGAGTGACCTGGAGTTAGGCTCTCAGTGTCCTCCCAGCTCTTTCACGATGTTGCTGACGAAGACCTTGGCGTCACCGAACAGCATCAGCGTCTGGTCCATGTAATAAAGGGGGTTGTCGATCCCGGCGAATCCAGGATTCATGCTCCGCTTGATCACCATCACGGTGTGCGACCGTTCGACGTCAAGCACCGGCATGCCGTAAATCGGGCTTGATTTGTCGGTCTTCGCCGCTGGATTCGTCACATCATTCGCACCGATAATCAGCGAGACATCCACCTGTGGAAAATCGCCGTTGATGTCGTCCATCTCTTTCAGATGATCGTAGGGAACATCGGCTTCCGCGAGTAATACGTTCATGTGGCCCGGCATTCGTCCCGCGACGGGATGGATCGCGAACTCCACATCAATTCCTCGCTTGGTTAAGGCGTCATACAGTTCACGGACTTTGTGCTGCGCCTGCGCCACGGCCATGCCATAGCCAGGCACGACAACCACGCGATTGGCTGCAGCCAGAATTCCCGCGGCTTCCTCCGGCGATGCGCTCTTTACCGGCCGCGCTTCCTGCCCGCCCGCTGCAGCTGGTGCAACTTGCCCGAAAGCTCCAAATAGCACGTTGGTGAATGAGCGGTTCATCGCCTTCGACATGATTACGGAAAGGATGAAGCCCGATGAACCGTCCAGCGCACCGGCGATGATCAACAGCTTGTTGTTCAGGACGAATCCCATCGCGGCAGCAGATAATCCAGCGTACGAATTCAACAGCGAGATGACGGTCGGCATGTCCGCGCCACCGATTGGGATTACCAGCATGACGCCAAATATCAGCGCGATTCCGACCATCACGGGATAAAGATGAGTCGCTCCCGGGTTGTACACGAGATAAACCGCGATCCCGATCGCCACCGCCAGCATCCCCAGATTGAAGACATTCTGGCCTTTGAACGTGATGGGCCGCTGCGGCAGAACCTCCTGCAGCTTTCCCGCCGCCATTAGGCTGCCGGTGACCGTAAGGCCGCCGAGGATGACCTCGCAACACAGCACCGACATCTTGAACGCAGGGATCCCCGTGCGCTGGCCGAGATAAAACTCCGCCGTACCCACAAGGGTCACGCAAAATGCACCGAAGGCGTGGCTGAGCGCGGTCCGCTGCGGTACGGCCGTCATCTGCACCATGCCAAGCGGAATGCCGATCGCGGTTCCGATGCCCAGCGCGATGAAAATCCAGGTGTAGCTGATGGCGATGTGCTCGAGTTTGCCTTCAACGCCGAGCTGAAGGATGGTTCCGCCAATGGCGAGCACCATGCCGATTTCGCCGGCCAGAATGCCGCGCCGCGCCGTAGGAGGTGCGTTCATCCATTTAAGAGCAAGGATGAACAGCGCGCTGGCTACGAGATAAACGAAACCAATGAATGCCTGACTGCCAAAGATCGATGTCATGATTTTGTAGGACGCGTCGATTTGAACATCTTCAACATGCGGTCGGTAATCAGGAAGCCGCCAACGATGTTGCTGGTTGCCGCGATCACCGCCAGGATTCCCAGAATGAATGCGAGATTGCTCTCGTGCCGGCCCACGAGCACGATCGCGCCGACCACGGCGATAGCATCAAGAGCATTGGTAATGGACATTAGCGGTGTGTGAAGCAGCGGCGAAATCCGCTTGATGACCTCAAACCCGATAAACCCCGCCAGCATGAAGACGAACAAACTATCGACTAGAATTGTGCCCATTTGTCTTGCAGCTCCTGGAACTCTTGTTTCAAGTTGTCAGTTGCCAGTTGTCGGCACACCACAGATGAATGCGCCAGAACCGACAACTAGTAACTGATAACTGACTACTGCGCTACCGCCGCCGGAAGCCCCAACATCTCTCTGACTCGCGCGTTCACTACTTCTCCGCCCTGCGTCAAAAGCGTGTCGTGGATGATGTCGTCGCTCTCTGGCGGACGAACCTTTCCGTCCTTCACCAGGTTCTGCAGGAACGACGTCAAGGTCCGCGCATAAACTTGGCTGGAGTGATACGGCGCACCATCAGCCAGATTGATCGGCCCAATAATCGTCACGCCATGCGCGACCGTCTTCTCTCCCGGACGCGTCAACTCGCAGTTTCCGCCGCGCTCGGCCGCGAGATCCAGAATCACAGATCCCGGGGCCATGCCCTTCACCATCGCTTCTGTGACCAGAATCGGGGCTTTCTTTCCAGGCACGACCGCGGTCGTAATTACGGCGTCACTGTCCGCTATCACTTTTCCAAGCAGTTCGCGCTGCTTGGCGTAGAAGGCTTCGTCTTGCGCTTTCGCATACCCTCGTGCATCCTGCGCGTCGCCCGTTTCAAGCGGCAGTTCCACAAACCTTCCGCCGAGGCTTTGCACTTGCTCTTTCACCGCCGGACGCACATCGTACGCCGACACCACCGCGCCCATGCGTTTCGCCGTTGCAATCGCCTGCAAGCCTGCGACACCCGCGCCGATAATCAGGATTCGCGACGGCGTGATGGTTCCCGCCGCGGTCGTCATCATCGGGAAAATCCGCGGCAGCTCGTCTGCCACAACCACCACTGCTTTGTACCCCGCAATCGACGCCATTGCCGAGAGCGCGTCCATGCTCTGCGCACGAGTTGTGCGCGGCATCAGTTCAACCGCGTAGGCGCTCACGCCAGTTTGCGCCACCTGCTGCACACTCTCCGCCGACGCCAGCGGCCGCATGAAGCCGACCAGTACCTGTCCGCGCCGCATTAGGGGTAGGTCATTCGCGCCGGTCTTGTCGTTGGCTCCGTGACAGAGGACCTGCACCACAATGTCCGACTGCGCGAACACCGCGCCACGGTCCGCCAGAATCTTGGCGCCCTTTTCCTGGTATGTCGCATCGAGATACCCCGCACGCTGGCCCGCTCCGGATTCAATCACCACTTCCAGCCCAGCCTTGGCCAGCATGGGCACCACGACAGGCGTCAGTGCAACCCGCCGCTCTCCTGGATAGATTTCTTTGGGAACTCCAACGATCACAGGCTCCGCCCCTTCCCTTCAACGCTGGACAAACCGCAATTCCTGACCCAGCGCTAAGAAAGCGAGATTCTACCCGTATTAGGAAAACAATGAAAGTGATCCTAATCACACATGGGTGTGCAGCGGCTGTTCGGGCGGGGAATACCGCCCTCTTGTGGCGTGTGACCTTTGGGCCCGCGAGTGTCGCAGCAGAAGTGAGAATCGTTCGTCCCGCTAGCAAGCAGCGTCTTCTACTTCAGCCCAGCATCTTTGGCAGGCAATTGTGAAATCGCCGACCAATCGAGCGACTCGCCTCCATTTGCCAGCAGGGTGAGGAAGCGATTGCGAATCAGGTCGGCGACGGGCAGCGCAACCCGCAGGGATTCTCCAGCCGCAAGCGCAAGACGCACATCTTTCAATCCCAGCGAAGCAGCGAATCCGACAGACTGGAAGTTCTTCTCTACTATCAGGTTGCCATACGTTTTATAAACCGGAGCATTAAACAGAGTGGAGGTAAGAAAATCCAAGTATTCGCGTTGATCGATGCCTCCCTTGCCGACCAAGGCCATGGCTTCGCTCATGGACTCGATCACCGACGCGATCAGGAAATTGCCGCTGAGTTTCACCAGATTCGCGTTCGAAGGCTTCTCTCCAAACCGGAAGGTGCGCTGTCCCATGGCGTCGAACAGAGGCTGGCAGGTGTCAATGTCATGATGAGGTCCCGCAGCCACGACGAAAAGCTTCGCTGCCTCGGCCGCTTCGGGACGTCCAAAAACAGGAGCGGAGACGAAATGCTGGCTCTTCTCTTTGTGCACGGCCGTGAGTCTGTCGGACAGCGCGACACTAATCGTGCTGGCAGAAATGTGAATGCTGCCCGGGCGGAGCGCATCGATCACGCCGCCGACACCAAACACAACACTCTCGACGGCG
>WNFZ01016118.1_pt1 | contig 11023 bp, 7 predicted proteins | sample 5400081 | NCBI WGS metagenome assembly WNFZ01 (sample SAMN13153365, study PRJNA577476) | soil metagenome | isolation source: 80 cm soil or saprolite under grassland replicate 1 | place: USA:California | collected 2016-06-15
CATGAAGTCAATAATCCATTACAGTCTGTTCAGAACTGTTTGCATTTGGCAGGTCGCGAAGATTTGCCAGCTGAAAAGCGTCAAGAATATTTTGAACTCGCCCGAAATGAGCTGGAGCGGTTAATGAAAACGATGCAGCGCATGCTTGACTTTTACCGTCCCGGCGCGGCCAAGATCGAGCAGGTGGATGTTTTGGAATTACTGCAACACGTGCTCAGCCTGACGTCTCAACAGTTGGGTCAGCGCCACATTGAAGTTGAAACCGAATTACCGCAATCGCTCCCTGAAATCTTTGCAGTAAGCAGTCAAATTCAGCAAATATTTTTTAACTTGATCTTGAATGCGCTGGATGCTATGCCTGCTGGTGGTAAATTGGAAATTCGGGCGCGTGAGCGCGATCGTGGTGTTGAAATGACCTTTCAGGATAACGGTCCTGGAATTCCTGAAAACAAGCGTAATGATATCTTTGAGCCATTTTTTTCTACAAAAGAAGGCGGCACTGGTTTAGGTCTGACTGTGAGTTACAATATTGTTACCGCGCATGGCGGCACGCTTGACCTCGTAAATGGAAACAAACCCGGTGCCTGCTTTCGATTATTTTTGCCTATGGGAGATAAACAATGAAGTCGCATATTCTCGTTGTGGATGATGAGCCGGTTGCGCGCCAATCACTGACAGATATCCTTCGGTTGGAAGGATATACGGTAAATTCGGTGGCGAATGGCCAGGCCGCGGTGGAATACGTTCGTACCCATCCTGTAGAATTACTGATCGTTGACTTGCGCATGCCTGGCATGGATGGGCTGGAAGTCGTTCAGGTGGTCAACCAGATCTCTCCAGAGACCGAAGTAATTTTGTTGACAGCCTTCGGCTCAACAGAGTCTGCTATTCAAGCGCTGCGATTACGCATTCACGATTATTTGCTGAAGCCAGCTCCACCAACACAGGTCGTGAATAGTGTAAAAAAGGGATTGACACGACGAGAAGCGCGCCTGAAGATGCGTGGAGGAACTTCCACTTCGGACGTAGATGATGGGATTGCAGAATTCTCTTTAAAAGATGGCACACATATTGACCTATCGCGCAGGCAGGTTCGCAAAAAAGAGCAGGTTATCCATTTGACTCCTGCGGAAGGGCGTCTTTTGCGTGTGCTGATCGAAAACCCGGGGCGCGTCTATTCACATCGCGAGCTGGTTCTTCTTGTTCAAGGGTACGATACGTCGCAGCGTGAAGCACCGGAAATTTTGCGTCCATTGGTCAGCAGGCTGCGACATAAGTTGGAATCATTTCCCTCTCTTTCTGATCGAATCGTCAGTGTGCGTGGTACAGGATATTTATACGAATCCGAAAAGTAGGACATAATCTACAATCTAACTTCCCATCAAAAAGATAAACCCACCGAATTCGTCTCGGTGGGTTTATTCATGTTTATAAAAGTCGGCTGGAAAATCAGGTGGTTGTAGCCAGCTGAGCAATCCGTGTGGATGCGCGGGGTTGGAGGGTGGTCGCTCGAACCAGGCTAGGAGAAGGCTGGTAGCTAATCCGGCGGTTCCGAGCCATTGGAGCGAAGTTAGGCTTTCGCCCAGCAATAGGTGGCTGAATAAAATTGCCACAAGCAATTCGCCGAGTCCAAGCAGCGCGGTCTGCATACCTCCAATGTGTTTCACTCCAAGGAATAGCAATAATCTTGAAAAGAAAGTAACTGCGGTAAGTCCCAGCACGGGAAGCCAGGGAGCATTTCCTGTGGGCAGGCTTCGATCAAAAATAAGGTAAGCTGGTACCACGATCAAACTCATGGCCAGGAGGGTGGTGTAGACTGTTACAGTAGGCGCGGGGATATCATACAACACTCGCTGATTGATGGGAAGATGCAGTGCATATAGTGCAGCCGCGATCAGCATAAATATCATGCCCCATAAGTCAATCCTTCCTGTATTTACCCTGGTAAGTAAAAATGCAGAAAGGAGAGCAATGACGATCCGGAATCCAGTTAGTTTCGAATGAGATTGTTTATCCAGTTGAAACCAGAGCGCGACAAATAATGGATAGAGGGCGTAAAGCATTTGGGCTACACTGGCATTCAATTTACTTAATCCCACATAATAAAAAATGGAACCGATTCCATTAACGGTACCAGCCATCAGGCAACCTAAAAGACCAACAGGATAAATGTAAAGACTTCGACGTTTGAACACTACCATAATCAGCACAAGAAGGAGAGCCGCCATACTTGTGCGTAATGCGACCACAGCCAATGGCGAAAATTTCCCGGTACCCATCGCAGCCTTACCAAAGACCGGCGCCAGACCGAGAAAAAAGGAGGAGATTACAGCGGCATTAATCCCTGTATTTCGACCAATTCGCATTAATGATTACCTGCTAATTTCAAATATAACGACGGGGAACAGCAAACCCGTCGTTGTTAAAAAGGTGGTTCATTATTATGGCTGATAACCAATTTTATCGTATAAGAGAGCGGACTTCTTCCAGGAATTCATCATTCAGGAAATCGCCTTTCAGCATAAGAGATTGGATCTGCCCCTGCAAGCGGCTTTTTTCATCGACTGTTAATTCTTTGGCTGTTGCAACAATGACCGGAATGTTGGCTGTTTCTGGTGTCCCGCGCAATGCATCCAGCACAGCAAAACCATCGACTTCGGGCATCATCAGATCAAGGATTACCAGGTCGGGCCGTTCTCTTGTGATGAGTTCGATTGCATCCCGGCCATTGGTTGCCTCGGAGATTTCGAAATCTCCCTGTGATTGGAGAATGCGTCGGATGAGGCGACGGGCCTCGGATGTGTCATCCACTACTACAACGCGCGGAAACCGGTTTGGTGTCACATTATTGAGAGCTGAAAGGAGGCCTTCCTGAGGTGTGGGTGCAAGCTCCTGCCTTTGTAAGTCTACATCTCGGGTCCAGCCTTCGCCGAAGAGGAATTGTTCAGCAGGCAAAGTGTGTCCCGTGCAATTAACAACGACGGTATCCGTTGATTTGATAATGCCAGCGCGCACAAGTTTAAAGAGACCCGCGAATGCCACGGCGGCGGCTGGCTCAGCTGATATACCTTCCATTTTTGCCAGAACATGCATAGCGCGGAACGCATCCTCATCACTCACGCTTTCGAATACACCATGGGTCTCATTGACTTGCTTGCGCAGCATAACGTACGTCCTGCCCGGATCACCCGTCGCAAGTGTTTCGATGCGAGTCTGTGGCGAAAGAACAGGTTCGGCCTGTTCGAGTCCTTTTTTCCAACTATCAACCATGGGGGCACAACCTTCGGCCTGAATAGGAGCAATCGCAGGGATGCGGTCAATCATTCCAAGCTGTTGTAACTCACGGAAGCCTTTATACACGCCCAGGGGGCCCATGCCACCGCTGATGGCTTGAACATACCAATCCGGTGTACGCCATTTCGGTGCTTGATCGGTTGAGCCGGGAGGCGCTCCTCGCTGCAGAGTTAATTGTTCGGCAATTTCAAAGGCAATCGTTTTCATGGCTTCAACAGCGGTGACAGTCCGCGCGCCCATATCCTGATACAGTCCGCGTTGCCGTGCAAATTCTGCTGCGACTTGTTTTGCCTGATCGTATGAGCCGGTGATCTTTACCACCTGGCTCCCATATAGAGCGATTTCACGCATCTTGACACCAGGGACAAGGCTGGTGACAAAAGCCCACAGCTTGATCCCTGCTCGGGCCGCATACGCGGAAAGTGAAATGGCAACGTTGCCTGTGGAAGCGGCAACCATTTCTGTCACACCGCCTTCCTTGAGCGCGGCGATGGTCACAGCGGCTTGCCGATCTTTGAATGAGGAGGTTGGTCCCTGCCGTTCATCCTTGATATAAAGATTTGGCAGCCCAAGCATCATTCCCAGATTGGCTGCCTGAATAAGAGGCGTACCACCTTCACCCAGCCTCAACGTGGGATTGGGGTTATGAATGGGAAGCAACTCTTGATAGCGCCATAGATCAAAAGGACGATTCTTTATTTCTGACGGAAAGGTACTGGCCACTTCCGTCATATCGTATTCTGCTTCACGCCATTGACTATTACATTGAGGGCAATGCATGGAACTGGGCATGAATGGCGCGGCGTGGCCACAGTCTAAACACCTGATTACAAATGACATATAGTATCCTGTTATGCGCGGACGGGCTTTATTAGCCAAGTCTCTTCAATGCGTTTTCGATGCTCTCGATTAATTGATCTTCGTTAAGTGAACCTTTGGTGATCAGTCGCTGACCAAAATCATTCAATTGTTGTTGCTGGTCATTTGTCAGGCCACCGCCGCTGACGACCAGCACGGGAATGTCGCGTAGTACGGAGTTCTCGCGAAGCTTCTCAAGTATAGTGAAGCCATCCATCTCCGGCATAAAGAGATCCAGGAGGATGGCGTGCGGTGTTTTTGTGATGATCGCTTCCCACCCTTTGCGACCACCTTCGGCAAGGATTGGCTTATATTGGCCATGCTGATTAAGAATCTTCTCGATCAAGCGTAGATCATTTGGATCATCATCAATTACCAATACTTCATGGATTGTTCCGTCCTTGTTCAAACGGTCAAGCGCACAGACCAAATCCTCTTCGAGAATGGGCTTGACGAGATAATCAGCCGCACCCAGGCTGAATCCTTTATCGGCCTTTTCCATGATGGAGCAAATGATCACCGGATAATCCCGGGTAGCGGAATCAGATTTGAGGTCCGTGAGAACCGACCAGCCATCCTTGTTCGGCATCATGATATCGAGGGTGATCGCGTAGGGGTTAATTTTTAAAACTTGCTCCTTAGCTTTTGATGGATCTGTCAGGGGCACAACATAATATCCTTGTGGATTGAGATAGCGTTCATATAAGCCAATGACTTGCGGATCATCATCAATTGCCAAGACGACTTTCCTGCCCTCAGGGATTTCCTGTTGCGGCTGGCTATAAAGGGGCAGGGTAAACCAGAACGTTGAACCCGTACCAGCTCCGCTATGGATCCCAATGCGTCCGCCATGCAGCTGCACCAGATTTGCACAAATGGAAAGACCAAGGCCGGAACCGCCGCTCTTGCGTGTGGCAGAACCATCCACCTGTGAGAAGGCCTGGAACAGTTTCTTTTGATCTTCAATGGAAATGCCAGGACCTGTGTCAATCACATTGATCAGAGCTTCCATCTTGCCGGTAGGCCCTTTTTGGACTAGAGCTTCCACAGTAATGGAACCTTCATCCGTAAACTTGGACGCATTCGAAATGAGATTAAGCAATACCTGGCGCACGCGCATGGTATCACCCCGAACAGCAGGCATATCGGCTGGAATGCGCTGAAGCAGTTGGATAGACTTCTCCTTTACCAGCCCCTTGGCTGTGGACATGACACTTGTCGCCATTTCAGCGAGATGGACTTCTTCAAAGTTAAGTTCCATCTTACCCGCTTCAATACGCGCCAGGTCAAGAATATCGTTGATTAATCCCAGCAGATGCTGACCCGAGTTATAGATGGCTGTCAGATCTTGTTGCTGCATATCACTCACAGCGCCATCAATGCCTTTCAGAATGACGCGCGAGAAACCAATGATCGAGTTCAATGGTGTTCGCAGCTCATGGCTCATATTTGCCAGGAATTGACTCTTCAACTGATCGACTTCACGCAAGTCTTTGATCAACTGTTGAGAAAGTTCGTAGGAGTGGGCGTTGTCAATGGCAACTGCCACCTGGTCTGCCAGCGACTGCAGCACAGAGAGATCATCCTTAGTGAACGCGTAGGCCTGTGTGGATTGGATATCGATCACGCCTACAATACGAGATCCAATTCGTAACGGGATGGCAACTTCAGCGCGCGTATCTAAGAGGAATGGATTAGGAACATAGAGAGGTTCAAGGTCTGTGTCATTGACCAGCCTTGGTTCAATGCCCTCGGCCACCTTGCCAACAATCGAGTTGGAACCCACAACCGCTGAATATCTTTGAGCTTTCATTTTCTCGCCGGCCTCGCCAGTGGCTTCACGGAGGACTGCATTGAATCCTGTTTCTTCAATGATATAGATCGCGGCGTAATAAAAGCCAAATCTTTCGCTGATCAGGTTGACGGTCCGGGTAAAGATCGTGTTGAGGTCAAGAGTGGATGTAACCAGACGTCCAATTTCCGATGAGGCAGCAAGATAATCATTGCGTCGTTTCAAAATCTCTTCCGATAATTTTCGCTCGGTAATATCCTGATGGACAGCCAGAAAACCGATTGCTTTTCCACTTTCATCTAAAATAGGACTATTCGTTCCTGCAATGGGAATCAAGGTGCCACCCTTCGTCTTATTTGTAATTTCTCCTGAAACCGTTCCACCCGAAAGTAAAGTCTCCCAGAACTGTTTGTATTGTTCATCAGGCATAAGACCTGATTTGATAATACGGGGAGTCTTTCCGACTGTTTCCTCAGGTGAAAAACCATAAACTTTTTCGAAAGCGGGGTTGGCATACTGGATGACGCCTTCCAGGTCTGTCATAAAAACCGCATTATCAGAACGGTCAAGACCAAGCTTGAATTTTTGGATCTCACGCTCTGCGAGGAAGCGTTCAATCGCAGAGGCAACTTGTGTCGCGAGGATGGAAAGGATTTCTTTATGCTGTTCCGTAATGCGGGTTCTAGAATCATAAGATTGAATGGCAATAACTCCCGAAACAACCTGTTTTGATCGTAGCGGAACACCAAGCCAGTCTACGCTTCGGATACCATCGTTTACTACTTCACCGGCAGCTTCCAAATCTGCAAAAATTTCTGGAGTGGTGCGTAAAGGCTTACCTGTGCGTATCACATAACTTGTCAGTCCTCTACCGAGCTTTCGCGGAGACCAATCTTCATCAATTTCATCAGAATGATATGGGAATGTGATCCAGTTGGTATTCGGATCATGCTGTGCAATATAGAGATTATTCACTGGCAGAAGCGGCTTAACAGCCTCATGAATGGATTGAAATAATTCATCCATGCTTTTGGATGCGAGCACGCTTTCAGAGATTTGCGTGATGGCAATCTGTGTAAGCTCATTAAATTTTCGGTCTGTAATATCACGGGCAACCCAGAATACCTGGTCTTCATTCAATTTCGAGACATTTGCATCGAACCAGAAGTTGTTTCCGGCAATATTAAGAGGGTATTCAATTTTTATTGTTTGGTTGCTGCTCAATGCTTCGTGAATTGTCTCCATGAATGGGTCATGCAATTCCGTCGGTAAAATCTCCTTTATGTACCTGCCTACCATTTCATCGGGAGGTCGTATCAGTAAGGAGGGGTTGGTTGGAGCAATTCGAACATAGCGACCATCTTTGTCATACACAATAATTGCATCATTCATGGATGCAAATAGCGCGCGCAGTTCGGACTCCGATTTTTGGGTTTCCTGGAACAGGCTGGCGTTTTGGATGGCAATTGCTGCTTGACGAGCCAGACTAGTTAAGAATTCCAATTCTGCCGGCGTAAATTCGTTGCCCTGACCTGTGCGCCAAACAGCCATAAGACCAGATACCTTATCCGCAGATAAGATAGGAACCCCCATGATATGCTCAAAGGGTCTTTCGACCGTTCCCTGAATAGTAAGTGCTTCGGGTTGGTTGTTGGCATCATTTACCGTCTGACCCGCTTTTTGCAAAATGATCTTCCCGAGAATACCCTCGCCGGTGTGAATTGTATCGTTCCTGATCTCTTCCGCATCTGCACCAATGACTGAAATCGCGCGCCAATCAATGCCCTCTGAGGCCGGCAAATATAAGGCGCTGCTTTCTGCTTGGAACAAGTCTCTTGCATACGTCGCGATTTTGGCAAGTACTGTTTCCACATTTAATGTGACTGAGATCTCCCGCCCGACCTCTGCAAGAATAGTGGTCTCCTGAGCGCGGCGTTGAGCCTCTCGGAAGAGGCGTGCATTTTCAATGGCGATGGCAGCCTGACTGGCAATGGTTGTTAAAATATCGCGATCCCAACCAGGATTGAGAAGGAGTGTCATCCTGATTCAGCGCAACAAATTCAATCCCAAGCAATTCCATGTGTTTCAGTACATTGTTTGGCGCAAATACCGCTTTTTTGTGGCGAATGATGTAATCTGAAAAACCACGGTTTCCTAATTTACCGGGTGACAACTGAACGCGCTGGCCATCTTCAAAAACCAAAGGATAGCTTTTTTCTTCATTTTTCTGATCATAGAGCGAAACGAAAAAATTACTTGTGTCCATCAACCGGCTGGTATAGCGATATACAATCTCGGCGATTGAGGTAGTATCCAGGTTTGTTGAAAGCTCACGACCCATCTCATTGAGAACACTTAACTCTTCTGCACGAGTTTGAGTTTCCTGGAATAGCCTTGCGTTTTCAAGTGCTAGTGAAAGCTGGTCTGCTACCTGCTTTACAAGTAATTGTTCATCCTGACTCCATGCGCGTTGCTCTGATTCATCCAATACTTGTAAGGTCGCCCAGGAATTTTGTCCTGCCTGGAATGCCAGCGACATCACCGATTCCTGCTGTGAAGCCTGGCTTATAACATCAACAGTCTGCCTGAATCTTGTTATAGGATTGATCTCAGCAGGCTGAGGAGATTTCTGTTCCGAGGCGCGTTTATGCGACGCGGGCTTTAATTCCGCGGGAGCCTGTTCAGGTTTTACATCTTCAAATAAATTTTTAAGCCGCCTGTCGATTGGCTTCTTCTTTGGCATATTCAATTAACTCCTGAGCAAGGACACGATACTGTTGTGAGCCGCGGCTGGTAGGCTTATATTGTGTAATCGGTACGCCTGCAATCGGGCTCTCGCGAAGTTTTGTGTCAATTTCGATCACCGTCGTGAAAACGCCCAGCCCAAATGTGGCCTGTAATTGTTCGAAGATATTGCGATGCGTGCGGTTTCGACGATCAAGTAGGGTAACCAGGATACGGTATGCAAGATTTGGATTGCTTTCCTGTCTCACACGGCGGATGGTGCCCATCATATTTCTCAGCGCATAGGCAGAAAAGTACTCCGCCTGAGTTGGAATAATGAGAAGGTCTGCGGCGGAAAGAGCGTTGAGTGTGATTGCGCCCAAGGCAGGTGGGCAGTCAAGCAGGATATATTGATAGGGAAGCGGAGCCGCTTGCAGGGCAGTGCGGAGTGTCGCCATATAATGGCTCCGCATTGGCAGGAATTGTTCTGCAGTCTCAATGCGCGAGTTGGAGGGGACAAGATCCAGGTTCTTCACCTCGGTCCGGCGAATCGCGGATTTGAGTGCCACATTTTCGATCAATACACTTGCAGAGTTGAACTCCACCTCAGCCGCTTCAAGGCCCAAAGCGAGACTCAAGTTTGCCTGTGGGTCAAGATCAATCAGCAGGACGCGATAATCCAATTCAGCTAGCGCTGCGCCTAAAGATAATGTAGAGGTTGTTTTTGCAACCCCGCCCTTTTCATTTGACATTGCAATTGTAAATGCCATATTTCCTCTTGTCTTTTCCATTGAAAATTACTCGGGGCCTTTCACTGCCTGTGGAATCACTTCCACTTTGCTGGCACCCAAGGCTTTGCGCAATTCTTCCATCGCTGTTTGAATCATGGATTGTGGATCGTTCACACTTCGTATCTTACCGGTAATATCTGATACCAATCGTTCGCGTTCTGCACGCCGAGTTGTTTCTTCAAAAAGTCGAGCATTTTCAGCAGAAAGTGCCACCCGTTCAGCAACTGCTTTGATGAGATCAATTTGATCCTGGTTCAACGGGGCTGTCGAGGGAGACTGCACGACCAGCGTACCAATCGTTTCACCGCGCAGTTCGATCGGCACTACAACCTGGCTGGATTCCTTTTGATTTCCCTTACTCTTACTTTTATTTAATTCCGTTAAATCCAGCGGTCCGTTGAGAGGAGACGATCCGGCGATGCTATAGCGGTAACCAAGCAACTTGTTTTCCACAGGCATGCGGGCCCAGGCCTCACGCGTTAACTGGTGACTGATTGATTCTGCTTCTGAGAGTGCCCGGCGTGTTTCATCAAACAGGCGAGCATTTTCGATGGCTAAACTTACCTGATCGGCCAGCAAACCAAGCATCTGAATATCTTCCTGTGTAAAAGCACCTCTTTCTGTGCTCTGCACATCTAATGCACCAACAATAAGTTTTCCGCTTTTGAGTGGCAAAGCCATTTCAGAGTGTGTGTCAGGGAGTTCAGGATTGTCGAAAAAGACTGCGTCCACGCCCACATCCATGGCAATACGTGGATTGCCCGTCAACGTTACAATCCCTACAATACCCTGCTCGCCCACGCGTAATCGGTGCCGGCGTTCCAGCATCTGCTTTCCACCTGCGCTGTTTGCGGCGCTCAATACAGCGAATTCGTTGGCATCATCCAAAAGGAAGATGCCAACATGATAAAAACCAAAGTGGTCACTGATCACAGTTGTGATATGAGGCAATAGTTCCTGAAGATCTCGAATCGAAGTGATGGCTCGTGTAACCTGAGCCAGTGCTTCGAATTGCGCGGCCCGGCGCTGTATTTGCGAATTAGCTTGATCCAGGTCCTGGTTTCGATTGGCAAGTTCACGGGTACGGTCTTCCACACGTAATTCCAAATCATCGCGAAGTTCAGTCAGTTGCTGATTGCTTGCTTTTAACTCCGTTGCAGTTGTATTCGATCTTTTTACTGCACCTTGAAGGCTGCTGATAATTAGATAAAGAAATATTGCGCCGAAAAGGAATAATACTGTACCTTCAATCGCCACGCCCAAGGCGGGACCGGGCACATAATTAATGATTCCGACATTTTCTGCATATACTAGCCCGAAACCAGCCGCCACGCTAAGGATGGTAAATCCGATCGCAGGTCTCCAGCCCAGTAACAAGCCTGCCATCAACATGACCACAAAATAACTAGTGAATGCGGTTCCTCGGATGCCGCTTCCGCTCAATGCAATCATAGTGCTTGCGAGCCAGATTGTGGCGACGTGTAAATATGCAGCCAGACGTACCCGTCCTGACTTCATCAAAAACCAAGCGGTGGTAAGGATCGCAACGATCGCAGCTAGTATT
>WNFZ01008287.1_pt1 | contig 11022 bp, 10 predicted proteins | sample 5400081 | NCBI WGS metagenome assembly WNFZ01 (sample SAMN13153365, study PRJNA577476) | soil metagenome | isolation source: 80 cm soil or saprolite under grassland replicate 1 | place: USA:California | collected 2016-06-15
CTAGCCGAAGGATCCGACGCGCCAATACCTCGAGGATCTTGCTCAGACGATCTGGATGTTGCTCTTTGAGATACTGAATTACATTTGGTAAGTTATCTCCGGTTTGCGAAAGTCGCTCCTGAGGCCCAGCCTCAGGCACCCCCCTCGTGCTGTCTGCAGCGACGTAGGACAGATACCAACCTGAGATGAAGCGGCGGAGTGCGCTTACGCGAGGATGCCTTGCGAATTGGCCAAGCGTATTGACGGCCAGCAAGTCCGGCGACTCGAGCGTCTCACGGTTCCGCTGATCGTTGAGTTCGGGCTGCTCTCCCGAAATAACGTCGCCGGCGCCCTCACGGAAATCGAGGAAGCGGAACGGCCTGCCGTACTGCCCACGTTTCCACTGAAGCCACTCCTCGGCAACGACCGGACCACTCCGTCGCTCGTCGATCGCCAAGTGATAGGTGATGACAGGATTGCCTCGTCGCTCACGGTACTTCAGCTCGAAGACGATCGGGCCATCGGCGCCTCGGCTTCGCAGCTCGCGGAACCGATTGCGCTTGTCCCAGGCTCGCCGCAGGCCATCGGTGAAGCACTCCGAGAGGAACGCGAACACGTCGAACAGCGTTGACTTGCCACTGCCGTTGGGACCCAGGAGCACTGTCAAGGGCGCGATGTCCCTCAACTTCAGGTCACGCAGCACCCGGTAGTTCTGGACCCGCAGTCTCTCGATCCGGGCCGTGCCGGGGAAGCCCGCCGACTCGTGCATTCCTGGCACTGCACAGCCTCCTCAACAGGTTCATCAAGCCGGAGCCCAGGCCCGCAGCCCCCGATCCCAGCACGCTCTTGACGAATGCTACTTGGCAATGTCGGTCACGTTCATCCTGATTACCCGCGGAGGCGCTCAACGGGGGCGGGCGCGGATCAGGGTGACGACCGAGGCGGCCGCCAGGACGGCGCCGAGGACCTCGCCGCCCGGGCCGAGGCCGAAGGCGGCGCTGTAGAAGATCAGCACCAGACCGGCGAAGATCCCGGCGCTGGCGCACCTCGTCGGGAGCGCGCTCCTCGGCCAGGTACAGCCAGGTCTCGCCGGGTCCCTCGTCGACCAGCAGCAGCCAGCCGGTGGGCGGCGGCCGCCCGGCGGCCGCGGTCACGCGGGCGGCGCGCTCGCCGACCGCCGGGATCCGCAGGGCGCGGTCCCGCGCCGGGGTGGTCGCCACCACCACGCGCACCGCCAGCAGCTCGCCCTCGGCGCCACCGGACTGCTTGGCGACCCGGTCGAACACCGCGGCCTGAGGCTCCAGCCGCCGCCAGATGGCCACGCCCTCGCGCCGCAGCAGGCCCTCCTGCCGGACGGCGGCGCCGACCAGCACCGCCTCGATGCCGAAGTGCCGGAAGGCGCGTGGCGAGAGCGGGCGCCCCTCGACCCGGTCGCGGTCGGGCCGCCCCGCCGGGGTGTTCACCGGGGCACCCCGTTGGGGTTCCCCGGACCCCTCCGGGCGCTCATGTCTCCGGGCGGCTCCCCGCCGGAGCCTGGCGGGACCCGTGGCCGTCATTGCGGTCGAAGATGATGCGCAGGCCGTGCAGGGTCAGCCAGGGGTCGTGGCGCTCGATGGTCTCGCAGACGCCGATCATCACCGCGGCCAGGCCGCCGGTGGCGATCACGGTCGCGTGGTCGCCCAGCTCGGCGATCATCCGCCGGACCAGCGCGTCGACCTGCCCGGCGAAGCCGAAGACGATGCCCGCCTGGAGCGACTCCGCGGTGTTCTTGCCGATCACCGAGCGCGGCGCGACCAGCTCGACCCGGCGGAGCTGGGCGGTCTCGCGGACCAGCGCGTCGGTGGAGATCTCGATCCCCGGCGCGATCGCCACCCCCAGCATCTCGCCCCGCCGCGAGACCGCGTCGAAGGTGGTGGCGGTGCCGAAATCGACCACCACCGACGGCCCCCCGTACAACGCGTAGGCGGCCACCGCGTTGGCCACCCGGTCGGCGCCGACCTCGCGCGGGTTGTCGGTCAGGATCGACAGGCCCGTCCGGACCCCGGGCTCCAGCATCAGCGGCTCGAAGCCGCAGTAGCGCCTGACCATCTCGCGCATGGCCTGGCTGACCACGGTCGCCACCCGCCAGTGCTGGACCAGCTTGTCGCCGTCGAACACGCCGATGGTGATCTCGGTGTTGCCGACGTCCAGTGCCAGCAGCATGGTGGCTCCTCCTACCAGTCCAGGCCGACGTCGAGCGAGGGCGCCGAGTGGGTCAGGCCGCCGATCGACAGGAAGTCGACGCCGGTGGCGGCCACCTGGCGCGCGCTGGCCAGGGTGATCCCGCCGGACGCCTCGGTGCGCGCCCGGCCGGCCGCCATGGCCACCGCCCTGGACATCATGTCCAGGTCCATGTTGTCGAGCAGCAGCAGCTCGCAGTCGACCTCCAGCGCCTGGGCCACCTCGTCGAGGGTCTCCACCTCGACCTCCAGTGGCAGGCCCGGCCCGGCCTTGCGCGCGGCGGCGACCGCCGCGGCCAGCCCGCCCGCCGTGCGGATGTGGTTGTCCTTGACCAGGAGGGCGTCGCCGAGACTCATGCGGTGGTTCTGGCCGCCGCCGGCGCGCACCGCGTACTTGGCGAGCTGGCGCAGCCCCGGCAGCGTCTTGCGGGTGTCGCGGATCACCGCGCCGGTGCCCTCGACCGCAGCGACGAACGCCGCGGTGAGCGTGGCCACGCCGGAGAGGTGGCCGAGCAGGTTGAGCAGCGTGCGCTCGGCCGCCAGCACGACCCTGGCCGGGCCGGCGACGTGGCCGAGCAGCCCGCCGGCGGCGACCCGGCGGCCGTCCTGGAGCTCCGGCCGGAAGGTCGCGGGCTGAAGGTCGAGCCGGCGCGCGACCTCGCCCAGGGTGACCTCCACCGCGGGCAGTCCGGCGACCACGCCGGCGGTCCGCGCCGCCAGCACCGCGGTCGCGTCCGCGTCGAGCAGCGCGCTGGTGGGGTCGCCGGCCGCCAGGTCCTCGTCCAGCGCCACCCGGACCGCGGCCTCCAGCGCCTCCATCGGGATGTCTTGGGCGGTCACCGGCGCACCTCCTGGGCGGTGGGGACCGGCAGGCGGGCCACTTCCGGGCGCCCACCCGCTCCCCTGCGCACCACCTGCCGCACCCGCCAGGCGTCCACCGGCCCCGGGTACTCGCGGCGGTGGTGGGCGCCGCGCGACTCCTCACGGGCCAGCGCCAGCCGCGCGAGCAGGCCGCCGAGCTGGAGCAGGTTGGCCGTCTCCCAGCTCCGCGGGCCCTCGCCGGCCGGCGCCGGCCCGCCGTCCCGGGTGGCCGGAGCGGGCGCTGGCCACCTGGTCAGGCCCGCCAGCCGCCGGGCCGCCCTGGCCAGGCCGTCCGCCGAGCGCAGCACGCCGACGTCGGCGGTCATCAGGCGTCGCAGCTCGTCCTGCACGGCGCCCGCGTCGGCCGGGCCGGAGCCGCCGCGGTGGCCGTTGCCGTCCCAGGTGTTGGTCGGGCCGTCCAGAGCTGGCAGCGGGGCGCCGGGAGCGGGCGGGGCCGCGGCGGGCGGCCAATCCTCCGCGGTTTCCTCGGCGACGGCCCGGGCGATCCTGGCGGCGAAGACCAGGCCCTCCAGGAGTGAGTTCGAGGCCAGCCGGTTGGCGCCGTGGACGCCGGTGCAGGCGGCCTCGCCGACCGCGTAGAGGCTTGGGAGGGTGGTCCGGCCGTGCAGGTCGGTGAGGACCCCGCCCATCAGGTAGTGGGCGGCCGGCGAGACCGGGATCCAGTCGCGGGTGGGCTCCACCCCGGCGGCGCCGCAGCGGGCGAGGATCGTCGGGAAGCGCCGCTCCAGCCGGTCGGCGGGCACGGCGGTCGCGTCCAGGTACAGGTGGTCGACTCCGAGCGCGGCCATGCGGGCGGCCATCCCCCGGGTGACCACGTCGCGTGGCGCCAGGTCCGCGCGGGGGTGGACGCCCTCCATGACCCGGTCGCCGCTGGCGTCGCGCAGCACCGCCCCCTCTCCGCGCATCGCCTCGGAGATCAGCGGCCTCGGATCGCTGTCGAGGTGCAGCGCGGTCGGGTGGAACTGGACGAACTCCAGGTCGGCGAGGGCGGCGCCGGCGCGCAGCGCCGCGGCGATGCCGTCGCCGGTGGACAGCGCCGGGTTGGTGGTGCTCGCGTAGAGCTGCCCGGCCCCGCCGCTGGCCAGCACCACCGCGCCGGCCCGGACCAGCCGCGCGGCACCGTCGGCCCACAGCACCGCCCCGGTCACGGCGGCACCGGAGGGGTCCGGCGCATCCCTGACCAGGTCGATCAAGAAGCTCCGCTCGGCGGTGGCGACGTGCGCCGTGGCGCGGACCGCGTCGATCAGCGCGCGCTCGACCTCAGCGCCGGTGGCGTCACCGCCGGCGTGGACGATGCGCGGACGCGAGTGCCCGCCCTCCAGCGTGCGGGCGAGCACGCCCGCCTCCAGGTCGAAGCGGGTGCCGAGCCGCTGGAGGCGCCTGACCGCCTCGGCGCCCTCCTCGACCAGCACCCCGACCGCATCGGGGTCGCAGAGCCCGGCGCCGGCGGTCATGGTGTCGGCCCAGTGGTCGCCGGGCGAATCGTCCTCACCGAGCACGGCGGCGATCCCGCCCTGGGCGTAGCGGGTCGCCGAATGGGCCAGGCGGCCCTTGGTGACCAGCAGCACCGAGCGGTCGGCGGGCAGCGCCAGCGCGGTCGACAGCCCGGCAACGCCCGAGCCGACCACCAGCACGCCGACCTCCTCGGTCGGCAGGCGTCCGAGGTCCAGGTCGAGCAGCCGCCGTGGGATCACGCAGGCTCCTCGAGGATCAGGTTGTCGATCAGCCGCGCCGGCCCGACGCTGGCGGCGACCGCCAGGACGTGCCCGGATTCGGCGGTCCTCGACGGCTCGAAGCTCTCCGGCTCCACCAGCGCGACGTACTGCGTGTCGATCCCCGGGGTCGAGTCCAGCACGGCCACGGCGGCGCCCTCGATCTTGGCTGGCTCGCGCTCCCCCGCCAGCCAGGCGTCCAGGCCGGCCCGCAGCCCGCGGTACAGCGCGGTCGCGCGCGGCCGCTCCTGGAGCGACAGGTAGGCGTTCCGGGAGGACAGCGCCAGCCCGTCCGGCTCGCGGATCGTCGGGCAGGCGATGATCTCGTTGGGAAAGGCCAGGTCGGCGACCATTCGGCGGACCATGGCGAGCTGCTGGGCGTCCTTGCGCCCGAAATAGGCGCGGCACGGCCCGACCAGGTTGAGCAGCTTGGCGACCACCGTGGCCACCCCGTCCAGGTGGCCCGGCCGCAGCGCGCCCTCCAGCCGGGTGCCGAACGAGCCGGCGCTCACCCGCACGACCGGTGGCCGCGGCCACATCTCCGCCAGGTCCGGGGTGAACACCAGGTCGACGCCCTCGCGCTCCATGACGTCGAGGTCGCCGGCCAGGTCCCTCGGGTAGCTGGCCAGGTCCTCGTTGGGGCCGAACTGGAGCGGGTTCACGAAGATCGAGGCCACCACGAAGCCGGTCTCGCGCCGCGCCGCCGCCAGCAGCGACCGGTGGCCGGCGTGCAGCGCGCCCATGGTCGGCACGAAGCCGACCGCCGCGCCGGGCTGGCGAGCTGCCCCGACGGCCGCCCGCAGCTCAGCGCTGGTCGCGACCGCGCGCACGCCGTCCCAGCCTCCTGAGCAGCTCGCGCCGCTCCCCCGAGTCCTCGCCGTCGTCGTCCTGCCCCTGGAGCGCGGCCTCGACGCGGCGCCGGGCGTCGGGGTCCAGCCGCCCGGCCGCCGCGGCGCGGTCGCCGATCAGCCTGGCCAGCGCCGCGTAGACCTTGACCAGCCGCTGCTTGCGGGCGAGCGCCTCCACGTGCATGCCGATGGTGCGGCCCTCGCCCCGGACCCACGGGCCCGACATGCCCGCCTGCCCGGTGGCCAGCGCGGCGTCCACGCTGGCGTGGACCAGGCCGCCGAGCACCGCTCCGGGGTCGATCACGCCGCCGGCGCGCAGGATGTCGGCGGCGCTGGCCGACAGCGCGGCCGCGCCGTTGGCCGCCAGGACCAGGGCGACGTGGTAGCGCACCCGGCCCGAGGACGGCACGTCCATGGGCCGGCCGCCGAGCATGGTGACCACCTCGCGGCCCACCGGGTCGCCGGTCACGCCCCAGACCGTCCCTGGGATGCGCCCGAGCGTGCCCGCCAGGTCCTCGTTGAAGATCTGCACCGGATGGCAGGCCGCCACCGTGGCGCCGGCCGCCGACGCAGGGGTCAGCAGCTCTGGACCGTCCACGCCGGCGGTGTGGATCACGATCTGGTCCGGCCCGAAGGCCCCATCCGCCGCCAGAGCGGTGATCAGCGAGGGCAGCTCGTCGTCGAGGACCGCCAGCACCACCAGCCTGGCGCCGCGGACGGCGTCGGCCGGGGCGGCCGTCGGCAGGTCGCTCGCCGCCTCGACCCGCTCGCGCCCGTGGTCGGAGCGCACGCCCACGGTGACGTCGAGGCCGAGCCGCTCCAGGAAGATCGCCAGGGCGAGACCGACGCGACCCGCCCCGACCACGGCGGCGGGCGAGAACCTACCGGTCGGCTCGTCTGGCATGGGACATCCGATCCCTCCACCGAACGTGGCTGGGAGTTGGCGACATGATCATGGTCTCACCTGCGAGGGCCTGGCGGCGATGCGGCGTCCGATCAGGTGCACGACCTGGGCACCCGAGCGGTACGGCTCGCGGCCGGCGACCCGCCGTTCCAGTTCGAGCAGCGCCCGCTGCGCCGCGCCGTCCACCTCGTCGTCGCGGCCCTCGCCGAACACGCTCACGCCGTAGGACCCGACCACCTCGAAGCCGGCCTTGACGACGTGGGCGCTGAGCTCGTTGGCGGTCACCGCGCGGTGCGCCTGCTGGCCGGGGTCGGACGCCCTGTCCGGCCCGTCGAGCAGGCGCAGCGCGGCCGGGTAGTCGCCGCGCCGGCCGGCCCGCAGCACCAGCCAGTCGCGGTTGGCGAAGGTCAGCGACAGCACGCCGCCCGGCCGCAGCACCTCGGCGAGCGCGCCGAGCACCGCGGCCGCGTCCTCCACGCAGGTGACCACCTCGTGGCAGAGGGCGGCGTCCTGGCTGGCGGCGCCGAGCAGCGCGGGCAGCTCGACCACGTCGCCCTGGACGGTGGCGATCCGCTCGGCCAGCTCGGGGCTCTCGTCGGCGGCCCGCTGGGCGCAGGTCGCCAGCATCGCCGCGGAGGTGTCGACCACGGTCACCCGGTGGCCGAGCCGGGCCAGCGGGACGGCGAGCTGCCCGGTCCCGCCGCCCGCGTCCACCACGCTGGCTGGCGGCGCCGGCAGCGCCGTCAGCACCTGGCCGAGCAGCAGCTCGAATCGGACCCTCCCACGGCCGCTCACGTCACGCCTCCAGCTCGCCGACCGGGACCACGCCGGAGACCGGGCCGAGCCGGACCAGCGCCTCGGCGGCGGTCTCGCCGTCGGGGAAGCTGGCGTACGGGTCGACCTCCATGAGCGGCACCAGCACGAAGGCGCGCTCGCGGGCACGCGGGTGCGGCACGGTCAGGTCCGGCGAGCTGACCGGCGGCCCGTCGTAGAGGATCAGGTCGAGGTCGGCGGTGCGCGGGCCCCACCGCTCGCCCCGGACCCTGCCGAGCCGGTCCTCGGTCAGCATCAGCAGGTCCAGCAGGGAATGGGGGTCGCGGTCGGTCTCCAGCACCGCCACGGCGTTGAGGTAGGGGCCCTGCTCGGGCCCGCCGACCGGCTCGGACTCGTAGACCCGCGAGACCGCCATCACGTGGGTCTTCTCGTCGGCGTCGAGCGCGCGCACCGCCGCGTCCAGGGTGGCCAGGCGGTCGCCGAGGTTGGAGCCGAGGGCCACGTGCGCGCGGGTCATCGGTACTCGACCTCGCGGCCGCGCACGACCTCGACCGCGACCTCGGCGTCCACGCCCAGCGGCGCGTGCGGCTTGGTGACACGCACCCGGACCTGCTCGACGCGCTGGTCGGCCAGAGCCAGGTCGGCGACGTCGGCGGCCACCGCCTCCAGGAGCTGGCGACGGTTGCCGGCGACCAGCTCAGCGACCCTGGCGGTCAGGCCACCGTAGTCGATGGTGTGGTCCAGCTCGTCGGAGCGGCCGGCGGGCTCCAGGTCCAGGGCGAGGTCGAGGTCGATGACGAACACCTGGCCACGCTCGGCCTCCTCGGGCAGCACGCCGTGGTACCCGAAGACCCGCAGGTTGCGGATCAGGATGCGGTCGCCCTGGGCGGTCCCGGTCATCCGGCAGCCCCCTCCGCGCGGCGGTGCAGCAGCGCCTCGGTCATACGGACGGTCCGGACCATGTGGCGGACGTCGTGGACGCGGACGATCCTGGCGCCCCGCTCGACCACCCACACGACCGTCGCGGCCGTGCCCTCGACGCGCTCGTGCTGCGGCAGCGCCAGCGCGCGGCCGATGAAGCCCTTGCGGCTGGTGCCGACCAGCACGGGATGGCCGAGCCTGGTGAAGCGGGCCAGCTCGTCCAGCAGCGCGTAGTTGTGCTCGTCGCGCTTGCCGAAGCCGATGCCCGGGTCGACCACCAGGCTGTCGTGGGGGACGCCGGCGGCCTCGGCGGCGTCGCAGCGCTCGGCCAGGAACCGCTCCACCTGGCCGACCACGTCGACGTAGTAGGGGTCGTCCTGCATGGTCGCCGGCGTGCCCTGCATGTGCACGAGCACCACCGGCGCCTTGGCCTCGGCGGCCACGCCGAGCAGGTCGGGGTCGTCACGGCCCGCGCTCACGTCGTTGACGATGCTGGCGCCGGCCGCCAGCGCGGCCCTGGCAACCGTCGACTTGCGGGTGTCGATCGAGAGCGGGACGTCGCTGGCCAGCGACAGCGCCTCGATCACCGGCAGGACCCGGTCCAGCTCGGTGTGCTCGTCGACATAGGTGGCGCCCGGCCGGCTGGACTCGCCGCCGACGTCGATCAGGTCGGCGCCCTCGGCCACCATGGCCAACCCGTGGGCGACCGCGGCGCGGTGGTCGAGGTAGCGCCCGCCGTCCGAGAAGGAGTCCGGTGTCACGTTCAGGACGCCCATGACCAGGCATCGGGTCGAGGTGGGCAGGACCCGGTCCCCGACCCGCAGGTCATGCGGGCGCAGCGGCGTGATCGGCATGAGCGGACCTCCAGACGAGCGAGCTCGGCCATGATATCGGCCAGCTTGCCGGCCGGCGCCAGGGTTATTCGCCTCGGCGGGAGACGCCGATGAGGTTCATGGCCTCCATGCGGGTCGGCATGGAGTCGCGGAAGACCCCGCGGACCGCGGAGGTCACGGTGATCGCGCCCGGCTTGCGCACGCCGCGCATGCTCATGCACAGGTGCTCGGCCTCGATGACCACCAGCGCGCCCTGCGGGTGGAGCCGCTCCACCAGCGCGTCGGCCACCTGGCTGGTGAGCCGCTCCTGCACCTGGGGTCGCTTGGCGAACCCGTCGACCAGGCGCGCCAGCTTCGACAGCCCGGTGATCTGCCCCTGACGGTTGGGGATGTACGCCACGTGCGCCTTGCCGAGGAACGGCAGCAGGTGGTGTTCACAGTTATGCGTGAAGTGGCCGCCGATCAGGAACGTGGGATGCGGGTCACAGGTGAAGCTGTAGACCGTGAACGGCCTGCGGGGGGCGTGAAGGTACTTGACTTCCTCGACTCGCACCCAGCGCGACTCGATCAGGTCGGTGCGGTGGGATTCGCGGTTGAAGCCATGACGTGCCATCCAACTGTCCGCGATGTAGAGGGTCGAGGGTCTGGCTTCTCGCGCCGGTGTGAACACGTCCTCATCAGCCAGGACTACCCGTGGGAACGCCTGCTCCATCGCGATAGCGAACCGCTTCGCGTACGCCTCGTCGTTGACCACGAGTGAGATGTATCGCCCCGCAACGGTGCCATCGGCGCAGATCGCTCCGACTGCGTAGCCGAAGTGGTACCAGAGCAGGGGTTGGAATCGCGGCCGGCACAGGCTTCTTGGTGGCGTCCACTCGACGAGGGTTCCCTGGAGATCCTTGGCCTCGGTCCATCCATCTGGGGTGGCAAACGGATGGTCAGGGGTGACTCGGACCGCGCCCTTCTCCGTGCGGACCTCGACCAGTTCTCGGACTGTTCGGCGCTGGATGGCGGTCACGCGGGTTGGCCGCACACGACCCTCGTCGAGGGTCCATAGCTGATCGCCGATACGAACCTCGCGGGATCGCTTCTGGCCACCGACGGCGTCGACCATCTGCGTGCTTGCCACGCAGATGGAGTACAGCGGGATGTCGCGGATCATCACCATCTCGTCGTGGCCCTCCTCGAAGACGACCTGGAGGACCTCGGAGGGGTCTTCGCGGAGTCCGCTGGTGATCTCCTCATACATCCGCGCGACCCGCACCGGCGTCTCGCGCATGCCAGGGCGGCCGAGATCCTCGCCGATGCCTTCGAGCAGCAGGCGGACACCACGCTCCACCTTCTCGAAGTCAAAGCTATTCGGCAGCTCGATCCCTCCCCAAACGGCGTCGGCCCCATGCTACGTGCACGGGGCCGATGCCTGGCGGAGCCTCTGGGAGGCTCAGTCGGAGGGGAAGCTGGTGTCCTGCGAGCGGGCGATGCCGGCCTCGCTCTGACTCCTGCCGCCGTTGGGGTGGGCGTAGCCCGCGCGGGGGGCCATGATGCCCCGCGGCGGACGCTGCACCACCGGCGCCAGGATCTGGGCCAGCTCCTCCTTGGTGATGGTCTCCTTCTCCATCAGGACCTCGACCATCTGGTCGGCGATGTCCCGGTAGCTGGTCAGCACCTGCTCGGCCTCGACGTGCGCCTCGTCGATCAGGCGGCGCATCTCCTTGTCGATCTCGAACGCGACCTGCTCCGAGTAGTCCTGCTGGTGGCCGAAGTCACGGCCGAGGAAGACGTTCTCCTGCTTGGTGCCGAGCACCAGCGATCCGAGCCGGTCGCTCATGCCGTACTCGCAGACCATCTTGCGGGCGAGCTGGGTCGCCTTCTCGATGTCGTCGGAGGCGCCGGTGGACGGGTCCAGGAACCACAGCTCCTCGGCGACCCGCCCGCCGAGCAGCATGGCGA
>WNFZ01008838.1_pt1 | contig 11022 bp, 9 predicted proteins | sample 5400081 | NCBI WGS metagenome assembly WNFZ01 (sample SAMN13153365, study PRJNA577476) | soil metagenome | isolation source: 80 cm soil or saprolite under grassland replicate 1 | place: USA:California | collected 2016-06-15
GGCGGATTGACCATTTATCAGTTGATGTCAAAGATCATAGACTATTTGTCGCGGCTTTGGGCAATAACACGGTTGAAGTCCTTGATCTGAAAGCAGGGAAAGTAACCCATTCGATCTCAGGATTAAGTGAACCCCAGAGTGCGCTATTCATCCCAGGTCTCAATAAGATTTATGTAACCAATGGAGGCAACGGCCTTTGTGAGATTTTCGATGGTAGTTCGTTTGCCGAGCTTGGCCGCGTAGAGTTATCAGGCGATGTTGATAATATCCGCTACGATAGCAATTCTGATTCTGTCGTTGTTGGTTATGGTGACGGTGGATTGAGTTTTATCGACGGAGGGAGTGGAATAGCGGTGAGCAGCATAAAATTGGATGGCCACCCCGAATCATTTCAGCTAGAGTCATTGGGGTCAAGGATTTTTGTCAACATTCCTTCTACCAATCGAATAGCAGTTGTGGATCATGGACAGGAGAAGGTAGTTTCGACATGGTTCATGACTAATGCTCTCGCCAATTTTCCGATGGCGTTGGTTGAAAGCCAGCATCGGCTATTTGTTGGCTTTCGATTACCAGCGAAGCTAAATGTTTTTGACACTGAAACAGGGAAGTCTGTCGCGAGTTTCGACAGTGTCGGAGACGTAGACGATATTTTCTATGATGCTGCCCATAAATTGATATTTGTCATCGGAGGAGAAGGGTATATTGATATATTTTCTCAACAGGATGCGGACCATTACCAGCTCTCGACGCGCATCTCAACAGCGGCTGGCGCTCGAACTGGACTTTGGGAGCCTGAATTGAATCGTTTGTATGTTGCGGTGCCACACCACGGAACGCAGGAAGCAGAAATACAAGTTTATGAATTACAACCCTAGATAAAGGTTTGTTTTTTCTTTGTGCTAGTTGACAAAAAGAGCTATTCCTACCAAATCGTAATTTCAAGACAAGGAGAAAAGAAAATGAAATGGATTACCCGTTCTCACGTACATGTAGACCGCGTTGCTTGTCCATGGCTCATCACACGTTTCATTGATAACGAAGCGGAATTTCTGTTCGCTCCCACCAGCCAGATTGAACAAATTGTCAAGGAAGCCGGCGCGATTCCCTTTGACGCGCCCGGAGTCGAATTAGGTCACGGCTCAGATGGACGTTGCTCCTTTGAGTCCATCATTCTCAAATACGGCCTCAAGGAGCCGGGTCTTTTACGACTTGCTAAGATCGTTCATGCCGCGGATGTATCTCAAGATATTGATAAAGACCCAATTGCGCGCGGGCTTGAAGCAATTGCTAGTGGTTATAGTCTGCGCTTCCCTGAGGACGAAGAGAATCTTGCTCATCAGTTTGAAGTCTACGATGCTCTGTACGCATGGTGCAGAATGGACGTCGCGAGGGGCAACAAATAATTCCCTGATGGCGAAACATTGAATTATCCATTATCAAAAGGAATTCATCATGAGCCTAAAACTGAAAGGTTATGTTAACTTGCCTGCTCATGAGCAAGCAGACGGGTTTGATCATGCAGCTGTTCATCGCGCGAGTAATCAACTGTATGTAGCGCATACGGCAAACGATGCTCTGGACGTCATCGACTGCGCTTCTGATCATTATCTGCATTCTATTCCAAATTTAACTGGCGTGGCTGGCGCACTTGTTTCGGATGAACATGATCTTGTATTCACTTCTAATCGCGGCGAAGATACTGTATCCATATTTTCGCCAGATGCAGAAGACAAGGCAGTTAAAGTCAAAGTCGGAATCCGCCCGAACGGTCTTTCCTTTGATCCCAAGCGCGGATTACTGCTAGCAGCCAATGTTGGTAACCCTGACATTCCAAATTCACATACGTTTTCAATTGTAGATGTTGAACGCCGCGAGATGATTCATTCCATCCCTGTCCCTGGCCGCACTCGCTGGGCGATCTTCGATCCCGCTTCGAGTTGTTTCTACGTCAATATCGCGGACCCATTCCTAATCGTTGTAGTGGATTCAGCTGATCCGACGCGTGTGAAACGTTCGATGGAGATTCCAGCCCAAGGTCCGCACGGACTCGATTTCGATCCTGTCACGAAGCAACTCTTCTGCGCGTGCGACGCAGGCAAGTTATTTGCACTGGACACGTCCTCAGGAAGAATCCTTCTCGAAGCAGATTTGAGCAGCACGCCTGATGTCATCTTTTTCAATGCCGCGTTGAAGCATCTTTAAGTCGCGGTCGGTGATCCAGGTGTGATTGACTTTGACGCAACTCATAACAAAGTGTATGTGTTCCTGCCCAAATCTCAGCGTGTTAGTGTATATCTTGACGAATAATTTTAGGAGTGAAAATGGATGAGCAGGATATTTCAAGTACAAGCCAGGATGAACAAATGCCTCCCGCCCGCGAGGTGTTTTTGTATTTTCTCCTTTTGGGTTTCATCAACATCGGTGGGCCGGTTGCCCAAATTACCATGATGTATAACAAGATGGTCGAACGCAGTCATTGGCTGTCGAAAGATCGCTTTGTCAAGATCATGGGTTTTGCTCATATGCTACCGGGACCCGAGGCGCTGCAGCTTGCCATTTATGTGGGTTATCTCAAGAAAGGTATTCTCGGCGGGATTCTGGCGGGACTGACCTTTATTATCCCGGGCGCCTTTGTGATGATTATCCTTAGCCATATGTATGTTACCTACGGCAGTCTGCCACAAGTCAATGATGTGCTGTATATATTGAAACCTGCGGTGCTTGGAATCATTGCCGCGGGCATTATCAAGCTCGGTCAAGCTGCGATTAAGAATGCTTGGCTCGCTGCAATTCTGATTGGGGCAATCGTTGCAATGCTCTTCTTCAGAGTTGACTTTCTCATCGTTCTCTTAATTGCGGGACTCGTGAATCTACTCTTGGCCGAAGGCTTACCCCGCTGGAAGAGATTGCCGGGCATAATACCTGTTTTGATGGGAAGTTTGACCAGTGCACTGGCAGTTGCTGATGAGCGATGGATACAAATGGCCTGGCTGTTTCTTAAAACAGGACTCTTTAGTTTTGGCGGCGCATATGCTTCACTCATATTTGTCCAGCGGGGCGCAGTCGATCAGTTTCACTGGTTGACTGCTCCGCAATTGCTGGACGGTGTGGCACTAAGCGTGGCAACGCCCGGACCCTTTATGCTGTTCACTACCTTTGTTGGCTATCTGGCTGGTGGAATTACAGGCGCAGCAATTGCAACCTTTTTCGTTTTCCTCCCCTCCTTCGTGTTTGTCATTGTGGGTGCACAGTATATTGAGCAGGTACGTAACAATCGCTTTGTTCAAGCCTTCCTCGCTGGAGTCAGCGCGGCCGTGGTTGGCATCATCCTTATTGTATCGCTTGAGCTTATTCCCGGTGCGCTCGTTGGCCTGCCAAGCATTGTCATTGCGGTCCTTGCCTTTGTGGCTATCACCTTTCTCAAGGTTGACGTGGCACGGGTGGCAATTAGCGCAATTGTCACATGCATCGGTTACGCAGGCTGGCTTAATGCTATTCGATGATGTGCCAAGCCATCCTTATTCTATCTGCTAGCATTTATGGAGCGTTATTTATCCATGCAAACAAATTCCAATATCATCCTACTCTTTTCCACACGCATCATTCGTCTTTTCTGTTATGGATTCCTATCCGTTGTATTGGCGTTGTATCTTTCTCAAGCAGGACTAACAGAGGGACAGATTGGATTGTTGTTCACGTTTACACTCGTGGGAGACGCAGGCATCTCTTTGTGGCTGACCACATCTGCGGATCGGTTTGGCAGGAAACGCACATTGATTCTGGGAGCATTATTGATGGCGGGAGCAGGCGTCGCTTTTGTTCTGACGCGGAACCTCATCCTGTTGATCATTGCAGCCATCATCGGAGTCATTAGTCCCAGCGGGAACGAGATCGGTCCGTTTCTATCTATTGAACAGGCTGGGCTCACTCAACTTATTCCCAATAAAAGACGTACGCAATTTTTTGCATGGTACAACCTGGTTGGTTCCTTTGCAACTGCAACCGGTGCGCTGACTGGTGGCTGGCTCGCGCAAGCCTTGCAAGACAATGGATGGACTGTTCTTCAATCGTATCGTGTTGTATTGATTGGTTATGCCTCGGGTGGATTTTTACTTATGTCCCTATTTCTCAATTTATCAAAATCCATTGAAGTTGAAACCTCACAGGACACAATCCAGCGTATCCTTGGTTTGCATCGTTCACGCGAGGTTGTGTTCAAACTCAGCTCTTTGTTCGCAATGGACGCGTTTGCAGGCGGCTTGCTTGTGCAAAGCCTGATGGCTTATTGGTTTCATGTTCGCTTCGGGGTCGAATCAGGAGTCCTTGGCAGCATCTTCTTCGGCGCAAACATTCTGGCGGGCATCTCAGCATTACTCGCGATCCGGCTCGCAAACAAAATTGGCTTGATCAACACGATGGTCTTTACACACATCCCGTCGAATATCTTGTTGATTCTCGTGCCGTTGATGCCGACTCTACCGCTGGCGATTGGAACTCTTCTTCTGCGCTTCAGCATTTCTCAAATGGATGTCCCTACGCGTCAATCGTACACAATGGCTGTGGTGGCTCCCGACGAGCGCTCGGCGGCTTCAGGCGTGACTACCATCGCGCGTTCAATTGGCGCGGCCGCATCCCCTGCGCTGACCGGATTGCTTTTCAGCATCCCCGCGTTACTCAGTGCTCCATTCTTTTTGTCTGGTGGGTTGAAAATTATTTATGATTTATTGTTATATCGGGAATTCCGCGCAGTAAAACCACCCGAAGAAAATTCGTAGGGACGACCAGCTGGTCGTCCCTACGAAAATCACACCGATAAATCTTCCATCCCCATAAATGCTTCTATAACTTGCGGATCGAAATGTGTGCCAGAGTCTGCTTTTATCAGTTGTCGAACTTCATCATGAGATCGCGCCTTATGGTAAGGACGATCGGAGGTCAACGCGTCCCACACGTCGATCACACAAAAGATACGCGCTGCATAGGGGATCTCTTCGCCTTTTAAACCGTGCGGATAACCCGTCCCATCCCACTTCTCATGATGGTGGTAAGGAATATCAATTGCAGGACGGAGAAACTCAATCGGGCTGAGCATTTCGTAGGCATACACAGGGTGCTTCTGCATGATTGTTCGCTCTTCCGGGTTTAATGGTCCTTCCTTTCGAAGGATTTTATCCGATATTGCCATCTTGCCAATGTCATGCAATAGCGCGCCACGTGTAATATGTTCTAGTGCATTGCGATCCACTCCCATTCTCTGTGCCAGCCGCTGCGTAAGCACCGTCACGCGCTGTGTATGTCCCTCGGTCTCTTTGTCACGTAGATCCAACGCACGCACCCATCCACGCAAGGTAGCCTCATAAGCAATCCCTAACTCAATGTTAGCGGCTTCCAGTTGAAAATTTGTCTCCTTGAGATTCTCAAACAAGCGTGCATTTTCAATTGCTACTGCGGCCTGGTCCACAAACCCGGTGATCAGGCTGAGATCATTTTCTTGAAAAATGCCCGCGTGCGCGCGGTTATCGACGTAAACCACACCTATCAAATTATTTTTAAGCTTCAGCGGAACACAAAGAATTGAACGAAGTTGGTACGCTGCTACACTTAACTGAGCATCGAAGCGCGGGTCCGCCTGTGCGTTCATAGTCAAGACAGGCTCTCCCGAGTCCACAACCCTGCGCACCACAGTCCTGCTGACTTTAAAAGCGTCTTCCTCCAGATTAATATGAGCGATACCCCGCGCGATCCGCACGGATAATTCTCCACTGGATTCACGCAGCATTAGAAAGCCACGTTCGGCGCGCATCAGCGCGATCAGCGAATCCATTACCTCCTCAAGCACCCGATTCAGGCCCAGGGATGAGTTGATCATCTGCCCAACGTTCATCAATGCCCCAAGCTGACGTTGCTCCAGTTTGATCTGCTCGCCAACGCTTTGTTCCAATGTCAATAATGACTGGGAGACGCGTGTGACATCCTGAATTGCCCTTGAAACAATCGGATTACCCGAACGCGAAAGACTATCAACGACATTCATTAATAATTTGTTGATATCCTTAAACTGCCACTGGATTGTGTGAGTAGGAGAAGGGCTTTTAATCATCGGAGGGCTCCCTTAACATCTTTATATCACTATTGAAAATCAATAATAGCGCTAATCTAATGCGATACTGTAGATTTACTCAGATATTTAGATCCTTAAAAATTACCCGTTTTCTTCGCCGGTTATAATCAGCCTGTGGATACTCTTCTCTATCTGGCGCGCTTACAGTATTTCAAGCCTATAGAACCAGACGCTCAAACCCTGCAAGGGTTACAGCTCGCGCACATGTTGAATGTTCCATTTGAGAATCTTGATATTGGATTGAAACGCCCCATCCACTTGGCTGAAGAGGCGCTATGGGACAAAATTGTGGTTCAAAAACGCGGTGGGTTTTGCTACGAACTCAACGGGCTGTTCGCATGTCTTTTGAAACAGATTGGCTTTGATGTAACCTATCTGAACGCCCGAGTCTACAATCACGAAGGAAAACTAGGAATCGATTTTGATCACCTGGCTTTGCTTGTGCAGACTCCAGGTCAACCCGGACGCTGGTTGGTAGATGCAGGTTTTGGGGATTCGTTCAATGAGCCATTGAGCTTTGAAGAACGAGGTGAACAGGTACAGGGTTTACGTTCGTACCGGTTGGAACAAATATCTGACGGATATATTAGCTGGCAGAAAAATTATGATGGCTCTTGGGAACGTCTATATTTCTTTGATCTCCAGCCCCGCAATTTCCCGGTGGACTACGAGTCGGCTTGTTTGTATCACCAGACCTCGCCCCGTTCGAGTTTCACGCGTGGAAGCATCATCAGCCGAGCTACCCCCGACGGACGCATCTCGCTCGAAGATGGACGACTAATTCTTACAAAGAATGGTCAGCGCTCTGAACACCCCATCACAAGAAGTGAAGAATACAATGCATTATTGAAAGAACACTTTGGGATAGCGTTATAAAGATCGGCGCATTTCTACAACCAATGTGAATCCAAGCGGCACGAAATTTGGAAACGCATAACGCATCGAAGAGATTTGCAATCCAGCATCCTTCACCACTCGACGAATAAACATCGGTGTACGAGGTATGCTTGGTGTTGTGAAGCGAGAAAGAACATAGTAAAGCCAACCGAATGGACTGAGAGCATTCGGCCAAGTGACAATCAATCTTCCGGTTTCTTCCAGATAATGATTCAATTCATTTAACAGAGGTTTTGGATCGGGATAATAGTCGAGCACGCCGATACAGGTCACCACTGGCCACTTCCTATTAATCAGCTGCTGTGTCGTCGATGTAAATTCAAGATTAAGTCCAATTTGTTTTGCCTTGTTTTTTGCCAATGAGAGCATATTCGGCGAAAGATCGTAAGCCGTTACATGGCAACCACGACGGGCGTGATCGAGCGCTGAGCGTCCCGTCCCGCAACCGTAATCCAACACTAAATTGCCCGGTGGGACAAACGATCGGATGGCGCGTAATTCATGTTCTCCGATATATGCAGTGATAGGATTATCGTAATGCGCCGCGCGCTTTTCAAAACTATTGCCAATCTTTTCGATCATGTGCGCACCTCCAAAATCTGCCACGCCACAAAACCAATAAACCGCACCAGCCAAAAGGCGATCAAACGATAGCTCAACGCGGCCGCCACAGCGACCGCGCCTGGCGCGCCTAGCCGAGCAAAGATAACCGCCAAGGAGGCATCCACCAGACCCAATCCACCCGGAAGAGCCGCCAGCCCGCTGAACGCTAAAACCAATCCGTAACCGGTTATCAGAATGCCAATCGGAATCGTATAGTGAAATGCGATAAAGCAAGCTCCCAGCGTTGCCACATCCAGAGCAATGCGGCCAGTCGCCAGACCCAACAAAATCATTGGTGGAACGCGCTTCACTTGGGAGAGCCCGTCATAAAAACCATTTACACGGTCTGTCAAGCCTTCCATGGAAATCGAGGGCCGACCTAAAGCGTGCATCATACGATTCCAGCGCGTCACTACCTGCTCAACCCATAACACCCCGCGTTGTTTGTCCTGACCCATTCTATAGAATAGGAAACTAATGCTGATCAGCAGTACCATAATTAAAGACAAAATCGCCAACTGGCTCAAACGGATCCCTCCACTTTCCACGAGATACCAAACGCCAGCAATAGATACAACCATCATTACCCCGGAAATATAAATCGTTTCCATCAAAAGAGTGAAACTGGAGGCTTCAACGGAATATCCGTTTTTGTCCAGCAGACGCGCTCGAAGCACCACCCCACTTAGTCCGGCACTTGGCAGTGCCACTTCAATGAAGGCCATAGCGGGAAGTATTGCCATCAACCGCCAAAACCCAACCCTTCCCGAAAAAGGGGATAACAATAAATAATTGAGCGTCGTGAGGCAAAAATAGGAAATGAATTGAATACAAACAGCAAGACCAAGCCCGGCCCATTGTGCTTCTTTAAATAGATCAACAACGTTACGCAATTCCCCGATGAGCGGCCAGAAAAGATAGAGAACAACACCGAAGGCAAATACCGAGAGCAATCGTCGAATCCACACACCCACTCTGGAATATGAATGAGATTTGACTTTAGCATTCGAATCGGGATTCGCTGGACGCATAATTTTAGTCTCTTCAGATTACTGCAAGACCAAAATATGCCATCCGGTTTTCGAGACCAGCAACCCACCTTGTTTAATTTCTGCGGCAAATGCAATAACTGAGGGATTGTCAAAAGCAGTCAAATCAACTTGTGCGACAAAATCACGGGAGGAAAATATAGAACCAATGGGAGTCAGATCCATTTTCGTGGTTCGCCCATTTGGAGTTTTTAAATAAAGAGTGCAATCCAGGTCCGGGAGTATATCCCTTTTCATTTGCAAATCCAACCACATTTTGTCATTCAGGCGCGCTGTCTGCCAACCTGTCAACAAATTTCCTTTTATAGGAAATTCTTCATTATTTACACCAGGTCGATCAGAATCGGGAGCATTAGCAGTACGGTGAATAAAAACAGGCAGGGTAATGAAAGATATTGGCGGTATAACCTGTATGGGCAATGATTCAAAGAGTTCATTGCGTCTCGCAAAGCTATACAGGAAATTCCCCAGCAACAGATTCTGAGAAGAAAATTCTCCAATAGCAGAGTATTTGACAGATACCTGCACAGGGCTTAAATCTACACGTCCCCAATTATTTTGTTTTCCTGCCAGACGCTTTGGAGGTATGAGAACATTGTTGAGATGTTTGCCGCGCGGCTGAGGAAACATCCCATAATGCACGATATAACCCCAGACCTCCGGCAGATAATTCTTATCACCTGTGGCAATCATAGCAATTGCGAGTCGGGCGAAATTGCTCACAGCTCCATGATCAGGGTGTTGATCTGCAGGGTGAGGCAGAATAATCAAATCGGGTCTGTATCCTTCAATAATCGTTTGCAACTGATTCAAGAGATTGCTTCCACAGTAAGCGTCGCCGGTGTGATAAGTGTCCGGATACGGGTCTTTTTCGACCCGGGTAAAAGAGGCGGTATACGGGCATTGTGTATTCCAATCAGCCAGCCACAACGAGCTAGTACCGCGATCTGGGTAGCCAAGAAAAACTATATCATCATATTGCACACCTAGTTTATCGAGCGCAGCTATGACTTCTGCCTGACGGCGCTCACCCATAGCAATATAATCCCGAGGTCGAGGATCAAACTTATTGTTTATCATGACAGGCGCAAACCTTTGCCCATCACCATTTGTCACGATCACGACTTTTACCTCAGAACCTGCTGCAAGAACCTGTTGAATGACTCCGCCAGCCGCCAGAGTCTCGTCATCAGGATGAGGCGAGATAATCAATATATGGTGGAAATTGCTAGTGGCAAATACAGGCAAATTATCAAATTCACCTGCACTTCCGGCAGCTGAATAAGCTACGCTAGTACTATGGGCGAAAACAACAAGACTCAATAAGAATAGTGAAACAAAAAGCAACAATATCTTTTTTTTCGCTTTACCCCATAGGATAGACCAGCCTCGGCCTATATACCAGGCATGCACGATTTGAAAATACATATACATTCTCTGCCAAAGCCCCTGCAACAAGCCATGATGAAATTCACTGGGTAAATGCCAAACGCCTCGCAGCCATACCGTCCCAGTCTGCCAATTGTTGCGATAAGCGGCAAGAGTTAGGGCTGTTTCGAATCCATACCCACTAGCTGCATTAATATCGAGTTCATCCAGAATACTGGATCTGATACAACGTTGACCTGTCAACCAGGGGGTTGTTCTATGAGAAAGGTCGGTTAGTAATTTTCCATCCTTAAACAAACCAAGCGTCATGTCTACTTTTTGATTGATGACTGGTTCAATCAATGAGAGAACATGGATTGGCTTTAAACCCACTAAATCTGCATCCAGGAGGAGCAGGATAGATGCGTTTGTCACATTTCGTGCAGTGAGTATCGCCTGGCCCTTTCCCAAATTGCAGGAATGCTGGATCAAACGAATTCTTTTATCGAGAGTCACCGCATCTTGGACCTTGCTTGCCGTGCCATCACAAGAGCCATCATCAACTACTATAATTTCATTAATTAGATCAACATCACTCAACACACTTAAGACAGAATCAATATGATCTGCTTCATTATAGGCTGGGATAATGACGGTGACTTCAGTGATGTTATCCATATATGGCAGATGAACAAGCAATTATTCTATTCTCGTGTAGAATTCTATACCAACGCCCTTAAATGATAATTAATTCAGATATGAATCAAGGGATAGATCAGTTCAAAACGCCTTCGATCATGAAGGCGTTTTTGTTCTCTTATCTGATTTTGAACATTTGCATCAACTTCATCGCCAGGTTCAAATCACCCGCCAGTTTGATTTTGCCTTGCATGAAGGCTTGCATCCCATCCAGCTCACCGGTGAAGATCTTAACATAATCGGTTGAATCGGCTGTGAGAGTCATCTTCGGATAGGGATGTGTAC
>WNFZ01006041.1_pt1 | contig 11020 bp, 5 predicted proteins | sample 5400081 | NCBI WGS metagenome assembly WNFZ01 (sample SAMN13153365, study PRJNA577476) | soil metagenome | isolation source: 80 cm soil or saprolite under grassland replicate 1 | place: USA:California | collected 2016-06-15
GGAAGGGCCGAAGATACCGGGTACCGCGGCGTCCGGGTCGGTGCCCAGCGCGCAGGACGAGGTCGACCCGTCGAGTACCGCCTGTCCGGTCGTGGCGTACAGCGGCTTGAACGGTACCGGGATGCAGGCCGCGGCGAGTTCGTCGGTGACCCGCGGGATGACCGAGTGGTCGCCGTAGAGCGCCTCGCCGGTCGCGTCGGCGGCGATCACGTTCACCCAAGGCAGGAACTGGTAGTGGTCGAGCACCGCCGTGAGCTGGCGCACCGAGCCGGCACGCCCCATCTGGATCCATCCGTCGATGGCCCGGTTGTTCGTGGCGTTGCTGTCGGTGATCGCGTACGCGGTGCTCGTGGTCCAGGTGAACGCGCCGGGTACCACGACGACCGGACCGAAGCGGGTGTCGTAGAGCGTCCGGGTGACCGGGGCGGTGCCGCCGGTCGGCACCGGCACCCGGATGGTGACGGTGCGCCGGGTCATCGCTTCCGGCTTGCCGTCGAACAGGTACGACGTCGGGTCGCCGGGCACCAGCGTCAGCCGCTGCCACACGAACCGGCGCGCGGTCGAGACGGTGTGGCTCCATTCTAGCGTGGCGTTGTGCCCGATCTCGACGATCGGGTCGCCGATGAGCGCCGCGCCCTCCACGTCGTACCCGCCGGGGATGCGCAGGTGCATCCGGTAGAACCGCTCGGCGCCGTCCCACGGGAAGTGCGGGTTGGCCAGGACCATCCCGGCGCCGTCCACGGTCGCCTCGCGGCCAAGACCGTAGGCGTTGCTGCCGGCACCCGCGGCGGTCCCGTCGAGAGCGGCCACCACGTCCGTGGCACCGGCGGCGCCGGCGGGGGCGGCCGCCGTGGCGGTCGGCGGTACCGCGGCGACGATGCCGTCCAGCAGCGCGCGGGAGCTGGCCCGCACCACGCTGGCCCAGCTCGTACGCCACAGATCCAGCTCGTTGACCTGGCGGACCCACGGTTTGCCGCTGCACCGCGGGTCGGTGAGGTGGGCAACCCCGGTCTTGCGGAGGTAGTTGTTGTACCCGGCGGCGAACCCACGAACGAGGTCGCGCGCCGCGCGCGACGGCGCGTGAACGCCGTCCGGTGCACCGGCGAGGAAGCGCTCGACGACGCGGTCGTCCTTCGCCTTCTGGAAGAACACGTCGCTGCGGACGTTCGGGTCGTTCGGGCCGGTGACGCCGAAGTACAGCGAACGGGTGGCATCAACGGTGACGATCTTCTCGGCGATGACACAGATGTTGTCCTCGGCCTGCACACGGCCAACGCCGAAGCCGAGGCTGGCGAAGTCGGCGGCGGTGATGTGCGGCACGCCATAGGACGCCCGACGGATCTCGGCCCAGTATCCCCGGATCTTTCCCGGCGGCCCTCCGGACGCGGGTGCGGCGCCCGTCAGAACCCCGGCGACGACGGCGCCGGCGACGACGGCGCGGCCGACCCCCGTGACAACGCTGGCACGGATCAATGGTCTGGTCATTGCGCACCTTCCACGACCGCTGGTTCTCGCACAGGGCGTGCGGCAGCGCGATCAGGCACGCCCATGGTCGTCGTAGCACGGCGCCGAGAGCCACGCAAGGGCGCGCGATCATCCGGGGAAGGACGGGTTCCGGCGCCGGATGGATCTGGGTCATCTCCGCCCGTTAGGACGGCACGTCGTTCCAGGTGGACAGGCAGAAACGAGGCAGCGGTCGGTCTCCCGTTCAGCTACATCGGGCCTGCGCCCCGCCGGGCCCGATGTCGCAGGTACTCGCCGAGCTTGTCCAGGCTGTCGCGCGCACCCTCCACACGCTGCGCATTGGTGTCCAGATCGTCGAGGAAGGCGCCCTGCTCGGTCAGCACGAGCCTGGTCCCGCCGGAGACCGGGATGATCTCGACCGTCATCAACGAGACGGAGACCCGCCGGCCGCCGATGCGCACGTCGTACGACGCGACGATCCGGCGGTCATCGACGATGTCCTGGTAGAACGCGTCATAGGCGAACGTGCGGCCGCCAGGCAGCGTGCCGTCGAGATGCTCTTGGCCGCCGACCCGGAAGTCCAGCGTGTACTCGCCGGTCGCCGCGAAGAAGTCCTCGTCTTCGCCGAACCATCGAGCCTTCGCCGGCTGGCTGGACCAGGCGGCGAAGACCCGCTCCGGCGGCACGGGAAAGGTGCGCTCGATGCAGAACGAGCCGTGGGCGACGCAGCGGTCGGTCATGGCGTGCTCTCCTTGGTCGGGGTGGACCGTGGCGCGGCCTCCGCGGCGAGGACCTCGCCGAGGCGGTCGAGGCGACGTTCCCAGGTGTGGCGGCGGGCTGCGATCCAGTCCTGCACGATGTCCAGCCGCTTGAGCTCGAGGCGACACGTGCGTACCCTTCCGATCTTCTCGGTCACGATCACTCCGCTGTTCTTCAGCACCTGCAGGTGCTGAAGAACAGCGGGCAGGGACATCGGGAGAGGCGCGGCCAACTCGGTGACGGTGGCGGGGCCGCGGCCGAGCCGCTCGACGATCCGCCTCCGGGTGGGATCGGCGAGCGCGTGCAGCAGCCGGTCGACGTCCTCCGGTTGGTTAGGCACGCGCTTAACTATCAGCTCCCGGAGGCCGATAGTCAAGCGTTGACTTAGGTATTGCCCCGGGCCCGCTCGAATGCTGCTTCCGGGTGGCGGGACCACCTCCCGTAGCGCCGACCGAATTCCAGGGCATCGTCACCCAGCGAGGACAAGTGCACACATACCGGGACGGCGCGGTCGCGGCGCCGATCGGCCCACCGGCCTGCGGATTCCGGGTATCCCTCGGCCAAGGCGGCCAGCTCAGCGGCCACGCCGCCGCGGCATGGCCCGGACGAGTGCGGCACTTGCGTCTCCGCGAGTGGTGACACGGTCGGCCCGAGGCGTAGCGTCCTGATGGCCTACCCCGGACGGAAGGGAACATTGACCGCGATCTTCGGAACGGCGTCGGGAGCGTTTCCCGGGCTCGAGGTGACAGCGGAACTCGGACGTGGCGCCGAGACGGTGGTCTACCGCGCTCGGCGAGGCGTCGAAGAGTACGCGGTCAAGCTCTTCACCGGCGTCAACGCCGACCCGGCACGGGCCCTGACCGCCATCCGGCGGGAGGCCGCGGTGATGGGCAGCGTCGGCCATCCGCTGCTGCCCCGGATCTTCGAGGTCGGCCAGGTCGATGCGGGACCTTATCTGGTTCTGGAGTACATCGACGGGTGCCCGCTGTCGGAGATACTCAGCTCCGGCCCCCTCGACGAAGCGCAGGCACTCCAACTCGCGATCGACATCGTCGGGCCCCTCGCCGCCGCGCACCGGGCGGGGCTGGTACACCGGGACGTCAAGCCCGACAACGTCATCGTCGGCGTGGGAGGCACGGCGCGGCTGATCGACTTCGGCCTGGTCGCGCGGGGAGGCGTGCGCGACGACCAGGTCGCCGGCACGTTGCTCTACAGCGCTCCCGAACAGACCGGAATGGTCAAGCGCCCCGTCGACGGCCGGTCCGATCTGTACGCGCTCGGCGTGCTGCTGTTCGAGGTTGTCACCGGGCACACGCCGTACAACTCGCGCGACCCGGGCGAACTGATCCGTCTGCACGCCACCGGACCCGTGCCAGATCCGCGGACCATCCGCCCCGAGCTGTCGGCGACATCGGCCGCGATCATCCGCAAGCTGATGGCCAAGGACCCCGACGACCGGTACCAGAGCGGGGAGAGCCTGCTCGCCGACGTGACCCGGCTCAGCCGGGAGCCCGGCGCCGTGTTCGAGGTCGGAACCTGGGTCGGCGAAACCTCGCCCGCGGGGCCGAACATCCTGGTGGGCCGGGCAGAGGAGGTCACCGACCTGGCCGTCCGGTGGCTCGATGCCCGGGACGGTCGCGGCGGTACCGTCCTCGTCCGGGGTCTTGCCGGTGTCGGTAAGAGCCGGCTCGTGCGGGAAGTCACCGCCGCGGTGGCCGCCGACGGGGATCTCGTCCTTTACGGAAAGTGCATCCCCGATGACCCGGTCCCGCTTGCCCCGCTGCGGGCGGCCGTCGAGCGGTACGTCCGATCGGTCGACCGGCTGCCGCCGGACGAACGGGACCTGGCGGTCGGTCGGCTGCGGCGTGCCGTCGGCCAGGGTGGGCCGCTGCTCAGAGCGCTGTCGCCCATGCTCGCCGACGTGGTACAGGCACCCGACCTTGACCAGAAGGACCGGCACGAGCAGTTCACCAGCGCGGTGGCGGCGTTCCTCCTCGATCTGGCGGACGAATGGCAGGGTGCCGTCCTCCACGTCGACGACGTGCAATGGCTCGACGACGCGACCCGGCGGGTTCTCCAACAGGTGGCCGCCCGGCTGCCGCACGCCCCGCTGCTGGTGGTCGCCACCGGGCGCGACGACGTCGACAACCTGCCCGCGCTCGCGCGCTTCGAGGCGGACATGGGCGAGACCCTCGACACCCGGATGACGCTCGGCCCCTTGGACGGCGACGCGGTTGCCGACCTGATCGCGTTACATCTGGGCGGCATCCAGGTAGCCGCCGAGGTGACCGACGACCTGGCCGCGCGCATCGGCGGGAACCCGTTCACCGTCGTTGAGTACGTCCGGGCCGTCATCGACGCTGGCCTGATCACCCCGGTGTGGGATGGCTGGCAGCTCGACCTCGCCGCGCTCGACCGGCTGGAGCTGTCCGGCGACGCCCTGAATCTGGTCCTCCAGCGCATCGGCGGGCTCGGCGTGGAGAGCCGCCGGTTGCTGGCCGCCGGCGCCGCGACCGGCCGGCGGTTCCATGGGGACCTGGTGGCGGGCGTGTGCCATGTCAACCCGCGACAGGCCCGGCACGCCCTGGCCGAGGCGGAAGCGCGCCTGCTGGTCACCTCGTCCGGGACGGGGCGGTACACGTTCCTGCACGACCGGATCCGGGAAGCGCTACTGGCCGAACTGGCGCCCGACGCGCTGCGCCGGCTGCACCAGCGCATCGCCGAGGTACTCGCCGCGATCGATACCGGCGACCCGCGGTACGTCTATGCCATCGCCCGGCACTACGCACTCGGCGAGGGCGACCGTACCCCGATGAAGGTCTACTCCAGCGGCTTCGCCGCTGGCCGGCTCGCGCTTGCCGACCATGCCCCGGCCGAAGCTCTGGCCTTCCTGGAGGCGGCCGCCGCTGCGGCGCACGCCGCCGGCCTGATCCCGGACCCCGGCTTCCACCTGGCGCGAGGGCGGAGCTGCGCCCGCACCGGTCGGTTCGCAGAGGCGCTGGAGCATCTCGACCGGGCGCTGCAAGGCGAATCCGAGCCGCTGCGGCGCGCGGGCCTACTCGCCGAGATCGCCCAGGTGCACACCAACTCGTGGGATCCGGGAAGGGCGCTCGATGCCGTCTCGCGCGGACTGACCGAACTCGGCCGGCCACTGCCGCGCCGCCGCTTGGCACTCGTGATAACGGCTCTCGGGTCGTTCATCGGCGGCCTGGTGGTGGGCCTCACCAGACTCGGTTTTGGCACCGCCCAGGGACAGTGCCGCGAACGCTACCGCTTGCAGGCGTTCTTCTACGACATCGCGGGGACCGCCTCCGCGCTGCGGATGGACCTGCGCATGCGCGCTGTCATGTGTTTCCGGGCGTGGTACGTCGCCAACCGGCTGGGCCCCGGCGTCGCGTACGCCAGGCACCTGGCCGGCTTCGGACTGGTCGCCAACTACGTACACCAGCACCGGCTGGCCCGGCGGATCTTCGACCGGGCCGCCGCCATCGCTTCGCGCAGCGGGGACCCGGTTCTCATCGGCCACGTCGAGTGGAAGCGCGGGGCGGGGAGCAGCATCGGCGGGGCCGATGACGGCCAGATCTGGGAGCAGGCCATCAACGCCCACGAACGCTGGCTGGAGCTGGGCGAGTTCCTCGTTGGTGTGTCCGGTGCGTGCGTCCGGCTGGTCCAGCGGGGTCGGACCCTCGACGCCCAGACCTGGTATGTCCGGGGGAAGGCGCGTCTCGGAGCCGGCGCGTTGGCCGAAGGCGCCGGTTTCGCCGCGGCGGCGACGATCATTCCGGCCCAGCTCGGCCGGCCGGACGAGGCGGCGGCCGGAATCGACGCCCTACGCCGGTTCCTGACCTTCAACCCGGACAACACCACCCAGCTGATCAACCTCCTCTCCGCACAGGTTCTGACCCTGGTGGAACGAGGCGATCTGGGTGAGCCGTTCGAGCGGGTGATCGCCGAGTTCGAGCAGCTGGGTCTGGGCCCGTCGAAGCTCCTGTCCGAGCAGCGGGTGTTCTTCATCTACGAGGCGCTGGGCCGGCTCGCGCAGTGCCATCAGGCGAGTAGGGATCGCCGCGGTGCTTACCGCGCCGCGGCCGAGCGGGCGGTCGTTCGCCTCGGGCAGGCCGCGAACAACCGTACGCTGCGGGCCTACCACCGGATTGCCCGCGCCGACCTCAAGCTGCTCGCCGGCCGGCCGGAGGCGGCGCTGCGGGATCTGGTCCGAGCCGATCAGCAGGTGCTTCGCCTCCACGCCCCCCTTATCGCGTACGAGACGGCGCGGGTGCGGGCCCGCGCGCTGCGCGCCCTGGGAGAGCCGGCACAGGCAGTGCAGCAGGCGCGGTACGCGCTGATGATCGCGGTGGATCAGCAGTGGGCATACCGGGCTCGCTGGGTGCGTACCGAGTTCGGGATCGCCGACTACGCGGCGGGAAGCACCACCGGCACCACCCCGGTCACCACGAGCGGAACCACCGACATCGGCAGCACCGGCAGCGGTGCCGGCAGCGGCGATGGTGTCGGTAGTGGCGACGCCCTCAACCGGCGGCGGCTGGCGGCTCTGCAACAGGTGAGCCTGGCCGCCGCTACCGTGCTCGACCCGCGGGAGTTGGCCAGGGTCGCGCTCGACGAGACCGTACGCATCCTGGGGGCCGAGCGCGCGTACCTTTTCCTGCTCGACCCCGACCTCGGCCAACTCGTTCCGCAGGTCGGCCGGGATGGCGACGGCAACGACATCGACGAGCTGACCGCGTACAGCACCACGCTGGTCGACCGGGTCCGCAATACCGGCCAGGCGGTGGTGGTCACCGGCAGCGAGGAAGGTGTCGCACTCGGCTCCCGCAGCGCGCAGACCCACGGCCTACGCAGCATCATGGTCGCTCCGCTGCTGTTCGACGGCCGCCTCATCGGCGTCGTCTACCTGGACAGCCGCGTTGCCAAGGGCATGTTCACCGCCGACGACGTCGACATCCTCATGGCGATCACCAACCACGTCGCGGTGTCACTGGAGACCGCTCGCGCCGCGCAGCTGGCGTTGGCGGTCCAGGCCGCCCGCCGGCAACGCGACGTCGCTGAGATGCTGCGCGAGGCGATGGCAGAACAGAGTGCCACCCTGGATCCCGACGAGGTGATGCACCGGCTGCTCCGGGCTCTCACCCGGACGCTGAAGGGCCATGCGGCGGTGCTGCTCACCCACGACGGCGGCAGGTTCATGGTCGTTGCCGGCTATGGTGCCGCGGCGGCGGCCGGTACGGTGCTCGATCCTGACCCGGCGCTGTCAGTCCTGGAGAATCTGGCCGCTCCGCTGGCCGAGACCGTGACCGAAAGGCAGCCGGCACCATTCGGTGGGCTGCTCGGATCGCCACGTAGCTGGTTGGCGATCCCGGTCGTCGAGCGTGATGACCGGCCCAGTGTCCTGCTGGTCGCCGCCGATGGCGACGACCTGGTGCAGGACGCCCAGGTCGAGGTGGCGGCGGCGCTCGTCGGCCAGGGCATGACCGCGTTCGAGAACGCACGCCTCTTCAGCCAGGTGAGACGCCTGGCGACGATCGACGGACTCACCGGCCTGTACACCCGCAACCACTTCTTCGCCGAGGCGGACAAGCAGCTTCGGATCGCACGGCGCCACCAGTGGCCGGTTGCCGCGATCATGGTGGACATCGATCACTTCAAGCGGATCAACGACAGCTACGGGCATCCGATCGGTGACGAAGTGATCCGGGTGGTCGCCGCGCGGCTGCGCGCGGCGACCCGCGACAGCGACGTACTGGGCCGGTACGGCGGGGAGGAGTTCGCACTGGTCACCCACGAGACGGTGGACTCCGCCGCCCGGCTGGCCGAGCGGCTGTGCGAAGTCGTGTGCCGCGATCCCGTGCCCACCGAGGTGGGCCCGCTGCCGGTGACGATCAGCGTTGGCATGGCGCCCCTGGACCGGGGTGGGCAACACCTCCGGCAGCTCCTCGCCCGCGCCGACGCGGCCCTCTACGAAGCGAAGCAGGGCGGGCGTAACCGGGTCGCAAACGCGCGTCCGAACGGGTAGCCGGTATCGGTTGAACCGCGCGCGGTCCGTTTGAAAATTTTGATGTTCGGGCATAGGCATTCATGGCTCTCACCAGAACGCGTCGCCGCACCGCGACCGGCGTGGGTACATTCATCGCCTTTCTTCTCGTTCTGGTGTTCGGTAGTCCCATCTTCGTGGACTGGGTCAACCACAACACCAGGCCTGATACCGCTGGCGGACTGTTCCTGCGGACGCTCGCGTGGCCAGCATGGTCCTTCAACTCCAATACCCCGGTACGTGACCTACTGGCGCAAGACCTGAAGGCGATTCTCTTCATCGTGTTCGTCGGCCTGTTCCTGACCCTCCTCGCGGGGGCGGAGCTGTCGCGGGCCCGGGGGACGCTCGCCGACCTCTTCAGCGGCTGGGGCGCCGTCATCTTCGCGGCGGCTCTCGCCGGCTTCATCACCGCTTTCCTGTCGGTGCACACGGGGCTGTACACCGCGCTGCTGTGGGCGCTGGGCGGTGCCGGATACGGCCTGATCACGGGCTGGATCATCGCCCTCGCCCAGATGGGGACGCGCCGCCCATAGCGGCGGACGTCAGATGGGGCGCCCCTACACGGGGCGCCCTTGTCGTGCTTGCACAATTGTTTCTGCCCATCGAGCATCGTCTCTGGCCGGAACGGCGGATTCGAACTCACATACAGCGGGCCGGCAGCGGCGTTGGTACGGCTCCACTAGTGGCGCGCCACTACCGGGTTCGTGAGGATTCGCGGCCGCGTTGGGGGCACGCTCCCTGGGTCGACGCGGTGTACCGCCGGAGGCTGAGCGGCAGGACGAACCCGCCGAGCAGGATTGGACCATCCCATGAGCAGCAAAGCCGCTACCGCATCCGCCGCCGTCGGTGAGATGCCGACGTACGACCCGCGCCCACCCTCCTCACGCACGTTTCTGCTTCTCGTCGCGATCGTGCTCGGCGGGATCGGCAACCTCGTCAACGCCATGTACGGCATTCCCGGCGGCGACGTCACGGTCGAATGGGCGGCGAAGCACCCGTCGGCCTGGGCCGCCGCGATGTATGGCAACGCACTCCTGGGGCTGGGCCTGCTCGCCGTCCTGGCCGCGGTGTGCGTGCTGGTCCGGCGCCGCGGTGCGGCCTGGGCGACGGTCAGCCTCGCGGTGGGATCGCTGGGCACCTTCCTGTTGATGGTCAGCGCCCCGGCCCTGGCGGTCTTCATCCCGATCGGGAAGCAGAACGTGATCTCCTCCGCCCAGGCGTCCGCTCTGATCGACTACTTCGCCAAGCACGACATGACGCAGGTCGCCGTCGCGTTCCCGGCGTTCCTGCTGTTGCTGGTCACTCAGCTCACCGTCGCGGTGGCGCTGATCCGTTCACGGGCCGTGCCGCTGTGGGTTCCGATCGTCTTCCTCGCCGGCGGGGTGGTCGAGACGGTGTTCGCGGGCGGCGGCGCGCTGACGGCCGCGCTGACGGTCCCGCAGATCGTCGCCGAGATCGCGATCGGTTGGTACGCCTGGAAGAAGTCGACCGCCTGACCCGTCCCGACGCCGGCGCCGCCTCGACGACCGTCGGGGCGGCGCTGCCGCGTCGTGGGGAACATCCACCGGGTCGGCTAGGGGTGCGCCACTATCCGACCAGGGGATCGAGCCTCCAGACTGAGGACATGATCGAGCCGTCGGCCGTGGGACCCGCCCGTCGCAGCAGGGTGCTCGCCGCCGCCCTCTTCTGCCTTGCGGTCGCGGAGACGCTGGCGACCGTCGTCGCCGGTATGACGGCCGGCATGTCGTGGACGGCGGGCGACAACGTCCTGGTGGTCACCAACACGATCAACGGCTTCGCCCTCGTGGTGGCGGGTTGGCCGATCGCGGCGTACCGGCCCCGCAATCCGATCGGCTGGCTGCTGCTGGCCGGCGGCTGCCTCTACATCTCATCGGGGACCGGCTACGCGTTGCTGGAGAACGCCACGGCTGCCGACGCCGCCAGTCCGTTCTGGCGGATCGTGGCGATGCTCACCGACGCGACCTGGGCACCGGCGATCACGTTCTGCCTGCCGGTGGCGCTGCTGCTGTTCCCTGATGGCCGGCTGCCCGGCCGGGCCTGGCGGGTGCTCGTTGGGGTGGCGGTGGTCGGCACGACGGTGTTCTTCGCCGGCGGGCTCGCGAGCGTGCCCGAACCGGCGCGCGCCAAGGGCATACATGGATACTTCGGCCCTGACGCCTTCCGCATGGTGGCCTGGACCTACTGGGTCGGGGCCGCCGGGGTGCTGGTCACCGTCGGCGCGGCCCTGGCGGCCCTCATCGTCCGGTTCCGCCGCGCGCCGCAGCCGCTGCGGCGCCAGCTGTCCTGGCCCCTGCTCGCCCTGCTGCTGGTCTTCACCGCCTATGTCGCGGACCCGCTCATCGGCGACAACCTGGCCAGCCTGCTGATCACCTCGGCGATTCCGATCTCCATCACCCTGGCGATCTTCCGCAGCCAGCTGTTCGACATCCAGCTGGTGTTCTCCCGCTCGCTGCTGTACGTGTTGCTGACCGGTGGGATCATCGCGGCTTACCTGGCCCTGGTCGCCCTCTTCGACCTCTTCCTCGGCACGCGCCGCGCCTTCGGGCCGTCGGTGCTCGCGACGATCGTCATCGCCGCCGGCTTCAACCCCGGCCGCGTCCTCCTCCAGCGCATCGTGAACCGCGCGATCTACGGGGCACGGCAGGATCCGATACGGGCGATCGCCGAGGTGGGCGCACGGCTGGGCGAGGTCGGTACGCCCACCGGAGCCGGACTCGACGCCGTACT
>WNFZ01010208.1_pt1 | contig 11020 bp, 16 predicted proteins | sample 5400081 | NCBI WGS metagenome assembly WNFZ01 (sample SAMN13153365, study PRJNA577476) | soil metagenome | isolation source: 80 cm soil or saprolite under grassland replicate 1 | place: USA:California | collected 2016-06-15
CTGGTCAAGCTCTTCGCCAATCGGTACCCCGTAGCGATTGGCGAAGAGCTTGACCAGCTCGTAAGCTTTGAACAACTGGCTCTTGCGATAATTCGTCAGGTTCATCGACACCTGAACTATCCCCCGCTCTTTCAGCTCGAACCCGAGAGCTTTCACGAACGTGAGGCCGCCGTCCTTCGCTCGTAGTTGATGCGCGATCTTCTTCGCGATATCGAGATCCTTGGTTCCAAGGTTGACATTAAAGGCTATCAGTATCTCTCGGGCTCCAACAGCCGTCGCTCCCGCGGTAGGATGGATGTTCTCCGGACCAAAGTCCGGCTTCTTCACCGGGTCTTTGCCAATCTTATCCCGGAGGCCTTCAAACTCTCCCTCCCGGACATCAGCGAGGTTCCGTCTTTCGGGAGTCGTGGCCGCTTCCTCGTACAGGAAGACAGGTACGTGAAATTTTTCGGCAAACTCCCGGCCGAAAGCCCGGGCGAGAGAAACACAATCATCCATCGTTATGCCGGATAATGGTACGAAGGGGACGACGTCAACAGCCCCCATTCGTGGATGTTCACCTTTGTGGTGTGTTAGGTCGATGAGTTCGATCGCTTTTTGGCTAGCTGCTAGTGCAGCGTCCTTCACAGGTCCAGGTTCGCCGACGAAACTTATCACGGACCGGTTGTGGTCCGGGTTGGATTCCACATCGAGAAGTGTGACGCCGGGTGTCTTTCTTATCGCATCAGCAATGGATTCTATAACCTCCTTCCTTTGGCCGTCACTGAAGTTGGGAACACACTCCACTAACCGCAATCTGGACGCCTCTCAACCGCCTCCGTGTCAACTCGTCTCCTTAATAGTCAAGCGGACTAGAGAAGCTCGATCTTGTGATCGACTAGTTTCTCAAACTCTCCTCTAAAATAGAAATCTCCCCGAAAGCTCCTCCCCTCGACCGCGTGTCTGTACCAGTATCTGTCATCCTCCCACATCTCGTCCAACGGAGGCTGGTCGATCGGATACCATCGGAGAATGCCTTCTTTGCTCTCCTTGATGGACCCGTGGAACTCGTTCGCCAGGAATACGTGTGCTATCCAGTCCGGGTCTTCTCGTTTGTCGTACTTGAAGAAAACGAGCGTTCCAATCTTTCTCAGCTGTTGGACCTCTAGTCCAGTCTCTTCGTAGACCTCTCGCGTAGCGCAGTGCTCAGCGGTTTCTTTGGGTTGTAGCTTTCCCCCAGGCGCGTTCCATTTTCCAGCTCCGAAGAGCCCAGGGTTCTTTTTCAGCAACAGAACTCGGTTATTGTGAATGATGAAACATAGGGTCGCGTGAATAGTCAATTGGACAATTCAGGGGTTGCGTTTCTGTTTCAGCAGGATGATCGCCTGGGCCAAGTCACCGTTTGATTGTCGCAGTGCATTAACCGCCTCTTCAGCGGAGACGCCTGCTTGTGAGGCGACAAGTTTCACGTCCTCATCTGATCCTCCGCCAATTCCTTCCTCCCTCATAGTTCCTCCTCCGACCTGGTAGACTGTCTGTCCTTGGATTGTTACAGTGGCGACTTCAGGGCTGTCGATGATAATTCGTTTGGTCGGGGTTTCCATGATTACCTTTGTGACCTCGCCTAGTTGTTGGACTTGCATGCCCATCCGCTGCATCATTCTATTTGCTTCGCGGGGATTGATCTTTCCACGACGCATCATCAAGAAATCACTCTCTTCCACCTGTCCGGTGATTGTTAAGCCTATTCAGAATCGGCAACTCCATGCCGAACCTTTACAGCCACTCCAATCTTGAAGCTCTGCATCTCTATCGCGTTAAAGAAGGATCTTCCAACAGCCAGCAACCGGTCCTTCTTGTCCACCACGAGAACCTCTTCTTCGGGCCGCAGCTCGGGGTCCACTCCGATTACGTGTTTGGCGAACACGTTTCCACCCTTCCGGATGAACGGCTCTACCCCCGGAGTGACTTTGACCCGTAGCTTCGGAGCCTTGAATACACGTTTGAGGGCGAGGCCTCCATTTACGGTTAGAGCCAGGAGTCCGTCCTTGGGACGATATGTCGCCAATAACTTCCCGTCGTTGTAGACGTGGCGTATTCTATGGGTGTTAGGAGATCGCACGATTAGTATTGAGGGTGGAAAGGCCTTCTCGGCTCCCTTGCCGAACTGGTAGGCCGCTACAGCGCGGATCCGTCGCAGCTCGTGGAGTTGAGGCTTGACAGGTTCGAGAGGCATCCTTGTTCCGATACCTAATTAAACCTGGTCGGAGCCTATTTCTACTGTTTCTCCGCCACGAGGTCTTGATTACAGCATTGTACTGTGAGGTTTGCGGGAGCGAGATAGTCGGCAAGCCTGCCCGGTCACTAGTTGAAGGCGCAACCCTGATCGTCTGCCAGAAGTGCTCCAGCCTGGGAAAGGAGCTTCCCGGTTTTCCCGAAAGAAGACAGAGAACAGCCCGGCCCGGATCAGTGCCATCTCACACTAGAACTCCGATAGAGAGCCTTCCGAAAGCCGTCGAGGACTCGGATCTCGTTGAGGACTATCCTGGGGTCGTAAAGGAGGGTCGTGAGAAGCTAGGCTTGTCACAAACGGATCTCGCATTCAAGGCGAAGGAGAAGCTGACGGTGATCCAGAAGATCGAGCTAGGCAAGATACTGCCTACTATGCGGTTGACAAAGGAGCTAGAGCACATTCTACGGGTGAAACTGCTCGCGCCGAGAGCAGAGCTTGAGATCTCCACCGTTCCCGTCAGGCAAGCCGGGCCGAGAGAGCTAACCCTCGGCGACATCGCACTGGTAAAGCATAGAGAACCAGAAAACAAGTAGCAAGAGAACCGGGAGCAGTGAGCCCCCCGGCACCGTCGATAAAGCATTATTTAGTCTGAAACAATCGCGCTACTCATGGCTTCTCTGGGGCAGGCGAAGACTCTCGGCGGAATAGGGGCCATACTCGCCCTACTGTTCTGGGTCCCTAGCAACGTCGGCATTGGCTTGCTAATAGTAGGACTCGTGTTGATGCTTATCGCTGTGAAGAACATTGCCGACACGGTAGGAGATCAAGCGATATTCAGCAACATGATGTACTCGGTTATCCATCGTGATCGTGGCCGCGGTCGTATTGTGGATCTGCATTCTGATCTCGACGGTTTTCGTCAAGAGGAGCTATGACGCTATAGCTTTGAAATTGAGAGTTGACATGTTTCGGACCACAGGGCTCCTGTTCCTTATCGGAGCAGCGACACTGATCGTCTTCGTAGGTTTTCTGATACTCTTCATTGCTGCGATCCTTCAGGTAGTGTCTTTCTTCTCGATCTCTGAAACGCCACCTCCTCCAATGCCCTCACAGCAAACCTGGGGACCGCCAGTGCCTCCTTCACCGCTGCCTCCGTCTCAGGCCCCGACACAATAGGGCGCCTCCAAGACCGCGCTCGTTACACAGCCAGATGGCTGATCAGCTATCATCGTGGGCCGCTGGAACCTTTAGAAATAAAGAGATTGAAGGAGGGAGCGGCCCCTGAAAAGATGACGGTCAGAGCAGTCCCCCTAGCGGTACCGGAAGAGGTTTTCCTTCGGGACACGGACAGAAAACGGGCCAAGAAAGGAATCCTAGGCGGAGCAGAGGAGAGGATTGTATTCGCTAAGAAGATCTTTCTGCCCTATCTCGATTTCACTTACCGGTTTCCTTCGGAACGGGGCCTGCTGTCAAAGCAGATAGTGATGAGCGAGGGACGATCAACAGTCTTGGCCTTGCGAGAGGCGAACTTCGGCTTCGATCCCAGGCTAGTAGAGATAGCTCCAATGCTTGCTGATATGGAAGTGAACACCTCAGCGATCATCTTAGGCATCGACTCCACTGTCCTCGTCAGCGAGCGATTGGCCGAGCTCAAGAATCTCCTGAGAGACTATGAGGTGCAGTCAGAAGAGAGATCGAAACAGTACGAGGCTCTCCCGAAGGAGAGTCCCACGAGAGAAAACCTGAAGGAGAATATTGAGTTCTTGAGAAAGACGAAGTTGTTGCGATGGAAGATGTTCGCGGACGGGCTGCAACTTCCCACAAAGCTCGATCTCGACAAGCTAGAGCTCCTGGACGGAACACTGTTCTACATGCCTTACTTCATCGCAAAACTCTCGCGCGAGGGAGAGGCACGCTATATTGTCTGGAACCGCGATGGCAGAGAAGACGATACTATCGCAGACGAGATGACGGAGAACAAGATGTTCCGAACCCTCATCGAAACACACTTGCTTCCCCAGACAGCCTAAATGTCTGTGAAACCCTCACAGTGAAATAGAGGTCTACTCAGACTATCCGTGACGCTACCAATGGCTTACTGCTGGAAATGCGGTGCTCAGCTATACGAGAACTCTTCCTTCTGCCATAGCTGCGGAGCACCAGCCAAGCCCTCTCCAACGACGACCTCTAGTGGTCAGACAAGTTTCGAACGGCTGAGAGACGACAGAGCATTCCAGGACCATTGGGCGAAACGGGTTATTGCCTACATTGTTGACGCGGCCATAGTATCGGTTTCAGTGTATTTTCTCCTACTCGTTGTAGCCCTCCCCGCGCTCCCAGGGGTCTTTTTCGGGCAGACGTTTCCTTTTGCATGGTTCTGGGGGTTCTGGCTGGGCGGAATCGCATCGTTGATCGTTCTAGCGTACTTCGTCCTCGTTGAAGCACTGTTCGAGCGGACAATCGGGAAGGAATTGATGGGCTTGAGAGTAGCAAGACTGGATGGCAAACGCATCGACCTCTGGTCCTCATTTGTCAGAAACATTTCAAAGATCACCTTCATCCTTCTCGTTCTCGATGTGGCGGTGGGTCTCGGGACCCATGGGGACGGCCGGCAAAAATACAGCGACCGCTACATTGGAACCACAGTTGAAACCACGAACACCAACAGAATAATCCCCGACCGGATATAGATCTCTACCAGAGTCTTCCGTGATCCTACCGGCCAATCGCGGAGAAGAGAAATCAGCTTATTATCCTCAAACCTTCGCAGATACTGGAGTGCTGTATCTTGAGGTCTAGGCCGGCTAAGCGACGAGAGAAGAGGGGTCGTAGTGCTGGCGGGATCATAGAGGTTGCTCATGATTCCATGGAAAACTCGATGCTCGGCAATCCAATAGATGAGAACACGTTGTGACGAGTTCTACAGTTTGACAGGGGTTCTGTAGGACTTCAAGCCTACCCCTCTAAGCCGATTACCGATCTTCGCAATAACTCCTGGCGCCTCGGTGCCGATCTTGCAGAGGACGGATTGAACGAAGAGAGAGAGACTCTCCACCTTCACAACGTCGCTCTCCAGCCCCGAAGCCCTCACAGCATTCTCCACAAAGGCCTTGTCGGCTCCTACAACTATTACCCTGTCAAAGGGGTATTTTCTCCAAGAAACAAGATTGTCCCTCGCTACATCATCTAGTTCAACGGAGATGTTCTCGCCCTCAAGCTCAGTCACGATCATCTTCAGTGGGACAAAGTCGACCAGTGCATTCGCGTCAAGGATCTCTCTAGCTGACCTCGGTTCTCCATCGGCAAGTTGCGCGCGCATTCTATGGAGTGGATAAAGCGCGTCTTTCGGTCTAGGGTCTTGGATTCCAATGTCGACGTAGACCCCGTAACCGATTCGGCCGGCACCGGCGACGAAACCTCTTACGACGTCCCACTTTTCAAGACTCGCACGAGAGACCGAGGCCTCACCAAATTCTTGCCTGAGGAGGTTGAGAAAGGCCTCCGCATCGTCACCTCTAGCCCTAACCTGGAGCCACTGTCCCTGCTGGCCAAAGTCAGACTCCATTTCGAGCCCGTCGGCTCTCTCTCCAAGAACCTTAGCGATGAACTGTGAGCCTTGTTTGAGTACTTGCGGGGGAACTTTCTCGGCGAGGGTGGCGATCTGCCACTCCGCTACCACCTGCTACAACCTCGAGAAAGCCGGGTTTCCTTAGGGTGCGAATGCTGCAGGCCGTTCTTGAAGTTCGGACTCTATCTTCTTCGACAGATCCTCTAGCACCTGAACTGTCCTGCTGTTGTCCTCGCTGATTAGTTGGCCGTTGCAGCTACTGCACCGGAAGGCGGACTCCATCGCCTCCTCGAAAGTCACTCTGACGGTGAGGCATCCTTTGCACATGAAGAAGCTGTGTCCCTTTTCGTATTCGAGGCGGGTTCGCATTTTTTCCAATGCCTTCTTCTTCCTGCTTCGGACGAACGCGTCAAGCTGGTCTGGTTGAAGTTTCCAGTGATAAATGAACCAGCCTGTCTTCTCATCACGGCTCCGGACAACGGTTACTAGGGCGTGGTTGTAGAGCTTGTAGAGGACTCTACGGGCAGCATTCAGTTTGACATTCGCATTTACCGCGATAATATCATCAGTCGTCGTCCCAGCGTCGGATAGCGCTTGGACGACGCTGAGAGCTTCCTGTCCGCCGAAGAAGCTTGCCAGTCGTGCAAGATCATCATGACTAGACCCCATGCTCGCAAAAATCCCTCGTTGACACCCTATATTGTGCGGTTCTCCAATTTAATGTATTAGGCTCTGAAGACCCGTTCCCAATCATGGCAAGGCTAGTTGTACTCCGCATCGGGCATAGGTTCTTCAGAGATTCGAGGGTGACGACTCATGTCTGTCTCACAGCTCGGGCGCTCGGTGCCGAAGGCGTAATCATAGCCGATAGGGAGGATAAATCGGTTGAAGCTACTATCAAGGAGGTTGGAAAGAGGTTCGGCGGAAGCTTCTCCATCGAGTCCGGAAAACCATGGAGGAAAACCATTCGAGACTGGAAGGACCAAGGTGGAAAGGTAGTGCATCTGACCGCGTATGGCCTGAAGCTGCCCCATGTGATCCAGGAGATTGATGAGGCTGACAAGGACATACTGGTAGTGGTCGGGTCAGAGAAAATGCCTGGGGAAGTTTTCAAACTAGCAGACTGGAACGTCTCAGTGACAAACCAGCCGATGAGCGAGGTCGCCGCTCTCGCCGTATTCCTCGACTGGCACCTCCAACACGGCGCCTTCGACAAGACGTTTCCAAACGGACAGGTCCAGATTGTCCCATCAAGCGATCGGAAGAATATTCAACATCTCAGCTAGACCGAGGTGACATGAAAATGTTGATCGAGGAAACACTGAAAAAATTTCTAGACGAGGACATCGGCCACGGAGATATTACGACCGATGCTCTTGTTGATTCGAGGACAAAGGCTACTGGGCAGGTAGTCTGTAAAGAGCGAGCCGTAATCGCGGGCTTGTCAGAATCCATCATCCTCCTCAAGCTCCTAGGCTGCGAGGGAAAATCCAAGGTCCGGGACGGACAAGAGGTCCCGGCAGGAACCATCATTCTAGAAGTGAATGGTTACGGGAGTTCTCTTTTGAAAGTGGAACGTGTGCTGTTGAACTTGTTATCTCACATGTCCGGAGTGGCCACCGCAACAGCTGAACTCGTCAGCATCACAAAGAAGAATGGGAGTTCGGCGAGAATCGCCTGTACGAGAAAGACTCTCCCAGGTCTCAGGTATTTTGAAAAACGAGCGGTCGAGCTAGGAGGTGGCGATACCCACCGTCTCAGGCTTGATGATGCTGTCTTGATCAAGGACAATCATCTGGAACTGGCCGGCTCGATAACCGGGGCTGTTCGAAAAGCTAAGGCCAAGGTGAGCTTTACCAAGAAAATAGAAGTAGAAGCAACCAGCCCGAACCAAGCAGTGGAAGCCGCGCATGCCGGCGCTGACATAGTCTTGCTGGACAATATGAGACCGCAGGAAGTCAAGAAGTCGTTGGACTTGTTAGAAGCCAAAAAGCTTCGAGGCGGTATTCTGGTTGAAGTGTCCGGTGGCATTACAAGGGATAATCTTGCGAACTACGTCAAGACTGGCGTGGACGTGATCTCCGTCGGATCGATAACTCATTCTGCTAAGGCAATTGACATGAGTCTGGAACTCCACTCTGTCAAGAAATAGAGAAAGGGCTTGACGAAAATCTGTCCTTAGGATAGTGTTCTGGCTCGAACGCTAGACGGCTGATTGAGAAAGCAGAACAAACCCGGAAGCGAGAACACCGGCTAAAGCCATCTCTCCGACTCAAAACAAAAGACGAGATCCAGAAGTTCATCCATGCTAGGGGGCTCGTCTCGGCGCTGGGAGGAAACGAGCTTCCAAGCCTCATTAGCGCCATACTAGGCAGGCCGTGGAAGCCGTCTGCGAAAGGTTTCACCGGATGGAATGATTGGTGGTCGACAAAGATATCCGGCCAGTCAATCGCCCACGTTTCCCGTGAGGTCGAGGGGAGAAAGGATGTTCTTGTCACTAGGATATTTCGACGGACCAAGACCTTCGTCGCCGATGAGCTCTGGCCAATTCTCGACATCATAGTAAAGCGTCACCAAGAGCCGACAGTGAAACGAAAGATTCTCTCAGATCTGGAACTGAAACTGCTGGAAACGATTGAGACCGAGGGTTCGATCCGGACTGATCAATTGAGAAAAAAGCTTGGACTCGGGGCAAAAGAAAACAATTCGAGGTTCCACCGCTCGCTAAGTAGCCTGGAAAACTTCGCGCTGATAGTTGGAGTTGAAGATCCCCATCCAGAGAGGCATATGCACGCTAACATCTGGCAGACATGGGACACAAGAACCAGTGGAGGAATCGATCGCGTTGGCCTCTCGTACCGGGGAGCGCTGGGCAAACTCCTCGAGAAAACTGTCGATGCATGTGTTCTCGCCCGTGAAGATCAGATGCGAAAGTGGTTCCAGTGGAATGTCGACATGGAGGTGGCTAAGGAAGAATCCCTGAAGAACGGGACAGTCATGAGGGCAGGCCCTTTCATCATCGCGCCTCGAATCTTGAGATCCTGAGAAGCGGTTTCTTTCTAGTTCCGAAGTCATCGGGCTGGCGATGTAAATTAAAGCAACTCGCTAGCAATACCGCGGCGGACGATGCCGTCGTTCGAAGTTATTATCACGGCCTTTCTCGCGATCTCCCTGACGGCTTCCATCATTTCCAGTAGGACTAGAACACCCTACACGATCGTTCTCGTCCTATTCGGACTAGCGATCGCCGGTTCGTATCTGCCCAGTCTCTTGGGGGTCAACCTTCTCTATGACAACCTGATTGGTGGCGGGTTATTTGTCGGTCTGGTTCTTCCGCCGCTTCTCTTCGAGACTATGATGAACATTCGTTACGAGGATCTTCGTTCCGTTGTTAGGCCAGCCCTGCGTCTCGCAACAGTTGGAGTTGTAATTGCCACGATCGTCGGAGGACTATTTCTATGGCAAATCGCTCGGCTGCCCCTCGTCTCCTCCTTCGTCTTCGCGTCGCTGATTGCACCGACAGATACTGCTACGGTTCTTGAGATCTTCCGGAGAGCAAGGCTTCCTCGAAAGCTCTCGACGCTTATGGAAACAGAGGCCGCTTTCAACGATGCCACCGGAATCGCAATTTTCACCATAGTAATCACCTCGTACAATGTCTCTCAACTATCCCTCTTTCGAGCCGCTACGAGCTTCGCAACTATTCTCGGGGGAGGCGTCCTCGTGGGATTGGCTGTCGCGCTTGGAGCTCATTTTCTCTCTAGAATTGTGACAGATCCCATGTCTGAGACAATGATTACGATCACGGCGGTGTACGGATCCTTCACTGTTGCGCAGGCGCTCGGGGTCTCAGGATTGGTGGCGGTTGCTATCGGAGGGTTGTACTATGGGAACTCGACGCTGAAGACTTGGGTGCGCCCTCAAACAACTCGGATTGTCAGGAATTTCTGGCGCATAATGGCGTTCATAGCAAACTCTCTTGCCTTTCTCTACATCGGCCTCAGTACCGATCTCTCCAAGATAGTCGCCGATCTTCTTCCTATCGCAATCGCTTTCTCCGCCGTGATTCTCGCTCGTGTTGCAACAGTATATCCTCTTCTTGGAACATCAAAGGTGGATAACGCACCGATTCCTAGATCCTGGAAGAATGTAGCCCTCCTCGGTGGGATGAAGGGCGCGCTCTCAATCGCGCTGGCGGCCTCGCTTCCAGCAAACACTCCCTCTAGGGATCTGATCACCTCAATGGTGCTCGGTGTAGCGTTTCTCTCGATTACCCTCCAGGGTTTTCTCCTGTCACACTACACCGCGAGGAGGTTTCCGAGGAAGCCGAGCGGAGGAATACAAACGATTCTATCATCCAAGAGATAGAAGCGATCTCATCTTCTTCAGAAAGCATAGCTAAGCCAGCACATAGGACCCGCAGTGCATGTTCTGTGCAGCTGCTTTACAGGAGTTCGCTAGAACTTTTGAAACAATGGAGCAAGTTACACTCGCGGTAAGTTCCCCTTCTGCATATACTATTCAGACGAATCATGAAGAAAATCGCGTTCTCTCTCTGCTTGGTAATGGCGACCTTAGTGACTCTGAGTGTCCCGCTCCTCGCACATGCACCCCCGAATACTTCTCCCACGATTGGAACGCCTGTTATCCAACCATCATCGCCAACTTACAATGCCCCGGCAACAGTCTCAGTGAACGTTACTGACCAGCACTCAAATGTACAAAACGTGACCATCATTTACACGACTGACAACTGGAAAATGGTTAACACGACTCTTCTCGCCTCATACAATGCCACAACCACCACTGCCACTGCTCAGATACCAGCACTGGCGAGCGGAGGCCACGTCGCATTCTATGTTGTGGCGTTTAACGGCAATGGCATTAGGGGTGTCAACGATAACTCGGGAAGCTACTTCGGTTACGATGTCGCAGCACCTCCGTCACTAATCACAACAACGAATGGATGGATCGTCACCGGCATAATCTTGGGAAGCTTAGGGGCATTCGCGGTGGCCGCACTGCATTTCCTCAGGAAACCCGGGACCAGCTCTCACTCAACAAACTGAATCCAATAGTACAAGCTCACAGTACAAACAACCGCAGCCACCAAACTCCACATTTTTTCCGCGGAAGGCCCCCATCGCTACCTCCCCTCGTATCAAGATCGAGATATGAACAATTAATGACCAGGCGCATTCCGATCTGAGCTATGACAGACTCGCCTGCCGGTTCCTCGT
>WNFZ01006042.1_pt1 | contig 11019 bp, 12 predicted proteins | sample 5400081 | NCBI WGS metagenome assembly WNFZ01 (sample SAMN13153365, study PRJNA577476) | soil metagenome | isolation source: 80 cm soil or saprolite under grassland replicate 1 | place: USA:California | collected 2016-06-15
CGCATGAGTTGATGCAAGTGGCGAGGCAGATGATCAAGGCGAAATGATCCTAACCACAGAGACACGAAGGCACTGAGTTTTAAACTCTCGGTGTCTCAGAGTCTCCGTGGTTAGATTCCATGATCAATATTGAAGATGTCAAAAGCATAGGATATTGTCCTATGCTTTTTGCTTGATTCTCAATAACCGATATAAAGTTTTTACCGCAGATGAGTTCGCGAAGCTTTATGATTTTTTCTCTGCGTCCTTTGCGAACCTGCCCCACCGATTTTTGGCGGGGTCTGCGGTTTGACTATATTCGATGATTATCAATCACATCATAGGTCGCGCCGTAGATGTTGCGATTGCCATCCAAAAATCCATGCGGGAATCCCATGTCGATCGCGCTGACCTCGTCCAGGCATTTCCATTGTTCATCAGTCAGTTTCCAATCGAGTACGCCGAGATTATCTTTCAATTGCTTGGCACTGCGCGCGCCGAGGATGGGAATCATTTGGGCCTTCGGTGCTTGTCGTATCCAGTTGATCGCTACTTGCGACATTGGCTTGCCGACTTCTTCCGAAATCCTCTGCACTTCTTCCACAATCTTCAGGGATTTCTCTCTCAGTTTTAATTCTTTCTGATTAATGCGAGTTGGTTCTTTTACTTTCTTCAGGAACTTGCCAGTGAGAATTCCAGCTTCGAGCAAACTCCACGGCAGGACAGCCATGTCCCAGTGTTTTGCCATGGGGATGATGGATCGCTCTACAGCGCGGTCGAGCAATGAGTAGGGGATTTGCATGCCGATAAAACGCGACCAGCCCATGAGGTCCGCACGTGTGTTAGCTTCGGCAACAATGTAATCTGGCGTATCGGAGAAAGCTACATAGTTGACTTTCCCCTGCCGGACCAGATCGTCCAAGCCGCGGGCGATCTCTTCGACGGGAGTCATGTAATCCCACATGTGGAGATAGTAGATGTCGACATGATCTGTTTGCAAATGCCGCAGGCTGCGCTCGACAGATTTCATCATGTTCTTACGACTGTTGCCGCCGCCATTGGGATCTGTGTCGCTTTGCTTGGTAAGTGTGTATTTGGTGGCGATGACAAAATGATCGCGGTCCGCTTTGAGAAAATCGCCCAGGAATTCTTCGGCAGTACCATCCGTGTAGTTGACAGATGTATCGATAAAATTTCCGCCCTCTTTAGCAAAGAGATCAAACATCTTTTTGCTTTCTGCTTTCGATGCGCCCCAGCCCCATGTCTCGCCAAACGTCATGGTGCCAAGACAAAGTTCCGACACGCGCAATCCGCTATGACCAAGTAACTTGTATCTCATCCTTCCTCCATTTTGATGACTGTCATTGCGAGCGGAGCGAAGCAATCTCCTACGAAGTTATTACCGGCAATTGCATATGAGATTGCTTTGTCGGGCAGAGCCCTCCTCGCAATGACGGAATATATAGTTTGAATTTTCATCCCAAACGAATTTCTTTGGAAGTCAAAAATTCAGTTTTTCAGAATGGTTTGCGAAGTACTGTAGTTGGGTCTTGCTTTATTACCGACTAAACTACTCACCATATTCTAGTAAGATTCTGTATAAAACTACATTGCTTTTGCTGAAAATCTGCCTAAAATTACATTGACCGGAATGAGGGCGCTGCTAAACGCCCTCCATACATTTAAAGAAATCGCTGGTTTCGATATGCTCCGCTAGAAGCATTCGGAGCTACTCAACCATCGCAGCAAAAAGGAATTATGTTTCTAAAACGTGTTCAACTTGGTCTAATTCATGTCGCAGTCGCGATGACGCTTGTGCCGATCAACAGCACGCTTAACCGCGTGATGATCAAGGAGCTTTCTCTTTCCGCGACGCTGGTTGCCGTTCTCGCCTCTCTGCCTTATTTATTTTCCCCGATTCAAGTTGCCATCGGTTCGTATTCTGATCGCCATCCCATTTTTGGATTTCGTCGCACGCCTTATATTCTTCTGGGTCTAATTCTCTGTGTACTCGGAGTGATTGTTTCGCCGCAAGTGGCATTCCTGATGGCGAACAATTTTGGACTCGGCTTGCTGGCAGGAATCCTTGCCTTCGGCGCGTGGGGAATGGGATATAACCTTTCTGCGGTTTCCTATCTCTCCCTTGCTTCAGAACTTTCAGGAGAAAAAGGGCGCGGCAAGACCATTGCCACGATGTGGTTCATGATGATCACTGCCATCATTGTGACGGCGATCGGTCTCAGCCGCATGGTGGATCCATACACACCGCAAGCCTTGATCCGTGCCTTCAATTACGTAGGCGGTTCTGCACTACTTCTCGGCTTGGTCGGCATCATTTGGCTGGAGCCACGCTCGACCCCCCGCGTTCCCCCCATTTTAGCCAACCAAGACTTGGCAAATGCGGGAAATGAAATGCGAAAATGGGGGGATGAAAGGGGGGCTGCCGCTGAGAATTACACCATTAAACAGATGACCTCCGCCATCACAGCCAATCCTGTGGCGCGGACGTTCTTTATTTATTTGCTTTTGCTTCTCGCCGCGATCCTTGGTCAGGATGTTTTGCTTGAACCATTCGGTGCGCAAGCGTTTGGCATGAGTGTTCGCGAGACAACGAGTATTACATCCGTTTGGGGCACGTTTGTTTTGCTGGCGATCATCGTCGCTGGATTATTGGAAGGACGTGTCTCCAAACGAATTGTTGCGCAAGCGGGAAACATTGGAGCGCTGTTGGGGTTTGTAATTATTGTGGTCAGTGGCATTATTCTCAACAAGAATATTTTCTACACTGGTGTGACTTTGCTCGGTCTCGGCACGGGACTCGCTACGGTCGCAAATCTCTCGCTAATGTTCGACCTTACCGTCCCCGGCATGGTGGGACTTTACATCGGCGCGTGGGGATTCTCGAATGCGCTCTCCCGCTTAACGGGATCGATCCTCGGTGGAGTTGTGCGCGATGTAGTGACACAAGCTACCGGTGTCGCGTTGAGCGGCTATCTGGTCGTATTCAGCATCGAAGCACTGATGTTAGTTGTTGCTTCCATCATGCTTTATCGAATTGATGTCAACGCTTTCCAGAGAAAAGCTCACGAACCATCCTATGCAGAAAAAGTGGCAATTGCCGCGGAATAAAATCATGTCTATTAACTTGGCTTATTTTTCGAATCTGAATATTTCCTCCCAGCCACAGGAAGATACGGGAGAAGTCTGCATTGCTAATATCAGTCCGGCAGAGCGACAGAAACGAATGCGATTTGGTATCCAGCAATTCACCGTCACCCTTGTTAGTCTGGTGGTGTTAATTCTCTTACATGTGAATCCGCTTTGGCGATTGCTGCTTCTATTCATGTTTTGGGCTGCGGCAACTGGTTATTTTCAGGCTCGCGATAAGACCTGAGTATCCTTAGCATCGCGCGGTTCGCGCAAATTCGGTGAGGATGAAGAAAAGATCGAAGATCTGGCAGAGTTGATTCAAGTTCGTCAACAGGCGCGACGAGTAATGATCAAGGCGTTTTTTGTGGCACTTGCTTTGACCCTGATCGTATATCTCTTACCTTTCTAAAACAGAAAAACAATAGGTATCCACATGACAGATGAATGGCTCTCCCTCAGTGATGCAGCAAAACTCCTCGGTGTGCATCCCAGCACGGTCCGGCTTTGGTCTGATAAGGGTGTGCTGCCCACGCACCGCACTTCTGGCGGACATCGCCGTTATCGCCGTGACGAAGTGTTGCTATGGTCAAACACGGCTCGTGAAGTGCGCGTGGAACCCGAAGGTGTGATGCAAATGGCAATGAAAAATGTGCGCGTGCAGATCGGGGAAGCCAATCTGGAATCGGAGAGCTGGTATCAAAAGTTGGATGACAAAGCCCGTCTGCAATATCGTGAAAGCGCTCATTCTCTTTCTCGTGGATTGATGACCTATCTCTCCACGGAAAATGGAGATGAGTCAGAAGCGCATGCCATCGGATACGAATATGCCTCGCGTGCCCGCCGCTACGGACTCAGCGAAGTGGATGCGACCCGCGCCTTATTGTTCTTCCGCAATGTGCTGATCGAATCGGTGATGAAAGTGTATCGTGAAGCGAACATCCACTCCGGCAGAGCCTGGGAGGAAATGCTTCATAAAATGCACACCTTCACCGATTTAATTCTGCTGAGCTTGTTGGAAACATATCATAAGTTGGAGAGTGTCAATCACTAATGTCATTGCGAGGAAGGTCGAAGCCCCGACGAAGCAATCTCCGATTAAACGGGTGCAACTATTCAATAAGCCTAGCTTTTGAAACGGGAGACTGCTTCGGACTAGCGCCCGCGCAACGAAATGAAAGGATTGCCATGGCTCCAACTCGCCATTCCAAACGCTTCCATCCAAATGCTGTAACCGAGAGAATTGTTCCTATCTTATTGGTTTTGCTTCTCATTGCTTTAGCGGTTGTCTTCGTGGTCATAGGCTTATCGCTGGCGGGAGTGATCCCTTCGGCATAAATTTCCAACCTTGCGAAGGCCGCTCGCAGAGCGAACCTTCGCAAGGTTATTTTCAAAACAGGAACTATCAATGAACTTTCTTCCCTATCTTTCCACTGTTGTAACATTTATTTTTGCGGTTGCCGTTTATAACCGCTATCGCGAGCGCGGCGGTATCCATTTGTTGCTTTGGGCAATCGGTTTGCTTTTCTATGGCATTGGAACATTGACGGAAGTCACACTTGAATTGACTTTCAGTGTGCTCGCCATAAAACTTTGGTACCTCACCGGTGCCATGTTGACGGCAGCCTGGCTTGGCATGGGAACGGTCCATTTGTTGATTCGCAGAGGAAATACCGCAATGGTGATCACTTGGGTGCTGGCGGGAGTATCACTTCTTGCCCTTATCCTGATTCTGATTGCGCCGGTCACATCCACAGCATATGATGTTACGCGTCCCGTTTCGGAGCAGTATAAGGAAATCTTTGCTCGTAATGGTTGGATCATTCTCCTTACTATTCTGCTAAATATCTATGGAACACTTACTCTTGTGGGTGGCGCCTTATACTCTGCGTTTCTTTTCTGGCGAAAGAAGATCCTTGCCAATCGCATGTTCGGAAATATTTTGATCGCGGCCGGCGCGCTTTCCCCGGCGATGGGCGGCACTTTCCTGCGGGCGGGTCTGACAGATTTGCTTTATTTCAGTGAGTTGATTGGCGTGATCATCATGTTCATCGGTTTTCTCATGGCAACTTCAGGAACATCGGAAGTAAGTTCTTCTGTAGCCGCTCAATAATTAAATATTCTTAATGCAAAGACAGCCACTTTCGAGTGACTGTCTTTCCCTTTAACGCTATAATGAATTTATGATACTCGATTTACCTTTTCTACTCGAAACCAGACGAAATCACGCGGTGGAACATGCAACACTCCACATCCTTGCCCGCAAATATACGCGCCAGAACATGGCAGGCCATTCCAATCCCACAGGTTTTTATCTGATGGGCAACTTTACCAGAGAAGATATTCAGGAGGCAGCAGACGAAGCGATGCAACGGATTCGCTCTGGGGAACGCGAACTCGCTATCCATGAGGGATGTGGTACGAACATTGCGACTTCGACTCTGCTCCCGGCGTTCTTTGCTTTTGTGCCGATGCAGCGCGTCCGCTCCAACTTTTGGCGCATCTTCCTGATCCCTGTTTCGATTGCATTCGCGGTCTTCGGATATTTCCTCAGCAAACCGCTGGGTCCCTGGCTGCAGCGCAATGTGACCACCGAAACGGATCTCGGCAACATGCGCATCACGGATATTATCCCGGTGAACAAAGGATTGTTCCGCATCATCACAAAAAGTTAACCGCGAAGGCACAAAGGACGCGAAGATTTCCTGAATTCTTCGCGAAGTTAATACTCCTTTGCGCTCTTCGCGTCTTCGCGGTGAAAATGTGAGTAACATCTTCTTCCTCTACGGCAACGACGAATTCGCAATCTCGCGCAGGCTCAAAGATTTCGAGTCCGATTTTAGCGATCCGACCAGTGCAGAGATGAACACTGCCCGCCTCGAGGCGCGTTCGATGAGCGAAGACGATCTGAACAACGCCGTCAACGCCATGCCGTTCCTCGCCAAGCGGCGATTAGTATTGTTGGCAAACCCTTCCTCAAAATACAACAATCCCTCTATTCGCAAAAAATTCCTGGAATTCCTCGAAAAGATGCAGGATACCACCCGGCTCGTACTGTACGAGTCGGTTGAGCCACGGGATGCAGAAAAACACTGGCTGGTGAAATGGGCGGAGAAAAATGAAAAGTTGATTCAGGCAAAAGCCTACATGCTGCCACGCTTGAAAGATATGACCGGTTGGATTGTCAATGAAACCAAAAATCAACGCGGGCAGATTGACCAACGTGCCGCAGAAATATTGAGAGATATGGTCGGGGTCGATACCCGTCAGGCGGGGATGGAGATCGCCAAACTGCTGGCATATGTCAATTGGGCGCGACCCATCGCAGTTCAGGATGTGGAAGCCGTGTGCATCGTCACCTCGCAGCAATCGGTGTTTGACTTTGTTGACGCGCTGGCAAATGGAAATGGCAAATCTGCACAGCATCTTTTGCATCGCCTGCTGGAAGCTGAAGATCCATTTTCACTGTGGGGTATGGTCGTGAGACAGTTCCGCTTGTTGATTCAGGCGCGCGAGATTTTAGATAATCGCGGAAATCAAAATGATGTGGCGCGTACTTTGGGTGTTCATCCATTTGTAGCGGAAAAAACGACACAACAAGCGGCGCGCTTTTCCATTGAGTCGCTTGAAAATATCTATCGTCGCTTGTTGAATATTGATGAGGGGGTAAAAACGAGCCAGGTCACACTCGACCTGGCAATGGATACGCTTGTCGTTGAGTTGACGCGCTAACTACATTCCCCGTTTTTGTAAACCAGCTTTTTCATAAATCGCATCGATCACGCGCATATTGCCGATGGCATCTGCCGGATCGGTGTTAAGCTTCATGCCATTGCGAATCGCTTTGACAAAGGCACGCAATTGCAAGACATAAACATTTTCGTTGGAGCCGCGTTCGGTATAAGAGCCTTTCTTTCCCTGCACGCGTAAGCGATTAAACCAATGCGGGTGGTAGGGATTGAATACTTGAAGACTGCCTTCACTTCCCTCCACTTTTAGACTCGAACGAAATAATCTTGGAGAAAGCATGTCACATTCCATATGTGCGGTGCGACCGTCAGCAAAAGAAAAATCGGCCGTGATTCGGCGATCCACTTGCGGCTTGAGGAGACGCGCTTCAGCATTCTTCACGATCGGTTCGGCTTGTGCCAGATAGCGAATCAAGCTGACGGGATAGCATCCACAATCCATCAGTGCGCCGCCAGCGAGTTCATATTGAAAGCGAATGTTATTGGGCGAAGGGAGTAAGAAACAAAACTGCGCCTCGAAATGCAGGGCTTTTCCGATTTCTCCGCTGGCGATGATTTCCTTAACTCGCGCCGTGAGCGGATGATAACGATAGGCAAAGGCTTCGCTGAGGACAAGTCCCTTTTCGCGCGCGACCTTTGCCATTTCCTCGGCTTGCAGCGCATTGGCGGCGAATGGCTTTTCGCATAAAACATGCTTGCCCGCCTTTAACGCCCGGATTGTCCACTGTGCGTGGAGGCCGTTAGGCAACGGATTGTAAATCGCATCGATATCGTGATCGGCAAGCAGCGCGGAGTAGGTAGGATGAACGCGCGGAATGCCATGCTTCTTCGCCATGGCATAGGCGCGCTTGGGATCGCGTGCAGCGATGGCGAGAATCTGCACTTCATGGATTCCGCGCGCAGGGTTGGCGATCGCGGCCGGGACAATTGCCGCGGCTCCGAGAATACCGATGCGAAGGGGCGCGGATCTATCCATTGCGTTTTGAAATCTCGTTGACTGCCTTGACGATCAAGTCTGTCACATCATTTGGATTCACCAGCATATGAAAGTGACCTGCTTCCAGTGGATAGGTGCGCCAGCCCATTTGCCTTGCTTCCAATTCGGCTCGTTGGTAAGGTGGGCTAAACAGGATGTAAACACAAGGCGCCTCGGGCCAGCCATCGAAGACGGGGATCGGTTCTTTGAAGAAGTCTAATCCACGAGGATGGAGCTCTGCGACGAGTTGCTGACGCAGATTGTCACCAGGGACGATTTCGCGCAAATCAGCATTGCTCCAATTTGGGAATTGTCCGCCACCTTCCAGATATGTTCGAAATTCCTGCGCCCAATCTGAATCTTCGGATTTCATCATATCCAGGCGTGTCGCATTATTTTGTGGAAGACCTGCATCTACAAACACGTACGCATGAACCGGGTTCGGGATCGATTCGCGTATCATCGGCAGAAGGGGTCCCGCACCACTGTGGGCGACGAGTACAACGGAAGCATTCTCGGGAATATCTAAAAGTGCTAGTGAAACGGATGCGGCATGTTGTTCCCAATAAGGCTCCTTGGAATCAGGAAAATCATTCAAGACGGGAACGATTACATCCAGGCCGCATCGCCGCATTTCATTTGCAACAAGACTCCAGGTGAGTCCACCAACAAGCGGGCTATGGATTAGTACATAAAAATTCTTACTATTCATTCCATCCTAAAGCAGCACAATACATAATTGCCATAAATGCGTCCGGTCGTTCGCCCCATTCTCGAATCCACGAGATGATTTCATCAATCTCCTGCCTGGTTGCCCAGCCCTGACTAATCACCAAATTGATAAGTACCGGATCGCCCAATTGCTGGCACATCACGTAAGCCATTCGACGAGTTTCTTCTAATCTGCCATAATATTCGGCGGCAACTGCGAATCCCTCTGTCCGCGCAAAACCTGCCTGGAGCAGAAGGCCTCGCAAATTGCGCGAGTAAAATGGACTACCGCCGTTGAAAAGAATGACGCGTTTCATTAAATCCACCAGTTTTTGTGGAATGGGATAATCCGGTGAAAAGGTCATTGTGTTGAAATCATCATCGGAGATTGCAGCGATGCCACCAGGCTTGAGCACGCGTCGTAGCTCCTTAAGTGCGCTCAATGGATCGCTGAGATGATAAAGAAGGGTATGTGCGAGGACAGCGTCGAACGAAGCAGAATCAAACCGCAGTTGATAGACGTTCCCCTGTTCAAATGTGACATTGTTCAATCCGCGTTTGGTGGCATTGTCGCGCGCAACTTGTAACTGTGCCTCATCCATATCTACACCGATCACCTTGCCTGGTGTAACCAGCTCTGCGATATCCAGGGTTATCGATCCAACGCCACAGCCGCAATCTAAAACACTGCAGCCTTGTTTTAAGTGAGGAAGAAAAAAGCCAACCCAATCCTTTGCGCGGCGTACGCCAACATATGTTTGTTGCGCCTCGGCATTATTTAAACTGTAAAATTCGTTGTGCTCTCTATTTTCCATAAGATACCTCTAAATGGGTTTCAAAAATTAATCGATGAAATGGTTTGCTGTTATTCCCTAAAATAGCGTTTCCTGCTTTGGCTCATCTGCTTCGCCGGGACCTCTCCATCCATATTTCTTGAAATCCACCTTGTCTTTCACAAAGACAACGCCCTCTTCTTCCAGAAGGATGCGCTGTTTTTCCGCTCCGCCTGGTCTTTCGCTGATCTTTCCCTGCGAGTTGATGACACGTTGCCAGGGCACATCATCGGGGCACCCTGCCATCGCGCCCCCAACCCAGCGTGGACTAAACGCTTTATAGCTATCAAAGTCCACGCCCACTGGTGGTGGAAGCATTAGCGCGATTTGTCCGTAGCTCGCTACCTTGCCGCGCGGGATCTGGCGGACGAGATTCCAGACTTGTTCATAATAGGCTTGCTGGTTGGGAGGAGAGGAAAAGCGCATGTGTACCTCTTTGACAATAGACCATGGACGATGGACCATAAAACCATGGTCAATGGTCTATTGTCCATGGTCTACTCTACAAGCTTTCCACCATTAATATTTTTCTCGATCAATTCCCGTTGGGGAGTGAACGTCATTTCTACTTCGATCTGTTGGAAGCAGCGATTGCCGCCCATCAATGTCTTATGAACGAGATAGCCGTCGCCTTCATCATTCAAGCTGAGGTCATTATCCAAGTCGACGCGACCCTCAATGATCTCGCCGCAGCGATTACACTTTACTTGAAAAACGTAATAATGTTTTTCGTGTTGCGCGGGTGCGCCGCTGAAGAGTTTTTTGAGAAAGCCCATAGTTGCCTTTCTTTCAAATTTCGGTGGTCGAGTAGGGCGGAGCCCATATCGAGACCACAATATTTACCAACAATCTTTTGTTTACATATACGTTCTGATCTCGATATGCCCCAACGACGCTTCGACTTCGCTATCGCTCCGCTCAGCGCGGCGGGGCTACTCAACCAGCGCTTTTATTTCAAAATCGATTCTATCTTATTCAATTCCTCGTCACTAAATTTCAAATTGTTCAATGCCGCAAGGTTATCTTCAAGTTGCTGAACACTGCTTGCACCAATTAGCGAGGATGTCACAGCAGGTTTGCGCAAGGTCCAGGCGATTGCCATTTGGGCAAGGGATTGTCCGCGAGCTTTTGCGATTTCATTCAACTTTTGCACCTTAGGCAAATTGGATTTCACATCATCGGGAGTCAACCAGACGCGCTCCGTTTTCGTGGCGCGCGCTCCGGAGGGGATTCCGTTTAGATAACGGTCGGTCAACTGTCCCTGGGCGAGAGGCGAGAAGACGATACATCCGATTCCCTCTTCGACGAGAACATCCGTTAATCCGCCTTCGATCCAACGGTCGAACATATTGTAGGATGGCTGATGGATGAGACAAGGCGTCCCCAGATCGCGCAGGATTTCCGCCGCCCGCCGCGTCTGATCCGGATTGTAGGAGGAGATGCCGACATACAGAGCCTTGCCCTGTCGGACAGCTGCGTCGAGGGCGCCCATCGTCTCTTCAAGAGGAGTATCCGGGTCGGGGCGATGGCTGTAGAAGATATCGACATAGTCGAGTCCCATGCGCTTGAGCGACGCATCCAGACTGGCGAGCATATATTTCCGTGAACCCCATTCGCCATAGGG
>WNFZ01011307.1_pt1 | contig 11019 bp, 10 predicted proteins | sample 5400081 | NCBI WGS metagenome assembly WNFZ01 (sample SAMN13153365, study PRJNA577476) | soil metagenome | isolation source: 80 cm soil or saprolite under grassland replicate 1 | place: USA:California | collected 2016-06-15
ACAAGATTGATTACCTGGTGACCTGGAACTTCGGCCACCTGGCAAACGTTCGCCGCCAGGCGCGTATTCGGCTCTTCAATACCGCAGCAGGGTTTTACGTGCCGATGATCGTGACGCCCGAGTTTCTGGTTTCAGAAGCGACGGAAAGGGTTAACTGATCCTGGATCTCCGGCTTGTCAGGATAATGAGCTAATAGCAAATTCCTTCGAAGTCTCGCAATAACGGTCCGATCAAAGTAAACTGAATCGAAATTGGCAAGCAGAAAAAAGTTATCGATGTATCGCCGTCCGAAATTCCTCGAAGTGTTGCATACAATTCGCGAGCGGATGTCGCGCGAAGTAGATTATGATGTCGACCTCTTCGCCGAAATGGTCCGCTCGGGCGTCAGACCTGCACATGGACCAGAAAGAATCATTCGTGGAGTACGCACGCGCGCGTTGCCTGACCAAATGGAAGTTGAGCTGCAAGAGCCGCAGCAAAGACCGAAGAAGCGCGCAGGCAAATCGCGCTAGCAATCGAATGAGCCCGGGCCTGGGCACCAGCAGATCTTGAATTAGTGACTTCATGAACGCAACGTTTGAAACAATCGGTTTGGAAGTGCCGAGCGAGAAGGCTTTTAATTATCTTGCCGAGCGTGCCGGCGATCAGGGGGAAGCGACTCAGCTTAATCGTCGCGGCGCAGTGCTCCACGGTCGTTGCTGGAAACTGGGCGAAGGACTCGAAGTTTGGACGGTCCTCTATGAATCCGGAAGTGGTGACGTTTTTTATGCCGATTGCCGGCCAGGCTTCCGGGCTCGTTACATTCAAAAGATCAGTCCCTGGGCACTGACGGAATACGATGAAGAAGGCGAAGCTGTTGTTCACGGGTATCGCGACGGCACTGATTGCGAGGTGTTATTTGAATTGCAGAACCTGACTGAGGTTGGGCCCGGCGGCTTCAGCGCGCAGGAGCTTCACGTTGGGCTTTGCGGTCTGGCCTATCGCGCCCGGGTGCGCAGTGCGCCTGCCAAAACCAGGTGGATGCCGCTGGATAAGGCTGCGCCGTCGCGCGCCGCTCATGAAAATGATTGGAGTCTTTCCGGCCGGGTGATAGCGTTCAAGCCGCTTAAGAATCCACTTTCCGGCAGTGATTTGTATTGGATTCATCTCGATCTCGAAAGGATGAATCTCGAAATCCTGGTCAACCAACGCGCGCTTCGCGGTGATGCCCTGGCGCCCGGCGTCATGCTTGACGCTGAAATCTGGTTGCAAGGGCACGTGCTGGATGCCTTGGCGCTCCGTTCGCGTTATGAAGGGGTGGATAGTTCGTGTTGTACCGCAAACTTCTGGGCTCAATTGAAACGAAAAAATTGATCGATAGCCAAGCGGAAGGCGAAGGTGAGCGGGAAGGGATAAGCGGTAAAGGAGAAGGGAAGGTGTAAACGGCAAGGGGTAAAGGATAGCGCGAAAGCTTTGAATTAACCTTTACCCGTTCCCCTTTTGTCCCTTTCCCGATTCTCCTTTTGTTCCTTCTCGCTGTTCGGTTGACAATCTATTTTCAATGAAACGCCTTCTTGTCGTTAGCCTCATTGTCCTCACGCTTCTTATTGGGCTCTATTTTTTCAATCGATATTGGATTCACCGCTATGACGGCTTGATTGCCAGACAGGCCGGCATTTATCGTCTCGATCCGGATCTGGTGTGGAGCATCATTTACGAAGAGACTTATTTCAGTCCCTGGAAAAGAGGTAAAGACGGCGAGTTGGGCTTAATGCAAATTACCCCGGCGGTTGCGCGGCAATGGGCAGCGGAAACGGGGATGCGGGAGTTGGAGCGGCAGATGGCCCAGAGTCCGGCAATCCTGTTGCGCGACCCGGAACGAAATATTCAGGTTGGCTGCTGGTATCTTGAAAAAATTTACGAGCAGTACCGTGATGTTCCGGATCCCGAACCGCGCGTGATCGCCGCCTATAACGCCGGTCCCAGCCGGGCTGCGGACTGGAGCAAGGTTTCGGATGGCGCCAGGCAATTGTCCGGCGACGAGTTTATTAACAAAATCGAAATCTCTTCAACGCGCGCTTACGTCATCTCGATACTCGGACGGTACCGCAAACTAAAGGGACCCGTACAAACTGCTGTAACTTCCCCGACTCCTTCTTCGCCTGCATCGGGGCGTTGAGTTTTTCAACTCCGCTCATAACGAGAGGCGCTATGATAATCACTAATTCCCTGGATTTCCTGATGGCAGCAAAGCTGGTTCTGGCTATCGTATGCGGCGGCGCGATCGGTTTTGAAAGAGAATTAAGCCGCAAGGCGGCCGGCCTCAGGACCAACGTGTTGATTTGCATGGGTTCAGCCGTGTTCATGATTATCTCGCGCCACATTGGAGGAAGTGCTGCTTACACTGATCCGGCGCGGCTGGTGGCCCAGGTCGTAACCGGGATAGGTTTTCTCGGTGCGGGAGTGATCTTACAGGCGCGCGGATCAGTAACCGGACTTACAACAGCGGCGACGATCTTTGTTGTTGGAGCTGTAGGCATCGCGATCGGCGACGGAATGTTTACCCTGGCACTGCTGTCGACGACACTCATCATTATCGTGCTCGTGCTGCTGCGAAAGGTCGAGCGGTTCATAATCAGGCGTCAACGCATGTTTCATTATTCACTTAAGACAAAAGACCCAGCGCAATTTCTGGAAAGTTTGCTCGAGCTGCTTGAGCGACAACACCTGCATCTTGAAGACTTCGATGTAGATAACAACCCGGAAGGCGACCACGTCGTCCGGTTGAGTGTAGTAACGTCAATCGATGGCAACCGCCGGCTGCTTAGTGAGCTTCCCCAGCTTGGTTCAGATTTGATGACATCAACTCATGAAAGTGGCGAATGAGCGCGGGTGGTTCCATATCGCTTAACTCCTGACCGTTAGTCCATGATCACACTCTATTGCGCGCGCTGGATCATACCAGTCTCATCCACGGCATTTGCCGATGGCGCAATAGCCATCGACGGCGAACAAATCGTCTCGATTGGCCCGCGAACGGCCCTCGTCGCCCAATTCCCTGAAGCAATAGTTCGCGATTTTGGCGACGCGGCGATTATCCCTGGCCTGATCAACTCCCATTCTCATTTAGAACTAACCGCCATGCGCGGCTTTCTCGAAAATGAAGAGACCAACTTTTTCGCGTGGTTGAAGAAATTGACCATCGCTCGACTCCAACGAATGAACGCTGATGACCTGAAGGTTTCCGCCGCCTGGGGCGCCTGCGAGGCGGCGCGAGCCGGCGTCACGTGCGTTGCAGACGCGAGTGATTCCGCGCTGGAGAGCATGAGCGCACTGCATGAGGTAGGCTTACGGGGCATAGTGTTTCAGGAATCGTTCGGTCCAGACCCGCAACTTGCAAAAGAGAACGTTGAAAAACTCAAGACTAAGATTGCTCGACTGCGTGAACGTGAGACGCCGCTGGTAAGATGCGGCGTGTCGCCGCATGCGCCTTACACGGTCTGTGCGCCGCAGTTAGAACTGATTTCCAGGTTTGCCATTGACGAACGGCTCCCGCTGATGATGCATGCGGCGGAAACCAGTATGGAAGTTTCGCTGCTGCGCGATGGCCGAGGAGCCTTCGCTAAGGGACTTAGAATTCGGAACATCGAGTGGCGCGCTCCCGGCGTTTCTACAATTCAATACCTTAACGATCTTGGCGTGCTGCAAACACGTCCTCTACTGGCACACTGTATTTACGTTGATGAACTGGACTTGGAAACTCTTAAAGAAACTGGCTCGCGGCTACGAAAGAGTCACATGGGAGCATCATCACTTAGATGCGAATGACGCGCTGCAAACTGCAACGCTTGGTGGCGCCCGCGCGCTTGACTGGCAAGAGCGAATCGGCGAATTGAGAGAAGGCCTGCAGGCAGATTTCGTTGTCGTCGCCTTGAACGGTTCACAGCAGATCCCGTCATACGATCCGGTGAGCACTCTGATCTTCGCATCTTCCGGCAGCGATGTAAGGCTGACGGTGGTGGCGGGCAGGGAAGTTTATCGCGACGGCCGTATCACAACAGTTGACGAAGAGCGTCTGCGCGCTCGAATGAAGGAGATTGCGGATAACCTGCAATAATGGAATGAATATCCTGGTCCTAAATTGTGGCAGTTCGTCAGTTAAGTTTCAGCTAATAGGTACCGACCTGGAACAGATCGCCGATGACAGCGATCGCCGCCTCGCCCGCGGGAGTATCGAACGCATAGGCGGCGAAGCGATAGTTTCCCTGCAGGCGACGGGTCATGATCCTGAGCGCTCCACTGCTACCTTGCGCGACACCCGTGCGGCTGTTGAGCTCATCGTTCGTTGGGCCTGCTCAACTGAGGCAGGTGTCGCTGACCTTCAAAGCATTGCTGACATACATGCCGTCGGACACCGTGTTGTGCACGGTGGCGAACGCTTTACGCATTCTGTTCTGATCACCGATGAAGTGATACGTGGAATCGAGGACTGCATTGACCTGGCGCCATTACACAACCCTACCAACCTCAAAGGCATCATGGCGGCGCGAGAAGTTTTTGGTAACGGCCTTCCCGCGGTTGCCGTGTTCGATACGGCTTTTCATCAAACGCTGCCCGAGCAGGCCTACCTCTACGCGCTTCCTTATCAACTCTATCGCCGTCATCGAATACGCCGTTATGGTTTCCACGGGACCTCTCATCGCTACGTTGCCTACCGCTATCGCCAACTTCGGGGAATCAAGCGGGAGGAAACCAATGTAATCACGCTCCACCTCGGAAATGGGTGTTCGATCGCAGCAATTCGCGGTGGGGATTCGGTGGACACATCTATGGGCCTCACACCGCTCGAGGGTCTGGTGATGGGTACTCGTTCAGGCGACATCGATCCGGCTATCGTGGATTTTGTGGCGGCTAAGGAGGGCCTCACCTCCCAGGAAGTTGAGACCTTGCTGAACAAACAGTCGGGCTTGCTGGGCATCTCAGGACTGACAAACGATATGCGAGAATTGCTTGAGGAAGCCCACGAAAACAACGACCGCCGCGCGCGGCTGGCCATCGAGATTTTTTGCTATCGCGCCCGTAAGTACATCGGCGCATTTCTCGCGGCAGCGGGCGGCGCCGACGCACTTGTGTTTACTGGTGGAATCGGAGAGAACTCTGCGGAGATACGTACGAAGATCTGCACCGGACTCGAATGGATGGGATTTCGATTGGATGCCGAGCGAAACGCGGCGCATCACCATGGGCGCGAAGGATTGATTAGCAAAGACGATTCTCCTGTAGCGGTTTATGTAGTTCCCACTGATGAGGAACTATTGATCGCTCGCGACACTGTGCGTTGCGTACGCGGCGCACCGCAGCGCTACTGAAAACGTTAACGCCTGTGTGCCAAGTCCTCCAGGACTATTAACTGAGCAGTTCAGACTGGATTCGCTTCCTTCAGATTTTCCTGGCGTCCCTGGCACTTTGAATTCTTAAACCGAAGCCGCGATCGCTTCATCGAAGATCTCGAGTGCAACGTCAACATTCTCTTTGGTCAGAATTAAAGGTGGCGACCAACGGATCGTATTTGCTCCTGCTCCCAGAATAATGAGTCCGCGTTCGAAACAAGCAACCTCAACACGGTCGCGAAGTTCAGGCGCTGGTTTGTTTCCAGTGCGATCGTCCACAAATTCCACGCCAATCATCAGGCCCATGCCGCGCACGTCGCCAATGCACTCATACTTCTTTTGCAGTTGCTCGAGTCCGGTCTTCAGATAGGCGCCAACCTCAGCGCTATTCTGGATCAAGCCACCTTCCAGCAATTCAATCGTCTTCAAAGCCGCGGCAATACAGACAGGATTTCCGCCGAAGGTGGATGCGTGCGCGCCTGGCTTCCAATCCATCAAATCCGCGCGCGCAACGCAGGCGCCTATCGGCAAACCCGAAGCTATACCCTTGGCGATGCAGACGATGTCCGGCTGCACATCATAGTGTTCGCAAGCAAACATTTTTCCTGTGCGCCCCATTCCCGACTGCACTTCGTCGACTATCAAAAGGATGCCGTGCTCATCGCAGATCCGGCGCAAGCCCTGTAAAAAATTCTTCGGAGCCGGAACATATCCGCCTTCACCCTGTACTGCTTCGACAACGATGGCGGCAACCTCTTCCGGTGGCGTCGTAGTCTTGAATAGACGTTCCTCGATCCAATTGAGGGCACCTGCTCCGGCGCTGCCGTCGACGCAGTCTTCAGCGCGGAAGGGATTGCGAAACTCGTTTGGATAAGGTACGTGCACAACGTCGAGCACCTGGCGCTTAAATCCGAGTCTCTGTGCCACCTTTGACGAAGTCAGCGCCAGCGAACCCAACGTACGGCCATGGAAACTGTTGAAGAACGCAATGAACTTCTCGCGGCCGGTCGCATGCATTGCGAGTTTCAAAGCTGACTCCACAGCCTCGGTGCCACTGTTGGCAAAGTGAGTTCGCGTCGGCGAAGGCACTGGCACTATCTCATCCAGTTTTTTGGCGAACGCAGGCATGTGGCGATAGTAGTAGTCGGTGCCGCACATGTGGATCAGTTGCTCAGCCTGATGCTGAATGGCGCGAACAACCTCTGGATGACAGTGGCCGGTGGAACAGACGGCGACACCGGCGTTGCAGTCGAGAAAGATGTTGCCGTCAACATCCTCCACCCAAACGCCCTGAGCGCGTTCAGCGACAAGCTTGAAGGAGGGCCTCGGATATGAAGGCGTGACAAATTGTGCGTCTGCAGCAATTATTTTCGTACCCTTTGGACCGGGCAGCGCAGTCTTAATTTCTGGACGTTTTGGCGGAGCCATAGTAGTGGACATTTGATATCTCTCCTTTAAACCCTGGGTTGATAAACGGGCGATCTGAAAACAGTGAGACTCGACCAGAATCGAGACTCTTCGTCAATCAAGTGGCGAAAGTTAAAAGAAAGACTGCTAGTCGGCGAAAAGATTGCAGCGGCTGTCGAGAGGGCGGTGATGTAAAGTCTGCTTATTAAACATGGCTAGTGGCTGTCACGCTAACAGGGGGTAAGTGAAACTGCGCTTACAAAAGTGCTCTCATGTTACCACGCGGCAAGCAATCAATTCCAGCCACTCGGTGGTCGGCTACTGATGCAGTTTGAACCAGGACTAGTCACCTGGTGGCATGAGGTCAGTACCACCTCGCGGTAGCGGGTGGGTCGTGCATTCGGAAATCGTCATCGCGGAGAATTACTATTCAAGCCGTAATAGCTTTGAACGCGATTGAACCCACCCGCTACCGCGAGGTGGTACTGACCTCATGCCACACAAGAAGCGCGGCTTGCCAGCGACGCAATGTGTTTTGGGGCACGCTGTCATCGCCTCTCGGAGAGTTTCCGGGGCGGATTCAGCCCACAGCGACTTCCAACCGTTCCAGTGTTGCTCCGCCCTCTTGCGCAAACGATTCTCGAATCATTTCTTTCGGGAGAGGCTCGGGCCACAGAGATAGTCTTCGTCCTAGCGGGTGCAGCAGTACTCGCGAGCGAAAGTATTTTTCGTGCTCCCATTCGACTTCGGCCATGGTCAGTAGACAATCGGTCAAGTCGTCGCGGCCGCAATCGCGAGCGTATCGCGCCGCAGTTTCATATTCGCCAATGTTCCTACTCTCCAAACGCCCGGCGCCATACATTGGCGCCAGCGAACCCATGACATGACATAGCAAACCGAGCACGCGGCCGATAATACAGGCACGAATTTCTCGTTGCCTGCTCGGCCGCGCGCCGAGGCTTTCAATCATCTCGCCTACGAGCGCGCGATGATGCCATTCTTCGTTTTCGATTTGTCTAATGCGAACCCGTTCGTCCTCATCGACAACGGAATGCCAGTGGCCTCGATAAGCGTAAGCCGCTGCTCGCTCGGCCGAGTAAGCCAGCTGCAAGAGGGCAATAAGATTCTGGGAACTATCGTTATACGTCATGCGCCGTCAGTCTACTCAGGGGCGAAGTTGTAGGAATTATTCCATTCACTTTAACCGGCTGACCTGCCAACTTCGTAGGCGGAACCTTTGCGCTGCGAGTCGGACTCCAGATCAGAGCTGCATCCGATTAGGGAGCGCAGCCAAAAACAGAAGCTTCGCTTTTAATTGTCTCCCTCGAATGAACAAATTTCGTTCGACTTGTGTAGCGCGCTTGATCAAAATCAGCGATAAGCGTTTCTTGACACTCTCTCGCACGGGGCTATAAACTCGCGGTCTTCTAAATCCTAGCATTCTTAGCAAAAAATTGCGCAGGAAGGATCTTTTTATTGAGCAGTCCGCTCCTGCCCGCGAAAGGACTAGAAACAGATGGGTGCGCGAAACAAGATAACGGTAGTAGGCGCCGGCAATGTGGGCGCGACTGCTGCCCACTGGTTGGCGGCAAAGGAACTTGGCGATGTTGTACTCGTAGACATCGTCGAGGGCGTACCTCAGGGAAAGGCTCTGGATTTAGCTGAAGCCGCGCCCATTGAAGGCTTCGACGTGAAGCTGGCTGGACTTAATAGTTACGACGGAACAGAAGACTCCGATGTGGTAATTATTACGGCCGGATTGCCGCGTAAGCCGGGAATGAGCCGCGATGATCTGCTAAAGACCAATGCCGAGATCGTTTCAAAAGTCGTCGATGAAGTGGTCCGTCGTTCGCCTGAGTCGATTCTAATCATTGTCTCAAATCCACTGGATGCGATGTGCCAGGTTGCATTGCGACGCTCCGGTTTTCCGAAGCATCGTGTGATCGGAATGGCTGGTGTGCTCGATTCGGCACGGATGCGTTCCTTCCTGGCGGAAGCACTCGATGTCTCCGTAGAAAACGTGACGGCGTTTGTCCTCGGCGGTCATGGCGACACGATGGTGCCGCTGCCCCGCTTCTCAACCTGCGCCGGCATTCCTATTCCGGAGTTGTTACCGAAAGATCAGATCGATGCGATCGTGAAACGCACTGCGAATGGCGGCGCTGAGATCGTTTCGTTACTGAAGACCGGCTCGGCATATTACGCGCCGTCCGCCGCGGCGGTGGAAATGACAGAATCGATTTTGAAGGATAAGAAAAAGATTCTTCCCTGTGCGGCGTATCTGGAGGGCGAATATGGCATCAACGGACTTTACGTCGGCGTGCCGTGCAAACTCGGCGCGCGCGGGCTGCAGCAAATCATCGAAATTAACTTGTTAGCCGAGGAGCGCATTGCGTTACAGAGGAGCGCAGCTGCGGTGCAGGAACTGATCAATGTGCTGGGAATCTAGCCGGCACCCCTTGGGCATTCTAAATCTGATTGGTAAAAGGTAGGGGCACGGCGGGCTGTGCCCCCTCCGCATGTCGATTGTCTCATTGACCTTATCGCGCAATGAGCAGGGACTACCCACGACCGTTGCCGCGAGAGCGCCCGGTTATTCCGGCTATTATTGTTTAGGTCCGATGATTGGACCATCACCAATTACAAAGTAGCCTGGTGGCGGTACACCGTTCGCCGAAAAGAAAGCGCTGGCCGCTGCCGCCTGAGCATTCACAGAGTTAATGTTTGCAGCGCTCTGGCTCTTTGGTACTACTACCGTGGCAACCCTGAACGCCGTATTACCCGAGGCGTCGGTAACCTGGACGACGATCAGGTAGACTCGCCCGTCAAGACTGTCGACACGTTCTGAACGTAAGCGCAACGTGCCAATGTCAATGTCCTTTGCATCGGGTGAATTGACGCCATCGCCTGTATTTGTCTGGTCGTCCTCATCGCCATAGACGAATACCTGTCTGGTGGCGCCAGAACAATTGTCACCAATTGTACCTCCAGCCAAACCTACATTAATCAGGTTGTGGTCTGATGGCCACAGTGACGAAAGAGCCACAGTGATGGGACTGATCGTAGGCAGCTGCGTATCGTTGACAGTCACATCAAATGGACACGAGTCGCTGGTGCCGTCCAGCCGTGCTGCGGTTATCACGACCGATGTCGTTCCGACCGGGAACAGCGTACCGGAGTCCTGACTCGCAGTGACTGTGCCGCAGTTACCAACAACGGTTGGCGCGGGATAGGTAACAACTGCCCCGCAGACATCCGAGTCGTTAGATACCTCGATGTTGGACGGACATGTCAGCACGCAAGCGCCGCCGCAACAAACGCGAGTGCTGGTGTAGATTGAAATTGTATCTACACGCATGCCGCCGCCGGTTGGATTAGTTCCAGTGTCGTAAGCCGTGCGCCAACTTAATTGCGCATTTTGCCCGTAAGAACTCGGAGGCAAGTTGACCGTAGTGGTTATGAAGCCGCCCGAGTTTCCTGTCCATGCCGCGCGACCGGTGAGCACGCTATCTGTCACACCGATGTTGGCGTTATATCCGCCTTCGACGAAACTGCCGCCGGCGGTAATAATGTCGGCGAAGGGTCCGCCATTCACGCTGATCTCCAGAACTCCACCATCAAAACCCGATTCGGTATTGTAGCTGTTCCGGAAAGTCAGCCTGACTGCAGGATTGGTACCAGATACTGGAGCTGTCGGAATAGCGATAGTCGGCGAAGTCAAACTGTTTTCCCCCGGAGCTGTAGCACCGCCGCCGAACGCTGAATTCGGAGCGGTATCGTTGATAGTGGAGGTAACCCACGGCGGAGCGGCGCCGCTCTGCGCTGTAGCCCAACCTGCAGGCAGCGCCGGGGCCACTACTCCGTCGAAGTTTTCCGTGAAAGTCGGGTCGGAGTTCACAAGCAGTCCAAGCGTAAACGGAATGCTTACATTGCCAAGGTCCAGATCACCGTCCTGAAGATGGAAGGTTAACGTTATGGTGCCGCCGCAGGTGCCGTCATTTGAAAAATGGAAAGTACCTGTTCCGGTCGCACCGGAGTTGACCACCCCATAAGTTTGCGGACCGCTCGGGAACGTTACGCCTCCGGTTGCCTGTAGTGTGACCACTAGCAGGCTGCTGAAAAACTAAACATTCTTCCCACTGGTTGATCGCGGTCAACTATAATCTGGTCCAACGCCAACGACGGAGGAACAGAATGCGGGGAGACAACGAACAACAAGCGGGCATGTACAGTTACATATCGC
>WNFZ01006043.1_pt1 | contig 11016 bp, 7 predicted proteins | sample 5400081 | NCBI WGS metagenome assembly WNFZ01 (sample SAMN13153365, study PRJNA577476) | soil metagenome | isolation source: 80 cm soil or saprolite under grassland replicate 1 | place: USA:California | collected 2016-06-15
CGGGGTACCGAGCGTGACGAGATCGGTGACGGCGCCCTGTGCCTGCGCGGCCAGGCGCGCCGCGTGCCCGGCGCCCGCCACTGCAACCACGGCGATGTCGTTGCTCACCGTGGCGAGGGCATCGAGAACGCGCGCCAGGCGCGCCGCCTGTTCGGGCGTACCGTCGGTAGTGCTCGCGGCAAGGCGGCAGTCGGCGCGACTGCCCAGCGCGACGAACCAGTCGCCAGCCGCTGCCGCTGGTGGAGCGAACATCGAGGCATCGAGCCCCGGCGCGGTGAGAGCGACCTTGCGGCCGGCCGGCGCCTGCGGCCACGCGTTCGCCCCGAGCCCGACGTAGACCGTGGTGGTCGGAATCCGGCCGGTCAGATCCTCGAGATTGAGCGCGCCGAACAACTGCCCGGCCGCGAAACCGGATTGGTCGATCGCGACACCCGCGGGCGCTGCTGGCGGGGGGACAATCCGGCCGTCGCCGCCGATCCACCGCTGCGCAATGGCGGCGATCCCTCCGGCCACGTCGCGCCCATCGGTCAGCGCACGCACGTCGCTCGCAACACTTGCTTCGGCGGCGAGACAGGCGGCCAGCGCCTCCGGCGGCAGCCCGGGGTCGCCAGGGCGCCAGCGCTGCAGCGCCTCCGGCGCGGCCACGACGCGCTTCTCCAACCCAGCCGGCGGAAACCAGACCGCAATATTGGGAAGGGCGTCGGCAATGGCGAAGCGATATGGATCGTCGGGATGTCCCGTCCCTTCGATGAATCCGCGGTTCGGCCCCGAGCCCGCGAAGAGATCGGCGAGGACGGCAAGCGCCTGTGGCCCAATATCGCTCATCAGCAGGCGCGGCAGCCAGTCGCCGAACGCGGCCTCTGGATTGGCGACCATGTCCGCCAGGCGGAGTCTGACTCGTGTGGTGGATGTGCTGCCAGCGGTGGGTACCTCGGTCGTCCATCCGAGTGCGTCCACGATGTCGCCGAGGAAACCACCAATCAGCGCGCCAAGGTATCCGACAAGCGTTTGAACTCCATCCCATGCGTCGGCGGGCAGGGTGACGGTGCCATCCGCGGCAATGCTCGGAAGCGTGATCGGGAGTGCGACGGTTCCGATGTTCAGGGCCAGGTCGGGGGCCTGCATGCTCGTGGCGAGCCCGCTGGCCGGGGTCCAGCCGAGGCGCAGCCCGACGCCACTGGCCGTGAGCGCCGCCCCGTCACCAAGCGCCATAGTCACGCGCGGCGGCCTGATGCCACGCTCGCGCGCCGAGAGCACGCCCTCAACGCCTGGGAGTAGGCTCGCGGATCGCGCCGACAGGTCGAGCTCGGCCAACGTGGCCGCGAGGCGCGTCTCCACCACGGTACAACGCTGGCCAAGCGTGTCGACGCTTGTCGCGGCGACGATGTTCACAGCGAGAACGCTACCGTTCGCCACCACTTCCAGTTGCAACGGGCCGATCAGCGGGACGCACCATGGGTCGAGCGCCGTCCCCGTTCCCCGAATCGCCGAAGTCGCCTCACTCGCGTCGGCCAGGGCGTCGCGTAGAGCGGCGAGGACACTGGTCGCGGCCCCGGCGGGCGCGACGATCAGGTCGCGCCAGTAGCCGCTCATCGCGCCGACTGGATCGGCCATGAGCGCCGGCAGGGTAACAGCCGTCACCCCGGCTGGCGCGTCGAGGCCGAGCAGCAGCCGGACGACGCCGAGGGCGCTGCCGCAATTCGCGAGCAGCTGCGCGGCCACGTCGCTCACCGTGTTCCCAACTGCATCCATCACCGCGTCGGGCGACGTGAGATCGAGGGTGGTGTAGTCGTGCGTGCCGAGCACCACGCCATCGGCGGCCAGCACAAAGGTCAGGCGGCGCTGCGTGTCGAGCGCAAAGCCCACTCGCAAGGTATCGGCGCGCGCGACGGTCGGGTTAGTGACGTCGAGGATGCGATTCCCAACGCCCGAGCGCCCGGCGGCGGCCCAGACGCCGAACTGCGGGAGTGCAACCGCGGCACCCGTGACCAGGTCGATCTGGAACAGGTCCGCGCGCCCCTCGACACGGGTGCCGGCGTTGCCAAGCTCGACGCCGAGCATTGGCGTCAGCCGCGCGTTGCCGGTCGGGCCGGTGTCGACGCGCAATCCGATCGTTAGGTCGGCGCTCCCGCCCAGATCGAATGCGACGCTATCGCCGACGCGAGTCCCGCCGAGCAGGCCGGCGAGATAGCCGATCCAGGCGTCGCGGCTGGCGGTTGTGGTGATGACGCCGTGCAGCCAGGCGGCGATGGCGTGTACCCCCTGCGTCGGGAGTTGCGCGATCGGGAAGTCGGGGATGGCGTCGCCGTTTTTCAGCCCAAGCAGGCCAGCGATCGCCGCAATTGCCGAGCCAGGCGCCGCAGAGTCGGCCTGGGCCCTCACAAGCGCGAGGACCAGATCGAGAACCGCGTCGTCGAGCTCGCTAAGCCCATCGGCGGCGATGCGAATGTCGCGCGGTTGTGTAGCGCCGGGGAGCTGGAAACCCGTCAGGCTCAACCCGAAGACCGGATCGCGCGAATCGCTCGGCGCGGTTGGGATGTCGATGTCGAGACCGATCGCCCCCAGGCGCGCCACGCCGGGGACCGCCGCCGTCTCGTCGATCGTGATCGCCGTGGCGATGCGAATGCGCCCGCCGGGTGAGCCCAGAAGCAGGGGCGTTGAGACGGGAGGGCCGCCCTCCTTTTGCGCGCGGAAGAGCGGGATGGCAAGCGAGTTGATTGACTTTGGAGTGGCCGTGCGCACGGAGATGCCAACGCCGATGTGGATGCCATCTGGCTGCGCCTCGTCGACCGTGACGGCAATCGTCAAATCCGGGTCGTCGAGATGTACGATCGGCAGCCAAATCACGCCCGTCGGATCGGTCGTGCGGTCGGCCCCGCCCATCGCCTCGTCGACGAAGGCGACCAACGCGTCGCGCTGGTCGTCGTTCGCGAGCACCATCTTGAGCGAGGCTTCGGGGTCGCCGAACCAGTTGGGATTTGGCTCCCCCGACGAGGTGAAGATCCCGAGCGCGACGGCCAGGTTGCCCAGTACGCCCAGGTCGTTGGCGGCGATGGTCATCGCGCACCTCGCGTCTTTGTGGTCGTGCGTAGCCCGCTCGACCCGGCGAATCGATGCCGGGCCATCGGCACGATCTGGATGCCCTTGTCCGATGCGGTCAGTTCGACCGGAACGAGGACGTTTCCGCGCGCATCCTTTCCGGTCGCGCCCGCGATGCCGCTGATCATCCCCAGGACACACTGCCAGGCAAAAGCGACGAGCGCCTCTCCCCAGGCTTCGACGATCAGTGGGGGGCCATTGGGGCGCCGATAGGTGGAGGCGTAGAGGCCCGCGGGCTCATCAGGGCTGCCAACCGCGAAGACGACCTCGATCGTCGCATTGCCTGTCTGGTCACAGCGCACCGGAATGAGGATGTAGATGAGGCCGCCCGAGAGCTTCACATCGAGCTCGACCAGGTTGACGGCAAGTTCGCTGTCCCCATGTACCCAGACGACTTCGGTACGCTTGGTCGGGCGAAAGAGACCCACCGCTCGCTTCGCCGCGACACGCAGGAACTCGGACACCCGCCCATTCTCGACGAAGACCGGGTGCGCGAGCTCACCTTCTGCGAGCTGTTCTCGTGAGGCAGGAAGTCTGCTGGTGCGGCGCTCTTCCTTGATGAAGCGCGCGAACTCAGGTGCTACTGCGTCGGCCATGGCGTGAAATCCCTCCAACGATCCTGGATCGGCCTCGCCGTCGCGTAGTTAGGGCGTTGAAGCCATCCCTAACATCATGACGTCGCGCTCGCTGTCAAGGACAGCATAGTCAGAGCACCAGCGGAATCATCAATGGGATCGTGTAGCGACTGGTGCCGGGAGCCGCCTAGAGGGATGTACCGCCGCGCTACGATCCGTGGCAAACCGTGTAGATTGCTAAGTTTGGTGACGGCGCTATGGCACATTGGAGCGCATTGTGATGGCTCTCCAGGTTCCACTGAATGTCCATGACCAGATTCTATTGGGAGCAGTGGAACGCTGTTCGCGCCTACGGCGTCTAGTGGAGCCGGCATCGGTTGCGCACGCGTGGCATTCAACGCCGTTCGGTCGTTGAGCAGTGTGTTGGGTTGTTGGAGGAGCCCCGAGCCGTTGCTTCCTGCTACGAGAAACTGACACTCGATAATCAGGGCTTGCTCAAGCTCGACTTCATCCGATGCTACCTCCGGAGCTTGACTCGCGTACTGGGAGCAACGGTATCATCAACAGGATAAACAGACACAACATACTCAAGCATCTCGTCTGTCACGGGAGCTCAAGTGCGGATATTGTCATATAATCCCCGAAATTTGCTCAAGTATAGCATGTGTGTCAATATACTCTGTCTTGGCGGGTGCCCGTCAGACTCTTGCGTTGGCTCTTGCATATTTGCTGGATCGGACATAGCATTTGCTGAAAATCATATCGTGAGGAGGAGCGATGGACAGCGAGTCTTCCGACCTAACCCCAGATGCAGGCAGCTATGATATCTTTACGGGCATGCGTGATTGGCGCTTACAGCACCCCAATGCAACCTTAACCGAAATTGAGCGAGCGCTGGATGAATGCTGGCATCGCCTGCGCGCCCGCATGCTCGAAGACCTGGCGCTTCAACATGAGACCAGCGCCTGGCAGGCCAGCGCTGTTGACCACCCGACTTGTCCTCACTGTGGCCGTCCACTCATCCGTCGCGGGCGGCAGCCGCGCCAACTCAAACCCACGGCGGCTACACCCTCATGTCAACGCCGACGTCCTTTTGGCTCATCCGACCTTTTGGTGATCCCTGTAGCCGGCTCACACTTCGCCCATCGAGTAGACGCACTCGCAAGAGATCCAACTTCGCACGTCCATAGGATTGCCGCTTTAAGAGCTTCAGCCGGTTGATGTGCCCTTCCACCGGGCCTTGCGACCACTCAAGCGTCAGTGCCGCCCGCACCGCCGCCTGGTCTTGACGCAGGCTCTTGGCGAAATTGCCGAAGGGCACCAATCGGCTGGCAGCCGCCCGGTCGAGCCAAGCATCGAGACGGTCTGGTTGGCGATTGCGCAGCATTGCCGTGAAGTCTTGTGCCAAGCTTGTCGCCATGGCGACGTCCGGATGGGCCTCTCGCGCATGAGCCACATCCGCCGCTTCCTCAGCGCTCAGGATATCCGTGTGCCCGATAATGAGCCACGTCAGCGTTTGCAACGTCGGTGGCTTCCGGGGCGGAACCACCCTGCTGTTCGCCCCACCGCTCCGACTACACGGCGGCAGGCCCTGTCTCTTCCGCAGGCACGTCAGATAGTCACGCAGGATGGAGCGCTGGCCGGGGTAGCCTTGTGTTTGGATCTCGCGCCATGTGGCGGGGAATATTGGCAAGGTCATTTGCAAGCCAGTGGGTGTGTCTTCACTCTGCCTCAACTGAAGATTTCGCCCACGCGAATCAGTGAGGCATTGAGGCTTCCCTGGTACACCAGATGAATTTTCTGCACACGGTTTTCGTATTCAAGCACACAACCCGCATCTGCTCCTGGTCAAGATACCCCATCTCAACGATCAAAAGCGCCGCAATATCACAGGGAGTTTTGACTTGCTCCCGCTTGGTCGGACGTAATAGTAGGGCCAGTGTATCAAGAAGCACCTGGACATCTTTTGGTACCTCGCCGCTGTCAAGAAGAGCGTGCTGGAGGTCCGCGCCGACGGCGAGGCGGCGAAGATCAGGCAGACTGAGATAGGGCGCTAACGCCTCGCGTAGCTCGTGTCCCTCCTCTTGAGCCTGCCGCTTCCCGTGCCGCTCGCGCTTTGTGGGTAGTGGTGCGGAAGGTGCGGTATCGATATGCTCATTGCCGTCACTTTGGCTTTGTCAGCGCGCCGAAGCAAGTGGTCGAACAGATGCGCCGCTTCATCGACTTGGGCGTCGATTATTTCATGCTCGATTGCGGAGGGTTTCCCGGATTGACCACGCTGGAAATGCTCATTGAGTCGGTACATTGACACTCGTTTCCAATCGACGAATGCGCTGCTTAGTGTCCATAGCGCACATTATTGAAAGTGATACAGATCAGACAACGCTCCCAAGTTGTCTCAATGAGGGGCGCAACCGATCTGTGACGGGCGAGGGGAAACCACCTCGTGAGGCTGCTGTGGCAGTCTGGGCCATGATTGCCCGCTCGCTCAGGCCAGCGATGGCTGGCAGAAACTGCTGGCCTTAGCTAGACGGGGGAAGCCCGTATAAGGCCTTCTCTTGCGATAAAAACCGATTTATGGTACACTTGTTCTACACCACAATTGAGCCCACTGACGAAATACAGCAAGCAACTGGTTGTTACGATCGCATAGAAGGCTGGCTCCTATGGCAACAGCGTCGCTGTCCACGAAAAAGATGCCACTTCCCGTAGAGCTTTTTTATGGCGCAATGGAACGACAGCTTCCCCTCGTTGATTACGCGAGGAATATTGATCTCCATCCTGATATTCTTCATCAGGTGCTGACAGGGCGCCTCCAGGGCGCTGATTCTCATCCGCTGAACGCGCTCGCCAAAGCAATCAATCGTGACCCCGAACAAGTGGATTTGACGACACTTCCATGTGACGAGTCGTTTGGCATGTGGCTGAAACGCAATATGGAGGGAATTACCCAGCATGCGCTGCGAGCGCGCGCCCAACTCGACAGCCAGACATTGAAACGCTTCCTCAACGGAGACCTGCTGCCTGACAGCGATCAGGCCGAACGTATTTCGCGTGCGCTCTATATTGATCGCATGGAGATTGCCCGAGTTGTCACCGCGAACATGGCCGCAGCATCGCCCTCGATAGCGAGCCAAGAATCACCTGAACCAAGTGCGATGGGTCGTCAATCGAACGTGTCTACCGCATTAGGTACTTCAACTACAGCTCGCCAATCGGTTACCGGCACGCGGCGGAGGCGCGCATCGTCGCGACATGCGAGCGCCGAGCCGGCATCTTTGCTATCGGCGGTCGCTCCAACAACGATCGACGAAACGGCATCGGCGACGGTAGAACCAGATGCGGCCGCAACAGGAGATTCTCCAATAGCAGGAAAACGACCCAAGCGCGCATCCAAACCCGGAGCTCAGGTACCAACTCCCATTGTTGCAGCAATGGCTACGCACCGTCCGCACGATGAATGGTCATCCGTTCCGGCTGTCGAGGTGCAGGAAGCGGATCGAGACGGTGGCTCAGTCCCTGCTGCGGCGGCGCCGCTCGTAGATCAGGGGCTACAGCCTACAACTCAAAGCACGCGCCTCGGGAAATCTCGCTCGCGCCGCCAGCCCAATCAAGCGATCACATCCGATCCGAGTGCCGTGGTTGATGCGAGCACCAGCACTCAGAATGGGCGACAACCTACCATGGTAGAGTATCCAGCTAGCCAACCTGTTGTCCCTGCTGCCGGAGATCGAGCAGCGGTCCTTACTCCTCCAGTGCCAGCAAAGACAGTCACTGAAAAAGAAGCCGGAACGCGACGACCGAAGCGGTCGACTACACGCGGTCTTGCCAACGTCGCAGCAGCTGAACAAACGCCTGCCCTTACTGAAGCGAAAAAGGCGGCGGATGACAGGCCCGTGGGAGGGATTGCGGCTGAGGATAGCAGCTCAAAACGAGCAAGCTCACGCCGGAGGCCGAGAACCATTGGAGCAACGGCAACTGACATATCCACCAGCGGTGACGTGCCATCTTCTTTCGCCGCTGAGATAGCGCCGTCAAAGCCTGATGAGCGGAGTGCTGATATCAGCACGGATCGAACGGTGCCGTTTGTTACAGCCGAACTCGCTGCCGATACGACGACCTTGCAGTTGAGCTCGGATGAAGTGCGCCTCATTCGCCACTGGCGTCAGCTTCATCCGCACGGCCGCCGCGCGACGCTGCAGTATATTGGTTCACTGCTCGTGGATGACTAGCACGGTGTGCATGGTCAAGTCCGTCGCGAGCCGACCTGCATGCCAGCGCCGTGCTGTGTGGCCGATCACCGATCGCTCGTCGCCCATGACGACACTGATTCGCATGGCCGCCTGCCCCTGCCAGATCGTCCCGCCACACCAGCAGGTACCGTCCGCCTGGAGAGCGGCGATCACGCGGTTGGTCGTCTCGGCGTCGCTGAACGACACCAGCACCTGGTTGAGACCACATCATTCAGCACCTGTTCGCCCGCTGCAGCAAGCCCCTCGCCGAAGCGCCGGGCATGGTAGCAGGTGCGCTCGATTAGGTCGCCAATCCAGCGCGACCGAGCGATCGGAGCGCCGCCATCAGCTAGGTGGCGCGCTGGGCAGCAAACGCCGCCTACTACGGCGAGATCATGCAGTTGGTGTCGCCGAACCGCTCGCACGAGTGCAGCATCCGGCCGGCGATATCGCGTAGCTCGATTCGCTGTACCGCCGCTTCCGCTGAGCCAACCGGCAGCACGAGCTGGAACATTTGCTGGTCGATCGGTGTGCGAAACTGCCGCCCGTCGTCGAGTTGGACTAACGCTTCGACTGCCGTGGGGTCGCGCGACCAGCCGAAGATCGCAAGGTGCGACGGCGAGGCTGATGGCACACGCGCCGTGACCACGCGCAGCTCAATATCCACCGGCTGGCGATCGCTGCGAATCGGACCGGCCGAGAAGCTGGACATCCGCGTGCCCCATCCGCCGCGCTCGTAGGCTACGTAGGCGCTGCCGCTGACCTGGTAGCCTTGCTCGTGCGGGTAGATGAAGAAGAAGATCTGCCCCTCGCCCACGACGGGCCCGGCTACCAGCCGCACCGGGCCGGCCGCGTCGTGGATGCCGCGCAGCACAGCGGCCTCCGGCGTGCGATTGAGCACATTGGTGAAGATCGCGCCATACGCGCCTATCAGCGCTAATAAGCACAGCCCGACCATTACGCCGATCCGTCGGCTGGCACGCTTCTGTGCCACATCTTGGGCAACCTCCCGAGCCGCCTCCCGAGCCACCGCCGCTCGCTCGCCCGCTGTTGCGCCGACGAGCATGAGGAACGCACCGATCAAGTAAAAAATCCCGACGCTCCAGAGCGCCAGAATCCCCCCGACCATCGCGACGACCGCGCAACACCACACGATCAACCGGCTGGCCCGGTGGCCCATAGAGTGCAGCAATGTGCCGCCGACGCCGAGCGTGCCTGCGGCCAGCAGCGTGAAGACCAACGCCGGCGGGCGGTTGCCCTGGTAGGTCAGCTCGTACCACACCAGCAGCAACGAGGTGATCGCAACGATCAACTCACCGGACACGCCGGCCACGAACGCGCGGCGCCGATACGCGCGGTATGGCCGGCCGTGGACCTCGCCGAGCGCGGCCGCCACGTCGCGGCTCGCGCCAAGCTTCGCGATCACATCCTCCTGGAGCGTTGGGTCGGTGGGGCTCAGATCCTGTTCGGTGGCCGCGTCCTCAAGGTGCGCGATCAACTCGCGCCGGATCTCGGTGCGCCGCTCCGGCGGTAGGTCGGCTAGCAGCGCCTCGATCCGGCGTAAATATGCCTCAAACGGCTGATCCTCACGATCAGGCATGATGATCTCTGATGCTCCTCCGCTGATGCGTATGGGAACCACGCCAGAGGGCACGGGAAGCTCCAGGCGGATTGAGCTGAGTCCCCCCTTGACCACCAGGGAGGCCAGATCGAGACCGCCCAGTTCGGCGCTGACATCTGATGCTCCGCCTTGGATCACAATCTGCCACGCGATCGCGACGTTGAGCGTGACCTCCGCTGCGCGCTGCTGCCCACCCAAACCCAACAGACGTCGTGGATAGCGGATGGTCACTACCCCGTCTTTGGCCTTCACGTCCGGCACCGCTCCCGCGAAGCGGGCCTGGTAGAGTTCGGCCATTCCTTCGGTCGTACGCAAGGTCAGCCGCGAGACTCCGGAGGAGACAACGAGCCGGCCACGCTTCAGATCTAAGAGCGGAGCGGAGAAGATTCCCCCTTCGCTCGATGGCGCTTCTTGCAACCGGATAATTTCCTTCCTGGTCATCGCGTTGCTGCGTTTGAGAAACGAGAGGAGGAAGGCAATCTGCTCATCATCGTAGTCCGACGCCAGTTCATCCCAGGCTTTCCCAAGAGAATCAAAAATGGGGCCAATTTTGTGCATTTCGTCCTTGCCGCTTTCGAGCCGGACGATGACTCTGCGGCCGTCATTGGGGTCACGCTCCCTTCGCACGAGCCCGGCCTGCTCCAACCGGTTGAGCATCCCGGTGATCGCGCCGGTGGTAAGTCCGGTAAGATCGGCGAGCTGACCAGCAGTCGAGGGGCCGGTACTCTCCAGGATATCCATGACCTGCAGGTCGGTGACGGTCAGAGCGAGCCGGGCCGCCGCCGCGCGGAAAAAGGACGCAGCAAGTCCAGTAAACTGCCGCAGCTCCCGCGTTAGCTCCGCTGGTACCTTCGTAGATTTTTTCTGAGAACCGCTTGACAATTTGTATTCCTCCTGAGATTTTTCCTAAGAACCTCTTGACACTTCTTATTCCTCATGCTAAGATAGACAATCTTAGTAGACAAGATAGTATTCATTGATCTTACTTTAGTAGATGAATGAATTCTAGTATAGCATACTCTTTGTAATCAAGAAAGGATCACTAGCCAGGAATCAAGTCAGTGACAAAATCCGGGCCTTCTTTGAGAATTTCAACCGAGCGAATAACGCCTTTGACCCCAATCTTCTGGCTCCCCAGGTGAGCGATCCCCTAGTGGGTGCCGATCCTACTGGCGTTACCCAGGTAATCTCGAAAGAAGACTACCTGGCAGGGACGGCAAAAAGCCAGGCCTACTTACAGTCCCTAGGTTTTCAATTCGTCAAAGCGGTCCCCGTTGAAGAAATTCCTCTCTCTGAGCACTATACATTAGTGAAAACGAAGGGAACGATGCGCCTGGAAAAGACGCCGGGGCAACCAATCGACCTGGCCCATGATGCTGCTTACATTTTGTTCATCAAAGATGGCAAACCTCAGATTGTCTTTGTCCTTTCCCACCAGGACCCCATGAAAATGGCGCAAGATCAGCATGGTGTCTCCTACGAGGGTCAA
>WNFZ01015260.1_pt1 | contig 11014 bp, 10 predicted proteins | sample 5400081 | NCBI WGS metagenome assembly WNFZ01 (sample SAMN13153365, study PRJNA577476) | soil metagenome | isolation source: 80 cm soil or saprolite under grassland replicate 1 | place: USA:California | collected 2016-06-15
CCGGTTGCCGGTGCAGCAGCGAATACTGGACCTGGTTGGACGCCAGCGGAATACCGCGCCTGCTCAACGCGGCGTGCGCGGTGCGTAGCTGCGCAGCCGAGTAGTTGCTCACCCCGACGGCGCGCACCTTGCCCGCCTCGACGGCATCGGCCATGAGATTCATCAGCGTGGCAATCGACATCCAGCGGGACGGGAAATGGATCTGATACAGATCCACGACCGGACGCCGCAGCCGGGCGAGGCTGGCCTCCAAGGTCGCCGGCAGGCTGGCGGCCCGGGAGAAAAACCCGGCGGGAAACTTCGTGGCGATCAGAACATCGTTGCCCTCGGTCAGCTCACCGACCCGTCGTTCCGAAGCACCCTTGCCGTACATGGCCGCGGTGTCCAGCAAGTTCACCCCGGCCGCCAGGCTGACCTCCAACGCCTCCCGCTGCTCGTCCACGCTGCTGGTCGGTCCATAGGCGTTGCGAGCCGGATTCCAGCGCGGCGCCGCCGCCATGTCACCCCAAACCATGACGCCAAGACCCAGCCGAGGAACCCGAAGATCGGTTCGCCCCAGCATCATCCAGGCAGCCGCGCTGCCCTCATCGCTCACGAGCTCAATCATGCCCCCGCAGCAGACAACGAGACCAGCAGACGGCACAGGCCAGCACCGCGCTCCCAACATCACCGACAGGCCAGCCGCGAGTGAGCGGCCACCCGCAGGGCGGGGTGAGTTACCAGATCTGCCGCGAAGCAGGCGGGCCGTCGTGCCGACGCGGTACACGGGCGGGCCCGACGAGCAAATCATCTATCCTGTGCAGTCTGGCTGTGGGGCATGGGGAAGAGGCCGACGTGATCGCACGTGTGTGGCGAGGTTGGACCCGACACGTACCGCAGCAACCGAGCAACGGACGCCGAACACGTCCTAACCGCCATCCGCGATAGCGGGGGCCGTGCCGTGGCCATCGAGGAGGATCTGCGCGACCCCGACGCCGCCGGCCAGCTGTTCGACGCCGCCGAAGCGGACCTCGGCGCCGTCGACATCCTGATCAACAACGCTACTGGCTGGGTCCAGGACACCTTCACGCTCGCATCGCTGGATCTGCACGGCAGATCGCTGCAACCGGTCACCGCAGCCACGTGGTCACAGCAGTTCGCGGTCGACGCAATGGCACCGGCTTTCCGCACACCACGTCAAGGACCCGCTCGCCCGGCCGGATCTCCGCGGTGCTCACGAGGCGCTCACTCATCGGGCCGAAGCACGGCACCACGCTCTCGTAGGAATCGGCAACTCGCCCCACAGCTGTACCACCCGCTCGTCGGTCACCCACGAAGCATATGGAATCCGGCGACACACACGGCCCGCCCGACTCTGCCGATGTCGATGCGCTTCCGGCTAGCTACCTTGGTCTGGATTCCGCCAGCAACTCAGCGCGGCGGCGCGTATCCGGCGGTGACGGACCCGTCCGAGACGATGCCGTCCGCCAGGAACGCCGCGCGATGGCATCCTCCCGGCTCGCTTCACCTTCCAGCTCTTCCTGGATGCGCAGCCGTTGTGCTGCTCAGCGCAGGCGGTAGCCGCGGCCGACCACGGTGATGATCGGGTCCGGCTTGCCGAGTTTCTGCCGCAGCGTCTTCAACGTCGTGCGCACCGCCGTGGTGAATGGGTCAGCGTGCTCAGCGGGCGCCGCCCGGACGGCCCTCGAGCACGCTCGCTCCCCGGCGGTGTTGCGCTCATGCAGAATCTGCGCCCGCACCGCCCCGAACCGCTGCTGACACACCGCCGTCCAGCCGTAGCGGGCGTCGCACACGGATCAATTAAGGGATGAGGATTGCCCGGCCGCGCACCCGGCCGGCGTCGAGATCCTGGAGTGCCTCGGCGGCGGCCTCCAACGGGTACGTCTTGGTGTGCAGGGTGACCTTCCCGGCCTGTGCCAGGACCATGAGTTCGGCCAACTCGTTGTACGTGCCGACGATGTTGCCGATGATGTTGCGTTCGGTGGAGATGACGTCCAGTGTCGGGATCCTCAGCTCCCCGCCGTACCCGATGACGAAGTAGCTGCCGGCCGGCCGGGTCATCGCGAACCCTTCGTTCTCCGCGCCCTGCTCGGCGACGAAATCGAGCACGACGTCCGCACCGGCGCCGCCCTCAGTCAGGTTCTTCACCGCGTCGACGTGGCTCCCGTCGGCGACCACCGTGTGGTCCGCGCCGAGCTGTTCGGCCAGCTTGAGCGCGTCCGGGTTGCGGTCGACCACGATGATCTTCGTGGCGGTCAGTGCCGCGAGGCACTGGATGCCGATGTGCCCGAGACCGCCGGCGCCGACGAGGACACCGGTGGTGCCCGGATATAGCTGCGGAATCGCCTTGCGTACCGCGTGGTAGGCGGTGATGCCGGCGTCGGCGAGCGCCGCGACGTCCTTCGGCTGGGTCTTCGGGTCCAGCTTCACGCAGGCCCGCGCCGTCGTGAGCAGGTATTCGGCCATCCCGCCGTCGTTGTTGGACAGGCCGGGAAAGAAGCTGTCGGTACAGTGCATGTCCTGCCCGGCGCGGCAGGCGCGGCAGAGCCCGCAGGTCGGCGTCGGGTGCAGGATCACGGTGTCGCCGACCTGCACGTTGGTCACGGCGGACCCGACCTCGTGCACCCAACCGGCGTTCTCGTGCCCGAGCGTGTAGGGCAGCGTGGGGTTCTGCCGCTCGGCCCACTGACCTTCCATGATGTGCAGGTCGGTCCGGCACACGCCGGCGCCACCGATCTTCACGATGACGTCGAACGGCCCGTTGATCGTCGGCTCCGGTGCCTCCTCGACGACCGGGAACTTGTGGTACTCGTGAAGTCTGACCGCTTTCACGTCGCCTCCTCGCCTTCTCCCCTCGTTCCGTACCGGACTCGCAACATGCCGCGGCAGATGCCCGCGTTGGCCTCGATGCCGACCCGGGTGGCCCGCGCCCGCCGCAGGTGCAGTGGCAGTGCGTCCGTCCCGACCGCCGCCCCGGTCATCGGGTCGACCAGCAGCGGGTCTCGGTCACCGGCCGGCAGGCCGAGTTCGGCTCGCCGGCCGCGCAGCCGGTCCAGCTCCGGCGACGGCGGTACCTCGCCGAGCGTCATGGCGGCCAGATCCGCTGGAGTCGTACCCGCGGCGAGCAACGGCCGGCACACCAGGTCGGTACCGGCCATGACCGCCTTGCGCAGGAAGTCCGCACGCAGGCCGCCCAGCTCGGCGACCGCCTCGCCGTCGAAGGTGCGCACGAACCCCGCCTGCGCGGCCACGCCGGTGTTGATGGCGTCGGACGCGAAGTGCTCGTCGAGCACGACCTCGGCGTGCCGGATCCCCGGTACCGCGGACACCGCGTCATAGGTATCGGCGACCATCAGGAAGGCGAAGTTGGGCGCGCAGAAGTACGTTGGCAGCCGCAGCCGCACCTGCGCGTCGCCAGCCGCCGAGACGGTGCACGAGGCGACGAAGCCGAGCCTGGTGATCGGCTCGTCCAGCTCCGGGTCGCGCACCGTCTCCAGCGCAGCGAGGACCCGGCTGCCCCGCTCGCTTCGCGCGGCTGTCTCCGGCGCCTCGGATGTCTCGGGCGCCAGGCGATCACTCCGGCCCGCGGGCTCCGCCACGCCGCCCAGAAACCGCGTCCCCTCAGGTCCGGGCGTCACCGCCCCTCGGCGTTCGCTCATGCGGACGGCGAATCAGCGGTGACAGCTACCGAGTCGTCGCGCGCGGCAGGGGTGCCCTGCTCGGGTGCGAGCTGGCACTCGGCCGGCACCTCGATGTCGTACAGCTTCGCCGCGTTGAGACCGAGCATCTTCTTCTTGCTCGCCACGGTGACCCGCGGGTAGTCGTCGAACTCCGCCCCCGCCGGATAGTCCCAGTCGACGAAGCCCTCGACCTGCCACTTGGGCTCCCAGATCGCGTAGTCGCTGCCGAAGGTCATCTTGTCCTCGCCGACCCAGAACAGCAGCTCGCCCATGCACCGGGCGAAGAACCGAGGCCGGGCGTGCATCAACGCGCCGACCACGACGGACAGCCCGGCGTACACGTTCGGCTCCTGCGTGGCCATGTAACAGAAGTCGTCGATACGCGGGATCCCGGAGTGCTCGACGATGAAGTTCAGGCCCGGGAAGTCGGTCGCCGCGTGGTCGACGTCCGACATGTCGAAGGCGTCCTTGTCCAGCGGCCAGATCGTCGGACCCTTGTGCGCGTGGATGTTCTTGATGCCCAACTCCTGGCACGCCTCCAGGTATCTGTACGCCTCCGGGTCGGTGAGCTTCCAGCCCCGGGAACCCTGCCGCCACTCCGCGGTGTAGAGCTTGACGCCCTTGCAGCCCCACCGTTCGACGTTGTGCCGCAGAACCTTCAGGCCGTCCTCACCGTCGCGCGGATCCCACCGGGTGTTGAGGACGAACTTGCCCGGGTACTTCTCAAACAGGATCGCGTCCCGCTCAGTGGTGTTGAATCCCTCCTTGTACCACTCCCGCAGGTCGGTGGGCTGGAAGATCGCCACGTCGACGTGGCCCTCCTCGAACACGTCCCTCATCAGGTCTTCTTCGGAGTACTTCTGGTACTTCTCCAGCGGCCATCGGGTGTTCTCCGGTCCCAGCCCGTGGTAGCCGTAGAAGCACTCGATCCACCCCTTGGCGTACTGCTCGGCTCCTTCCACCCAGTTGTCCGGAGCGGCATTCCAGAAGTGCATGTGGGTGTCGACGACGAAGTACCTCTCGCCATCCTTCTCGTACACGGTGTCACCTCGATCCCGCGATGAGGTCGAAGCCGAGCTAAGCGGCCGCGTCCTCGGGGTTGGCGAACATGACCGTCCGGTGTCCTCGTGGATCACCCAGCCGTACTCGGTGGACTCGGTCACCTCGAACTGCGCCGCACCGAAGTATCCGGGGGGCCTCGCCGAGCGCCTCGGAGATCTCGTCGTAGTCGACGTCCATGCGGTTCACCAGGTCACCCGGATCATCGACGGCAGCGGGGGGACGCGAACTTGTGGCTTGGTCTTCGCCACCTCGGCCACGACCACCCCGATCTAGCTGCTCATCAGCTTAAACCCGCACTTGTCGAAGGGGTACCGTGCGAGGCGACAAGGCTCTCCCGCCCGGAGCTGCGGTCGTGGTCAGGCCCACGACCGCCCGGCGGTGGAAAGCGCGGCGGCCGGCCCGGGACCGCATCGACCTACGATCAGCCGGCATGGCAGACCTCGCCGGGCAGACCGAGTACCAGGGTGCAGATGGATCAGGCAGCGTTGCCACCGTTGGTTTGAAGAAACCACCACAGGCTCTCCAAGAGACTCAGAAGCCGGCGCGAGTACCGCGCCCTGTGCAGGAGCGACCCGGCCACCGCGACCCTGCCCAGCAAGGCCCGGCCTCGTGTCCACGGAGATCACGATCGCGACGAGGCGGCCGGTCCGTCGGCTCCGGTCACGTTTCGGTTTCCGAGGCTCCCGACCACCGTAGAGGTCATTCCCGGTGGTCGCCGCATTGCCTATGATCTGCGCGTGTGGCTGCTACCTAAAGTGGTGTCGGCGCATCGCTACGGCGCACCGAGCCACCCACTATCGGGACCAGATCTGCCTGGGGTTCCTTGATGACGGCCATTCACGGGGGGTGGGCCACCTCTCCGGCAGCGTTCGTCCGGCGAACGGGCGCGGCGGCGGGGCCCACACAGTTCCTTCCGCTGGGATTCTTGGCCGCCGGTGGCGACGGTCACCGGTCGGTGCCGGCCGTCGCGGGCGAGGCCGGGGCCGGCTTCGCCACCCCGACGGACCTCCTCCTCCTGGGTGCGGTGGCGATTCTGGCCGTCGGGCTGCTGCTCGTCTTCATCTGGACGCGGCGGGCCGCCCGCGATGAAGCGGCAGACGCATCGGCTCCGCCAGCATGGGAACGGCCGGCGGGGCCGCCGCCTGAGCAGCTGCGGCCGCCGGTACCGCTGCTCCCGGCGCAGCCCCGGGGGACGACGCCGCTGGAGAGGCGCCGCCCGATGCCGCCGGATGCCGCCTTCACGGTGATCGAGCGCGGCCAGGATGGGGCGCGGCACCGGGCCGCCGACCCGCCCGCACCGGCCATGCTGAGCAACCAGGCGCTGATCACCGGCCGCGTGGCCGGGCCGGAGGGCCACCCGGTCAGCGGCGGGAAGCTGACCGTCAGCGACTTCTCCGGCAGCCCGGCCGGGATCGGTCGCAGCGCGACCGACGGCCGTTACCGCCTGCACCTGCCGACCGGCGGAACCTACCTGCTCGTCTGTACGGCGGAGGGCCACCAGTCGACCACCGTCATGGTCACCGTGGCCGCTGCCACGCTGGTCTGCGACATCGTGCTCGGTGGAGCCGGCGGGATCGACGGATGGATCCGGCACCAGCGCGGCGAGGCGGCGTCCGCCAGCTGGACATGGTGTTGCAGAGTAACGGAGCGCTCCGTGGAACGGTTCGCGCGGCCGCTGGCGCCCGCCCGGTACCCGATGCTTCGGTCGCCCTCGTCGACGGCAGGGGCGGGGTGGTCGCCGCGATCATGACCGGCGCGGACGGCGAGTACGTGTTCGCCGAGGTTCCGCCCGGCGGGTACACGCTGGTCGCCAGCGGGTACCCGCCGGTGGCCACCTGGATCGAGCTGACCGGCGAGCGTACCGAGGTGCGCGACGTCATCCTGGGCGCGCACCCGCAGCGGTCCGGCGCGGCCGGCAACGGGGAACCGCATACGCTCGCCGGCTTTCCGCCCCCCGGGCCGGATACCCGGCCGGAGTCGGGGAGAGCGGGATGACCACTGGTTATCCCGGGGCGGCCGGCGGCTGTATGCGCGGCGTGGTGACCACCGCCGACCGGTGGCCGGTGCCCGGTGCGGCCGTGACCGTGCTGAGCGCGGCTGGACAGCAACTGGGCCGGACCAGTACCGACGGCTCGGGCGGTTTCGAGGTATCGCTCCGGGCTGGCGGGATGGTGACCGTCGTGGTGTCGGCCACAGGCGCCAATCCACGGGCCTGGTCGGCGGTGGTGGCCCCGACCGGGGTGACCGAGCTGGGTGTCGTGCTGCTGGACAGTGCCCGCCGCGCCGAGTTGCCCGAGCCCGGCCGGTGGGTTGTCGACCCGGTGCACTCGATCGTCCGGGCCACCGCCCGACACCTCGCACTGTCCCGTGTGGAGGGTCGGTTCACCCGGTTCAGCGCGGTGATAGCGGTCGCCGAGCAGGTCGAGCGCTTAAGCGTCGAGGTGACGATCGAGGCGGCGAGCATCTACACGGGCAGCGAGGACCGCGACACGCATCTGCGCTCTGCCGACTTCCTCGACGTCGAGCGGTTTCCCCACCTCACCTACCGCAGCGAGGCGGTGCGCCAGGTCGGGCCGGCGCGCTGGCAGGTCGCCGGCCAGCTGACCATCCGGGACATCACCCGACCGGTCCCGCTCGACGTCAGCTATCTCGGCTACGGCCCGGACCCGTGGGGCGGTACCCGGATGGCCCTGACCGCGACCACCCAGTTGGCCCGCCGGGACTTCGAGATCAACTGGAACATGGGCCTGCCTGGCGGGCTGGTCGTCGTCGGGCCGACCCTGCGCGTGGACCTCGACGTGCAGGCGGTACGGGAGGTGACGTAGCCCTTCGGCCGGCCACGGCCCGGGCCTTGGCCTCCAATGCCCGGTTCACGCGGCGGGTGCCTCCGGCCAGTTGGATGAACCGGTTGCGCTTGACTGGTGTCTTCCCGGCGACCGCCTTCTCGGCCTTGGTGACCTGTTCATGCGGGCGCCGAGGATGAACGACAACCCGGTGACCTCGATCGCATGCTGGCTGGCCGCCGAGACCACCTCTACCGCATGCTCGCCACAAACTGTCCCGCTACGAAACCGCCACCCCATAACGGATCTGGCGACACTTCCTCGACACCCCCGGCACCCTGCACGTCACCGACGACACCGTCACCGCCGACCTGAACCCGCGCATGTACCACCCCAGCACTCATCGATGCGGGCTTCGCCGATCTTGACCTACCCATCCCCCGGTGGAACAACCGCCGGCTCCGCTTCCGCTTCCCGCCCCGCTGAGCGGGCGTCCCTTCTCATTGAATCTGGTCCCCGGTCAACCGGCTGGTGCGGCCAGATCCGGTGAGAGGTGATCTCCGCGATGAGTCTCACCGGATCTGGTCCGTAGTCTGACCTGCGGATGCAGGATGGGTGCCAGCGGCGGTGCAGCTTGGGCAGACCATGCGCCGGGCCGCAGCATTCGGGTTAAGCCGACGCGGCCCGCGCCACAGCGGCCTCCCGGCGTCGGCTACTTGCGCTGCTGTATCTGGATCAGGTTGCCACAGGTGTCGTCGAACACCGCGGTGGTCACCGGTCCCATCTCGACGGGCTCCTGCGTAAACCGCACACCGAGCCGCTCGAGCCGGGCGAACTCGGCGGCCACGTCGTCCACGGCGAAGGATGTGACGGGGATGCCGTCGCTGACCAGCGCCTCTTTGAAGACTTTGGCGGCGGGGTGGGCGTCGGGTTCGAGCAGCAGCTCGGTGCCGTCCGGATCGTCGGGCGAGACCACGGTCAGCCAACGGTACTCGCCGAGCGGCACATCGGTCTTCGCCACGAAGCCCAACACGTCGGTGTAGAAGCGCAGTGCCTTAGCCTGGTCGTCGACGAGGACGCTAGTCAGGTGGATTCTCATCGGATCTCCTGTGTGGGTCGGGCTTGAGCCATCGGTCGGCGATGTGCTCCAGCGGCTGTCTGTCAAGGTGGTGGAACTTGTAGCGACCCACCCGGCGGGTGACGATCAGGCCGGCGTCTTCCAGTACCTCGAGGTGTTGGGAGACCGCCTGGCGTGATGAGGTGAGTCGATGCTTCATGGCCAGTCGTGAGCAGATCTCGAACAGGGTCTGGCCGTCACGCTCGGTCAACTCGTCGAGGATCTTCCGGCGGGTGGGATCGGCCAAAGCCTGGTAGACATCAGCCACAACCACAAGTATATGCAAGCCGCTACTTGCCTGTCGACCTGGCGAGTGAAGCGTCCCCGTTCCGTGCCGTCCTAGTCTGGGCGGTGGGCTGAGCTGCTGCGACCAGATCTCGACGAGACCGTCGCGGCCGCCGTCGGATCATCATCCGGCCCAGAGCCCAGGTGGCCAGCCCGCGGCGGCGCGTGGAGGGCCGGATGCCGTAACCCCGGATGCCGTAGCCGAGGTGGCCGGCCCACCGCACGTAGTCGCTGCACCCGTGCCGCAGCGCGAGCGTGGCAGTCTCGGCTCCCCCTGCCGTTCGACCAGTCCGACCGCGATGCCCGCTACTGGTGGGGGACCTCCATGCGCCAGGTCGAGCCACCAGCGTGGCGACCCGGTCCCCCGGCTTGGGGATCGCTAGAGTCCAGATCGGCTGTGAGCCGAGCCGGTTGGTCGGTCACGTGCCCTTCCCGTCACCGGCGGTCATGTTGTCCACCCGGCTCAACCGGTACCACGGCCGTCTCCGACTCCCTCCCGGCCAGCCCTCCCGGGGTAACGGTTATAGGGCGGCAGCGAGGGGATGACCACGTCGAACGCGGGGCCGTCGATGCCGTGGACGGCCGGCTCGGTCAGCAGCGGCACCAGCGCCAGCAGCTCCACGAACCCGCTGGGCCAACCGTGGGTGAGGATCAGCGGCACCCCGTTCCCGCTGGGCGCCTTCGCGTGCACGAAGTGGATCGGCACCCCGTCGAGCGCGACCCGGAACTGCGGGTACGCGTTCAGCTCCCGCTCCCGGGCCCGCCAGTCGAACCCGTAGCTAGGCGGAGTGACCGTCAGCTATTAGAATGTATGTACGAAAGAGCCCCCCCATCAGGGAGGACAAACTCGTGCCCACAGCCGTCGGCAACCCACCGTATGCCACCCTGCTCACCTTCAGCCGGTATGTCGGCCGCACCGGGCCGGCCAAGGCCACCTTCGTCGGCGGGCTACGCCGCGCCCGCCAGGACCGCGCCGGGTTCAACCCGCACGCCCGGTTCGTCAAGGCCCTCAAGACCGACATCGCACGCACCGCCGGGGCCGCCCTGGAGATCGCCGCCGTGATGGACGCCGTCCAGCCTCGCTGGCGGCCGCTTTACACCGCGCTGCGCGCTGGCGCCGAACGGTACCTGGACTCGCTCGGCGACCGATCAGGCATCCAGGTGGTACCGGTCCGCGCGGCACTCGACGTCATCGAGGGCCTGACGGTGAAAGTCAACCCGCACTTCGGGCTGTGCTTCCCGGACGGGCGGCGGGAGGTGGTACGTCTGCACTTCGACGAGCAGCCGCCAGCGGACGAGCTGGTGGCCGCAACACTGCAGCTGATGGTTCGGCAGATGGCACAGATCCTGCCGAGGGGCCGCCCGGTGCTGGTCGACGTGCGGCGCGGGACGCCACACCGGCTGGATCCGAAGGTACCGGCCGAGGAGGTCGAACGATGGCTGGCCGGTGAGGCCCTGGCCTTCAGCGCGATGTGGCGGGCCGCGGCATAGGTCCGGGCGCCGGTGGGGTGGCTGTCTACAGTGGACCTCGCAGTTGGCGCAGCGTGTATCCGTTGCCCGACGGGTCGAGCTGCCGGGTGGCTTGTTTGAACAGGTACTCGGCTCGCTCGTATGACAGGCGCTGCCGGCCCGTGTGCGGGCAAAGGTCTGCCGGGGAGCCGGCCGCGGCTGGACCGGGGCGGCGGTCGGTGAGGAATAGCGGGCCCTGGCTACGGCCGGCGGTCAGCTCGGGCAGCAGGGCGGCCGTCCGCGAACGCCAGGTGACCCAGCGCCGGCCGACACGAGCGCGCCGGTCGGCCAGGTCGAGGTTCTCGACGTTGAGTGCCAGGACGGTCGTGACCGGGGCGGCCGACTCGTGCAGCAGCCGCCATAGGGTTCGCTCCCGCAGGGGCAGGTCCAGGCGCCACAGGGCCTCCAGCCCGGCAGGCGCGATTGACTCGGTGCCGCCACCCGCCTCCGGGCGCCGGTCGAGCCCGGTGGCGAGGTCGCTGCGCCCGGCCCAGCCGGCGAACGAGCGTACGGCCGAGCGGTGCCGGTTCCACGTTCTCGCGGCCGCCTGACCCCACGCGACCTCGAACGCCCGGGCG
>WNFZ01007203.1_pt1 | contig 11013 bp, 9 predicted proteins | sample 5400081 | NCBI WGS metagenome assembly WNFZ01 (sample SAMN13153365, study PRJNA577476) | soil metagenome | isolation source: 80 cm soil or saprolite under grassland replicate 1 | place: USA:California | collected 2016-06-15
GATCGAGTCGAAAGGCTCATCGCCGGAAGTAGAGGGGATCGAATCCCCTCATACTTCCAGCGATCTCAATTTCCTCTCCATCCGAGCTCACCAAGATGTTCGCTACGGATGGAGTATCCATTGAGGGAAGAAGATGAAGCCTGAGCGATGGAAGCAGATCGAGAAAATCTATGACGCCGCCGGCGAACTCTCTGATTATGCTTGGTACTCCAAGAATGCTGCGAGCCGTACGCAACCGGTAGGTAAAAAGATCACGAACAAATGGGGACTGTTCGATATGCAGGGTAACGTGATGGAATTATGTCAGGACTGGTATGATGAGGATGCTTATAAGCCTGAAAGGCGAAACCCGCTACTAAGGAAATATCATGTGCTCCGCGGAGGTTGTATAGTCTGCGCAGAGAGCGAGTGCCGCGTTTCCTTCCGCGATTACGATGAGTTTGGCCCGGGAAAACACATCGGATTTCGCATAGCAAAGTCAGTGAAGTTATCTGAAGAAGTGAAATCCTCAAGCCTTGGCGAGTCTGAACGCGCACGATAATGCTTCAGCAAAAAAATGCTCACCCGGATTCTCGTATTTCAAGGCCGGATGAGATTTTCGGGATGTACAGTAGGGAAGAGCGACATCTGTTTGGTGAATGCCGCATACGGAGAGCGACTGGTTAACTAGCCCCTTTGTCGTATTGAACTTGGATTTTATGGCCGTCGCCGTGTAGGATTGGTTTTCACATTCGCCCGCTATTCTATTTCAAGGGGGCGTAGTCTTCAGCACCTCTTCAGGAACGGGCGCTTCCGCATTCCGACGGCAACGCAGGAAATCAGTCTCTGTAAACTAAGTTATTTGATATTTTGTGGTTTAAAACCTTTGCATTGAGCCTGCGGAGCAGGCGGCGGCATAAAGCCTGGGGCGTAAGCCCAAGGAGAGCGGCAGCAAAGCGATCAAAGCCCACGAAGTGGGCGACAGCCAATGGCTGCCGCCCGTTTCACGGGCTTGATGGCGCTCCGAACCTGACCTGGGGTTCCGCCTTCAGCTCCACCCCCAGGCTTTACTCTGCCGCCCGCTCCGCGGGCTTGAATAATACCAAAAAACTTAATTTACAGAGTAATCAGTCTCTGTGACTCATTACCGAAAAGATATCCTTCGCCTCGCAATCTCGACTTCGCGGACCGATTAGATCCCGCAGTGCCGCGATCGCTCCGATGGGGGCGACTTTTCAATCAGAATTGGAGCAAGAGATGAGCGTCCCACAACCAAAAAAATTCGAAATCGGTCTGGTCATGGCCGGCGCCATTTCCGCCGGCGCGTACACGGCGGGGGTCGTCGATTTTCTGCTCCAGGCGCTAGCGGAATGGGAGCAGGCTCGAAAGGCGGAGGCGGAAGCCACGCCCCCGCACCAGGCCACGATCGAGGTCATAGCTGGCGCTTCGGCGGGAGGAATGACAGCGGCGATCGCGGCCGCAGCCCTCTGCAGCGGCCTCACTCCCGTGATGAGCAAGCCCGCTCCTGATGCCGTCGTCGACAACCGGCTCTTCAGCAGCTGGGTACAACAGGTCGATCTTGCTCAAATGCTCATCAGCGAGGATCTCGCGGAAAAAGGCAAACCCGTAGTCTCGCTGCTCAATTCGACGCCGCTGGACCGGATTGCGGAGCAGGCATTGACGTTCACGACAACCTGCGAGCGCCCGGCCTACATTTCCGAGGTCCTGCACCTTCTGCTGACAGTCTCGAATCTTCGAGGCGTGCCCTACATTATTGGTCTCGAGGGTGATGTCGCCGCGGGACACGGGATGTCGATGCACGCAGATTACATGCATTTCGCCTTGGGCGATCCGGGAGCGGAACGGGTTCCCGGCGCGGTGATGCTCGATCGCAAGGGCGCCAACAATGCTAACTGGTTACTGCTGGGCCAAGCGGCGCTTGCTACGGGCGCGTTCCCTGTCGGGCTCGCCCCGCGCACACTCTCCCGCAAGCTGCAGCTTCTCGAAGGCGCCATCGACGATGATTACGCCGAGCGAGAATGGATGATTTCCGCGATTCCTAAGCCCGGGGAAACCTACTACCGCTGCCAAGAAGCGAAGCATTTCTCTCCCGCCTGGCCGCGCGAGAGCCTCAATCTGGAGCATGGCCCCTTTGAGTATCAATTCCTTTGCGTTGACGGCGGGTTGATGAATAACGAACCGCTGGAACTCGCCCGCCGCATTTTGAAGGGGGATGACGAGTATAATCCGCGAGATCCGGGCCAGGCCAAACGGGCGTTGCTGATGATCGATCCGTTTCCCAACCTAGCCCCCTTCGACCCAAAGTACACGGCTCAGGACGGCCTGCTTCCGGTGGTTCTCGGCATGTTCTCGAGCCTCAAAAACCAGGCGCGATTCAAGCCCGACGAGATCGCGCTGGCGCTGAATCCGAATGTCGCCAGTCGCTTTCTCATTGCGCCAAAACGAGACAATGAGGCCTTTCCGATTGCCTCCGGCTCGTTGGGAGGCTTCGGCGGCTTCTTCTCTTATGACTTTCGGGCGCACGATTACATGCTCGGCCGCCGGAATTGCCAGCAGTTTTTGCGGCGGTATTTCATTCTGCCGGAGAGTAACCCTCTCTTCGCCGACTGGAGCTCAGAAATGAAGGCGAAATACCGGGTCGACAAGCTCGGGCAACCGCATCTGCCGATCGTCCCACTCCTCGGGCGGGCCTACGAGGAGGCCCCCCTTGATCGCTGGCCCGGTTACACGCAGGCCCAGCTCAAAACCATGATGGAATTGATCGAGGACCGCCTGAATAACGTGGTCAGAAGGATCATCGAACAGACTTTCAGAAGCTGGCATCTTCGCAAGCTCGCCTGGTTTCTGTGGGGGTTGAAGAAGCGTGAGACTCGCGACAAGATCAAAAACATCATCGTTGCGGATTTGAAGACACACAAATTGCTGCAATGAGAGGTTCCTCTCTCTCTGCTTCTGCGCTTTAACTCCTAATTCAGACCAGAGCGTCTAGTGTTTTATCGCAATGCATTTGATGGATAGAGTCGTTTTAGAGGGTTCTCGCGCAAACCTGACAATTATGGATAATCGTCGGCATGACCCAACCCCCTTGTGAGAAGCCCACGCTTTTCAAAGGGCGCCATTTCAATCATCTTCTTATCATTCAGGCCGTGCGATGGTTTGTCACTACCGCGATTTCTGCGCCTTAGTTAGGAGGCTCCTTGCAAGCCCCTTTTTGGTACATCTCGATGAGGTCATCAACGATTACCCGCTTCAGATAATCCTTTAAGTTCGGGTCGAGGTCATTTGTGGACTTCGGGTCCAACCCGGTCAACTCTTCTAATGTGATAGCTTCGAGCCTGAACTTATAACGTTCATATCTGATTTTCTTATCAGACCCCGCCATGCAAGGCGTCATAGGTTCAATGACATACCACTGCATGGCTCTCCGCTTATCCGTCCTAGCCTTAACCTCCGCCTCAGAAGGCTTAGCCTTCGGCGCCTCAGAAGGCTTAGCTTTCGGCGCCTCAGAAGGCTTAGCCTTCGGCGCTTCTTGGGCAAAGACGATGGGGGCGAACAACAGAATAGCAACGAGGATTCGTTTCATAGACATGCTCCATTGAATTGCCCTGCCACGGGGTGGTAGGAACTTTGCAGTATGCGTTAAGGGTCTGCCTGACCCCGACCGTGCGGCGAAATAATACCATGCATGTGTTTAGGCCGCGCCAATCGAACCCTGCCGCACGGTCGATATGAAAAAGAAAAGCCGGGTTTGTGATCCGGCTCCGTGTGTGCGGCGATGGCCGCAGGAAGGGAAGGGAGGGCATTTAGTAGCGGGAGTCGCGCGTGTGATAGGGCGCATAGCGGTCAATGGTCTGTGATGCCGCTTGCCATCGCCGGAGTCCGTTCAAGCCACTTGTGGCCTCCAAGGAGCCCTGGCAACCGCAGGCTTTCGCGCTCTTTTCAGAAAAGGTTGACTTTAAACATTCACAATATTATCTTCCCTGCTTCATGCCCTTGGTCAATCTGTCATTATCGCTATTGAATACTTTTGTCTTTTCGACATAACTCGAAAAGTTCCATGCTGCCCTAGCCAAGCCCTTTTGCTATAAGTATTTTCTTTCACGCGAGCCATATGGCCATTCCGAAAACGCCCAATTAGGCTGCCTCTGCTAGCCATGGGTACTTGTGGGTAATTGAAGAAAGGTATGAATGATGAAACAAGCTACCACTTTGCTCCTGGACTCCAATCCGGCAAGCGGTCTAGGCGAAGCCATGCGCGGGATTCTGGAATCGGCGTTTGGAGGCGCCTTTCGGCTCCAGCGGGAACATATTCGTGAAGGAGATCCCGAAGCCATCGGGCCGGAACTCGCCAATCTGATCGCGCGCTCTCATCCGGACCTGATTTTCCTGATCCCGGCTCCGGAATCTATCGAGCGGGGGCGCCTGTGGCTCGAACACTTAAGTCGCGCGGATGGAGGTTCGCCAATCGTGCTGGTCGTCGAAGGGGGTGAGCCGGACGAATTGTTCACATGGCTTGAGATGGGAGTGGTTGATTTTATTACCCCGCCGCTTAAAGCCCTCGACATCATTCCCCGTGTCCGGCGCTTACTGGAGGGGCCGCGCGGCGATCAAACGTTGACTAGCAGGCTGAAGAAGACGCTCGGTCTGAAACAGATCATCGGCGAAAGCCAGGCGTTTCGCGCCACGATCGATAGGCTCCCTCTCGTGGCGCATTGCGACGCCAGTGTTCTGATCTCTGGGGAGACGGGCGTGGGGAAGGATTTATGCGCCCGATCAATTCATTACCTCAGCTCCCGCGCGCGCCATCCGTTTGTTCCGGTCAATTGCGGCGCCATCCCCGCGGAGTTGGTGGAGAATGAGTTGTTCGGTCATGAACGCGGCGCCTTCACCGGAGCCACTCACGCGCAATCGGGGTTGATTCGCGAAGCTGATGGCGGCACGCTGTTTCTGGATGAGATTGATTGCCTGCCACTGCTGGCCCAGGCCAAGCTCTTGCGCTTCCTGCAGGATAAAGAGTACCGCCCGCTGGGTTCCTCGAAAACCCGACGGGCCGACGTGCGCGTTATCGCGGCGTCCAACGCCGATCTCGGAGAAAGCGTGCGCTCAGGCAGGCTGCGCCAAGACTTCTACTACCGTCTGAATGTCGTCTCGCTGCGGCTTCCATCGCTGCGTGAGCGGCGCGAGGACATCACGCCGCTGGCGCGGCACTTCCTGGATAAATACGCCGCAGAATTCCACAAACCGGCGATAAGCATGTCCGCCGACGCTCTGCAAAAACTGCGGCTATATGATTGGCCGGGCAACGTGCGGGAGCTGGAGCATCTGATCGCCAGCGCCGTGGCCATGGCGGAATGCGACGTGATCGAGAGCGATAATTTGAATCTGCCCGGCGGCGTCAAGGAGACTGGCGCCGCGTCCGAATCATTCCGCGAAGCCAAAATCCGCTTCGAGCGGGCATATCTCGAAGACCTGTTGTTGGCTCACAAGGGCAACATCACTAAAGCCGCCCAGGCCGCGCGTAAAAATCGTCGCGCGTTCTGGGAACTGATCCGCAAATACCAGATAGACGTGGCCCGCTTCAAGACCCAGACCAAATCACGATCGGCCGCCGGCTAGGACAAAATCGGCATACCTGACCGGACAATTTCAGCATACCTTTATCTAGCCCTCATCAGCACTGATTTCCGTGTTTAGCTCCATACCGTGTCAATCGTCGAAGGCTCAACGAAATCCGCGCATTGCTCGCCGAGAGAAGCGGGTCGGAGACGGCGACAGGCTCGGAACCCGAGGAGTGATTCTGAGACAGTATGCATTTAGTGATTGATAGACTCGTTGAAGTCATCGTCGGGGCGCAGGGAATATCGGTTCCCGCAGGCAACCTCGGTTCCAGGAGGCCGTCGAGCGGGAGCGACATTCCCGCCGTCTCGGTCTCGCTGACCCTCGAAACGGAAAGAAGCCCCGCCATTGGCCGCTTCATCCGCTCCGGCGACAGCCTGGCCAGGAGCAGTTCGGTCATTGAAGTCAAGGCGTCGCCAGATACTTTCTCCGCCGGTCTGAAGTCGCTGCGTATCTCGCCGCTCCCGCTTAGGAAGAATCCTTCTTCGACAAAGAGAGAGTTCGCCGCAGACGACCTGCAGATCAGAAATGTCACCGACCCTGCCAATCCCGCGCAGTATCACATGACCGGAAATCCGGCCCGCAAAGACGAATTCAAACTCGATGTGGCGAGAGCGCAGATTGAATTCGGCGCGGCTCAAACGGAGGGCGAGAAGCTGGAGTTGACTCATTGGACCGTGACCTGGCGGGACGAAATTCTGGCCGACCGCTTCATAGGTTCAATGGCGTTGGAGATATGGGCGAACAGTTTCAATCAGGCAGATGGAATAGCGCGGAATCTCCAGGATGTTCTGAGATCGAGTCGGGCGCTGCTCAGAGAGAAAGGGTTCCTGAAGCTTCATCCGTTCAGTCTCGGCCCGGCTGAGCATCTTCGGATCGATCCGCCCGTTGGCTCGGCCATACCGGTGTGGAAACAAAAGCTCGAATACAGATTCGCGTTCGAGGCCGAAGACGGCGGCGAGTTGAGCGGCGGCGTCCCCATCAAACAAGTCAATGTCGAGATGGGGGGGCCGGCGTGGAGAACCTGGACAGTTACGAGAAAGGGCGCGCCAGGTTCGGCGAGCCGGGCGAGTGGGACCCGAACGCCGTCGACGACAATCTGAGTCTCGTGCGGGCCCTCAAAATTCTCTTCGACAACGGGGCCCGGACGGTCTACGCGAGGCGCGTCTTTGACGAAAAGGCGGCCAAGACCGCGACCTACACGCTCGTCGGTGACGACAACGCCCAGCTCATAAGGCTCAAGGCCAAGACGCCGGGCGCCGGAGGCAACCGCCTGCAGATACGCGTCGAGGAAGGCGAGGCGCAGGAGAACGTCAGCAACGAATTGGTGGCGCGCAGCAACGGCTCCTTCAAGATCTCCGCCGTGCCGAAAACCAACGGCAATGGCGCCGGCCAGTCGGAAGATCCCGTGCTCGGAAGCGTGACGGTGCGCGACAACGGGCTTTTGACTAAGTACCAATTGAAACAACTGTCGGCCCCTTCGTCGCAGGTGGTTCAGATCAACAAGGATACCCGCGCGCTGACCTTCGCCACGCAGCCTTCGGCGCAAGCCGAAATTCGCGCGAGTTACTTCGCGCCGAAGACCGGCATAAGAAAAGTCACGCTCCGACAGGGGAACCTGCAAGAGGTCTATCTGGTCCCTAGCGTATCTTACCTGGCGCAGCGACTGCGTAGCGAAACCAATCCGTCGAAGCTGGTCGAGGTGGACGAGCAGAAAGTCGATGGACTGCCTAAAGCTACGACGCGGTTTGAAGCCTTCGCGGGCGGCGCTAACGGCACGGTCTCGAGAGAGCATTTTCAACCTGCGCTGGAAAATCTGGTCGATCGCGACATCCAGATCGTCGTCGTCGCGGGCCTCTCCTTCTCACAAATCAAATCGGACATCCTGGGCCACGTCGAAAAGACCGAAAACCTGGGGCGAGAGCGCATAGCGGTGATCGGCGCGGATTCGAGCGAGGTCGAAAAGATTCTGGAGAACGCGAACGATATCGCGGACAAACGCGTCGTTCTGGTCGCGCCCGGATTGAAACAACAGGATCCAATTACCGGGCAGATAACGGGGCTTCCGCCATGCTACGCGGCCGCCGCCGTCGCCGGAAAGCTCAGCTCCCTCTCGCCGCACATCAGCCTGACCAACAAGACGCTGGCGGGCATCGACGCGCTCGCCGCCGAATACAACTACGGCGAGATGAAATCTCTTGTGCAGAACCGCGTGCTCGCGTTGCAGAAGAAGCGCGGCATACGCGTCGTCAAGGGCGTCACCACCGACGACGAGGCGTTCAAACAAATCACGCTGCGACGCATCGTGGATTACGTCAAGGAAGGCACGCGAATAGGCGCCAATCAATACATCGGCAAGCTGAACAACAAGCGGGTGAGAGAGAACCTGCGCACGACTCTGGACGGCTTCCTCGCCGACCTGCTCAGACGCGAGTTCCTGACCGGATACAAACTGACGGTCTCTGCGGATCGCGCGATGGAGATCAGGGGCGAAGTCCTGGTGGTGATGGAGCTCAACCCGACCTTCAGCATCGACGTGATCAGAGTGGTCATGAATTTGAGTTGAGCGGTTCGTAGTCCCGCCTTTAGACGGAAACGTCTGACACATATCCATTCCGCGACACCAGGCGCCTCCGCCTAAAGGCGGGACTACAAACTGATTTTCGGAGGAGATGATGTTCAACACCAACACATTTTTCGGCACGGATGGCGTTCTCACACTGAGTGACGCGGACGGCATAGACGCCGCCGTCTTTACGAACTACTTCGGCGAAGGCGGGGTCGTGGGCCGCCTCACCAACGTCTCGCTGGCGGTTTCAGTCGAGATCAAACCTTTCCACGAGCTTGGCTCGCGGGCCCCGAAAGAATTGCGCGCGGGCAACCTATACATCAGCGGGACGGTCGAGCGCGCATTCATCAACGGCGCCATGTTGAAACTGATGCTTGGCCAATACGGCGATGAAGAAGAGACCGCCGGATTCAAGATTCCCAAATTCAATATGAAGATCAGCCTCGACAACATGAGACCCGCCGGCGACGAAGGCAACGCGATCCTGACGGTTTACGACGTGATGTTCGACACCTGGCAGTTCAACCTGCCGGAAAACGACTTCGTGCTCGAAAAACTCTCCTTCAAAGCTCGCCGCATCAAGACGGAGGACACTGAAGTCTCGGCTTAACGGCGGGACTGATAAGCCCTATTCATAATCAAGTTTGGGGAAAAGTATGTTTTTGACAGCCGAAGAACTGCTGGCCGGCAAGGAGATGACCTTCGATCTGGAAATTCCGCCGTCCATCCTGAGCCCGTCGCTCGACGGAAAATCCGCCAACGGCGGGACGGCTAAAAAGGTTCAGCTTCGACCTCTGACGGTGAGAGATGTGCAGTTGATCGCCAAAGCGGCGAAAGACGACGAAGCGCTCATCTCGGCGCTGATGATCCAGAAGGCGGTCGTCGAGCCTCAGCTCAAGCAGAACGAGATCGCCAATATGCGCAGCGGATTGGTCAGCTTCCTGGTGGATGCGATTAACCGCATCAGCGGCCTGAGCGCGACCGATGACGAGATGCGGGAGATGATCGAATCGCCGCTCGTGCGCGCATTCTTCGTGCTCGCCAAAGAATTCAACTGGACGCCGCAGCAGGTGAAGGAGCTGACCGTAGGTCAGATTCTGGGCTACCTGGAGATGCTGAACCAAACGAAGAGGTGAAATGATCACAGTGGTCGCCGCCATTTTAGAGAAAGGCCGCAAGCCTCGAGAACTTCTCTCGGCGCTCAGGGCAAAGACCAAACCGCTCGGCGCGCTGCCGCGTTCGCTCGACGCTTTGAAGACCGCGCGGGCGGAATTGCCGCAAAACGTCCTGGGCGGCGACCTGTTGGGATTGCTCAGCAACCGCATGCGTGAACTCCTGCGGGGCGATGAACAGAGTGCGGATGGCGTTGGCGTGGCTCGCGTGAGTAATACGAAGTTCGCCGACCGAACCGAATTCACAAGATCATTGGCGGCGCGGTTATTGATTAGCGGGCAAGCTACTCCGCTTGCCATGCCGAATGGTGAGCAGTCTGCTGTTGTTTTCAGTTGAGAGTTTGAAAATCGAGTTCCGGAGGCGGCGCTGGGCGGATCAAGCCAGCTAATGTCTCCAGCACATTGCCGCCTTGTTTCTTGATCGTTTGGATGACGCTCTTGAAGGCGGAGAGCGCTGCGGCGCCTTTCTCGTTCTTTGAACAGTGCGAAACTTTTCGGGCGATCACTGCCGGTCTGAGCGCGCGTTCGGCGGCGTTGTTGGTCGGTTCGATGACCGTCGGTTCGTGCAGGAACCTCAGCAAGTTGCCGCGTTCGTGCGATTTGAGGATCAGGCCGAAGCCACACGCCTGTCCGCGCTTTCCTTCAAGCGCCTCGTCAATCGAACGCTGGATGTGGGCGATGCATTTCTGCTGTTTGACCTCGATCAGTTCTTTCGCGTCGTAGCTCTTGCCGCGATCGGTTCCCAGGATTCCCTGGTAATTGTTGCCGATCACCTCGCGGACTTCTTCGTTCCGATGCTGCAGCCTAATCTGATAGACCGCCACGGCCCGGCTGTCAAAGGCCATCAACTGCGCCAGATATCCGTTGATCCGCCATCCCGTGTCGTCGGTGTTGATCGCCTCCTGGCGCCTGATCTCGACGCGCAATTGTTGATAACGCCGCGCCACTGGCCCATCGCCCGTCCCCAATCGGATCGCCGATTGGGCGAGCGCGCCCTGCGTCACGACCAGCCCGGTCAAGCTTCGCAGCACGCGCGGCACTTTGCGTTGTGGGATGCCATCGCCGTAGTGGAGTGTGTGCGCGGCGGCTTGTGCGCGAGGACCCAGACGATGCGCCGTCGCCCCGAACTGATCAGGAGCGACCTCCGGGTGACGCCCGCGCACTTTGCGCTGGCAACGACAGCAAGTCCGGCTGTGAACGCGATAGGCTTTGACTTCGGGCGCAGGCGCCTCTGGGATTTCGGTGTTGGCGCCGATCTCTTCGTCCTCCCCAATCAAATCGCCGCCGCATTCAGGGCAAGCGGTTTCTTTGACCGGCACGTCTTCAACCGGACCACTGTATTCTTCCGCTGAAGGCGCCGTGCGATTGCGAAACTTGCCTTGTCCAGGGCGACGGCCCGGACGTTTGGGATTCTTTTTGCGTTTGTTTTTCGAGAAGGGCGCCGCCGGTCGTGCGTTCTTTCGTTTGAGTTCCTCGATCTCTGCGCGCAACTGCGCATTCTCTGTCCGCAACTTCTCATTCTCGGCAATCAGGCGCCGAACCAGTTCGAGCAGTTGCTCTGTGTTCAGTTGTGCGGGATTGAGATCGAGGTTCATTGCGGCAGGCAATCTAAAGTTATTGAGCGGTTTTGGCAAGTCCGGGCCGCTAATCAATTAC
>WNFZ01012096.1_pt1 | contig 11012 bp, 16 predicted proteins | sample 5400081 | NCBI WGS metagenome assembly WNFZ01 (sample SAMN13153365, study PRJNA577476) | soil metagenome | isolation source: 80 cm soil or saprolite under grassland replicate 1 | place: USA:California | collected 2016-06-15
CCCCGAGCAGCGAAAGACGGTTGCGGGCCACCACCCAATCGGTCAGAGCACCGTCGACCGATTGGCGCAGGCGTCGCGCCTTGCGCACCATCTCCGCATAGTGACTGACTTCGGTCACCGCGAAGGTCACCGGATCGACGATCGCGAGCACGTCGAGGTCGAGGAAACTATCGTTGAGCGGGCTTACCAGCGTGTCGGCGATCGAATGGGCAAGCCGCATCAGGTAACCGTCGTGCGGCGGAGTATCGATTACCAGGAAGTGGCAGTGCTGCGCTGCAGTAATCACTTTGTCGAAATCGGCGAACTCGGCAGCCTCGTTTTCGTGAACCTTGGCGCCTTCGGCGCGAGCGACGCTGAAATGGACCGCCAGCTCGAGATCGGTATGGGTCCGCTTGGCCCAGGCACGGCGGTTCTCAAGGTAGTGAGTGAGGCTCTTTTGCCGGCTGTCGAGATCGATCGTGGCCACGCGCTGGCCGGCTTTCATCAGCGCGATCGCGATATGCATCGCGACCGTGGTTTTCCCCGAGCCACCCTTCTCATTTCCCACCACGATCACGTGTGGCGAGCTAGATAATTCGATGGGCGCCTGCAACATGGCGCGCCTCTTCGATGGGCGTCACTGCGTCCGTTTTGTCTTGAGCATCGGCGTGGGAGGAGCAACGTCCCATCGCCAGTCGAGTTCACAACGCGATTTGTAGGACAGTTGTTCCTTCGGGCTGCAAGCGAAGTTCCGAGCGCCAGTTAGGAACGGAGGGACTCAGGAAGCTGATTTTGCGGGCGCATTGAGACCCATGCCGATCCGTTAAGCGATACTGCTCCGGAGGGCCGGTCGCGGTATATTGATGCTCCCGCATCTCCCCGAACGGCATCGCCCCGCTGCGCGGATCGTCGTTGGCATCCGCCGCGAAAGCCCCGGCAGCCGCGGAGGACACGAATATCACAGCGGCAGCGACGCGCCACATCGAGATTCCATCGCATATTCCGCGCCGAGAACGTCTAGCGTCGCACCTGGTTCCGCGCCGCAGCCCTGTCCGACGCCCATGCAAGCTCGGTAGCTTCCTGAGTGGTTGATGGAGTTTGTCGCGCCGGGGAACTTGCGGAGTCGTTCGAAACGGGTTCCTTTCTGGCGCTAAAGCCGCTGGCTCGGCTGCTGCCGTCCTGCGGCTGGATCTTCCGGGGAGACCGACTGGATTGTTCCCCGTCGATTGGCTTTCCCGCGGAACCACCCGGCGATGCACCAGGGCCAAGGCGGCCCGGGCCGATTCTGTGGCCGCCTTGCAACGTGGCCAGTCAAAAATGGTGTTCGTCCCCAGGTCTTCGGGGCGGTGAGGCTCGTTGCCTTCTTTCGACTGTTTCCGAATGTTATTGGCACGCGGTGAAAAAGGGGGGCACCATGGCACGGGTCCAAGAACCCATGTCCGAAGTCAACGGCAACCTTAGCGACATACTTCGTCGGGCTGACGCATATTTGCAAAGCCATCCGGAGGCCCCTACGCAATTCGATGGATCAAGCCAAGTCAACTCGATCATCCGGCGCGTCTCCGGAACATCGGTGGCCGAAATCGATGGGCTCATAGGCGAGCTACGCTCGCTGCGCGATTATCTGCTGAAAGAAGGCCTGAGAATCCAGCGGGAGCTCGCTGAGTACAACCGGTTAAATCATGGCGCGCTCGAATCGACCAAGATCATTGCCGACACTCTGATGAAGATGAAAACGGGATCCGATAGCGTTCCCCGGACCCAATAGCTCAGGCGCACTTCCCTGCGGCCCAACAGTCGCGCCGCTGCCTCGGGATGGTAGTGGATTTAGCGCCACGCGGTTTCAGCCTACGCGGCGGACGGTGTGATCGCGGGGTGCAACCCTCGATCGGCTCTGTTGGGTTTGCGGTCCGCGCGGCCCATGCTGATGCCCAAGTACGCCGGCCGGTGTCTCAAGCCCGCGCAGGATCGCGGCCCGGAGTTGCCTGACAAATGCTCGATCCTGGCGCTCGATCCACTTGCGGCGCTCGGCGGTCTCGACTGTGATGGGATCGGCATCGATGAGCTTGCTGTGGCCTGTGTGACTGGCCATGCCGGAATTGGTCACGGTCACCCTCTTGCGTGCGGTAACGCCATAACCGATCGCCTGACGATCAGTTCCGCCGACCTGTGTTAGGATTCGTTGCTAGCTGGAACGGCACGGAAAGGCCGCCCGAGTACCCGAGCGGCCTTTTGATCCGACGCTTGGCTATCCTGCGCGTGGCCCGGTGAGTTGGCACCGGAGGTCGGTTACCAAGACTCATGCCCTGGATTCGGGGCAGTTGATGGGCGAGCCGGGGCCTCGATTATGGCATCGGAGCGCTGTGATGGATTTCCGGGGAATCGGTTGCGCTGGTCCGTACCGGCGCTGGCTGCCGAGATCGCGGCGTTCTATACGGATGGCGTCTCTCGCTGCATAGGAGTCAGTCAAGCTTGACCTCATTGCTGCAATTTTTGGTACCGCGCTGTACGCGGCGGTTTCCATCGATCCGAACGCAAGCGTTCTAGGATATCTGCTCAGAGCGCCGACGGTACTAGCGCCGGCGCCGGTAACGCGCCGGCGCTCTGGGTTGTTGCGGCACGAAGGCCTGGAACACCGGACGTTAACAGTTTTCAGGTGTCGTAAGCAGCCTGGGCGGAGGAGGGCATTATGGACACCGTTCGGAACTATAATCGGCTGGCCCTGGATTACTTGAACATGGCGGAAAGGACACACTATCCCGCTACCCGAGAGGAAATGACCCGACTGGCGCAATTGTGGGCAAGGTTGGCTGATCAGGCAAAACAGAGGGAATCCGCTCATCAGGCCGATCCGCAGTTTCATTGGGATCCGGAAATACACTTCCCTGGCTGACTGACGTATGGCTGCAATTTTCTGGCTGGCTATATTAAGCGGAATAGTTGGTTTCACTGTCTTTATCGCCTCACATTTTGCGACCGACATTTTGGTGTCTTTTCTTGAAAGGTGGAAAATACTACAGATCGAGCGAACCAAGCGGAATGAGTTGAAACTGTTCGCTCTCGTAAGCCAACTTCATACTCGCCAAAAGGATAGATACATCTTTTTCACGACGAGTTCACAAATCGTTGGGATTATCGCAATCTTCGGCGTAACCATCTCTATTGCAAGCTTCTTTTTGCTTGACGCCAGCATCGAATTGAAAAAACTGGCTCCGTTCACAATTGGAATTGGTCGGTCGTTAATAGTAGCATATGGGGAAGTGCTTGTACCCCTCGGGGTGTTTGTATCGTTTCTGGTCACTTCTATTCGCCTTTTCAAGCGGCTCATATTGATTCGTGCCAAGCTGTCCAATTATGAAGAGTACCGCAGGCAAGTGACAAAACGCTGGGGCAGGGAGGAACTTTCAAAGATCGAAGCACAATTGCGAACGTAGAATCTAGGAGAGTTGCCAGCTCAACATGGCCGGCTCACGGTAGGGCAGATCATCGGGATTCCGGCCTGGAATTCTCGGGGATATCTAATGCCGACGAGGCAAAGAGCACTACCGAAAAGTGAATAACGGCGGGGGTATTCCTATGTGACTCTGTTCGTTCTTCCTGCTTGAATTGCCGTTCAGATCAGCATTGACTATACCCTCGATCATAGCATTAAGCGCCGGTGTGTCAGGAGGTTCGAGTTCCATGGGGTAGAGGAAGTCGTACAGCTTCAATCCACCTCCCCACCCCAAGCCAAGCGCCCCGATTACCACGAATGTAACCAACCCAATGCGAGCAGTCCGAGGAGTTTCAGTGTCGATCACATACCAGACCCATACTGGCCATGGCCATCCAATGATGAGGACAGGTATTAGCCACCATCGGGGGAATCTACTTCCGGTACGAAAATGTTCTGTTAAAACAGCCGTCGCAATGAGGCTCCCGACCGCGAGCCACCCGAGCGCCATCCCGACAGAAGCATTCATGGTGCTTATCGTTTTTTCGGCAGGCTATTGGCTCCAGGGTAAGGGTATTGAGGCCATAAGGCTCTTTCCAAAATATTAATTCTGGGCCAACTACTGCCGACCACAGGGAGGAATATATCATAAAGCCGGTAAGATCATCGCAGCCGCTAGCTTGGGCCAAACCTATGCGAATTGGAGCGGCAGTGAATATGCCGCTCCGATACTTTCCCCCGTTCGGGAGTGCTGTCATCGTGTCCGATGAGCAAAAATAGTCGCCGGATCGACCGCCCGTGAGTTGCCGCCCATATCTCCATTGGCGATGCCATATTTGCATGAGTCGACACCCAAGGCTGGTTACTTACGCCACCACGCGGAGCAGCCAATGAGTAGACTTTCAAGTACTAGGGCTCCTGCCCCGAAAGTGTCCCCGAGGCTCGTGGCTACTGCCTTCTTTGCCGGTGCACTGGCAGTCCCGCTCTTCCATCAAGTGCTTTTCTTGCTGTTGTATTTACTCGGCGTGATCCCGGTGGCCCCCTTCAGTTTGGAGCCGACAAAGCCTTTTGGCGTACCGGAGGTCGTGTCGGCCTCGTTCTGGGGCGGCGTCTGGGGTGTCGTCTTTGCTTTGACGTTGCCTCGTTTCTTCCACAGCTTAGCCTATTGGCTCGCGTCGTGCATTATCGGCGGATTGGCACTGACTTTGGTCTACATGTTCGTCGTCGTGCCGCTCAAGACCGGAACCCTGCCACCGGAAATGGGCGGCCTGTTCATCATTGGCTTTCTGCTAAACGCGGCGTGGGGGATCGGCTGGGCCTTGCTGTGGATGCTTCTCGACCTTATGCGCGAGCAGCCTACCCTGGCTCGGTGACGCGCGCAGCTGCACGGAGCAAGGGCTCGGAATTGTCTCGGGTCGTACTCTCCCGTCAACCAACGGCTCCCCAGAGCATGCCGAAACGGTGATGGAGCATTAACGACTTGCTTTTAAAATCAGAGTCTACCTCCATCGCAAGGCCACATGCTGCAGATGCTTACTCGGGAGTTAATTCTTTGCGTCGCCTTCCTGCTCTCAGTCCATCCGATTATGGCTCAGACCCCAAGTGGAAGCACCACTGGATCCGAGATCCTTCAATATTGCGGAACCGCTGATCGAATCGTTTCGCAAAAACTTCCTCCCTCCCAAGCGGCTGCGACGGTCGAAGAAGCCATGATACAAGGGTTTTGCGTTGGGGCCGTGTCTGGGGTCAGGTTTCTCGCAGCCGCCAGCACCAAAAACACTCAATATCCGATTTGCGTTCCTGAGAATGCTCCCAGCGGGCAGGTCCTCAGTGTTGTCGTCCGATACCTTCATAGCCATCCTGAGCGGCTGAACGACAACTTTCTCTGGATTATTATGGACGCGCTACGGGAAGGGTGGCCCTGCGGATTGAGTGCCCAAAACTCTTTTGAAGGGCAGAGCCTTCCACGCCAACAGGGCTATGCAACGCCACCCCAACGGCGTTGACCGAGCGTCACTCTTCAGATGATAGTCGTTGGGCCCTTGTCATATGGGCACGGTGCCGCTTGCCACGTCGCATCGCCCGATCAGCGCGAGCAAGGCATACGTTCCACCTTTCGCGATTATTGGGCAGCGACCTGGCTTAAATGCCGAACAGTCGCCCAGGCTGCTCGCCGCTCAGCAACGCCTCGACGTGATCGACAAAAAATCGGCCCGGCACTCTTGCCGATACGCGCAGATTTGTCTGAAGGCGTGGCGGAGTTGAAGCCACAAAATCAGTGCATGTTGGCCGCCGTCGGCGCGATTACATGCCGTAGGGTTGCGGGCCGATCATCCAGCGCATACGGCCCGGTCCACCGGAATAGACTTGTGGCGCGTAGGGGCCAGAGACTGGCGCGTGGGTGCCTGAGTAGGTCTCCGGAGCCGGCAGGGGCCTGGTGCCAGAGTAAACCTGCGAACTAGGCGAACCGTAGGGGCCGGCGTAGGGCTCCGGGGGGCGCGGGGCCTCGGAGTAGACCTGCGGGGACCCGGAGGGGCCGGAATAATGATTGGGATGCGGCGCGCAGTCCGAGCTCCACCCGCAATCGCCATGCTCGCAGCGCCAGATCGGGCCGCATGCTGCTCGCGGCGGTAAGGGGCTTGCGGGCGCGGCACCCGGGGGAGCCACCGGTGGCGCAACGCCATACGGGGAAGACCCGATCACCGTGGGCGGAACTGGTGCGCCGTTATACCGGGGAGCCGGGACCGGCGCTTCCGGGGCAACGCGCAATTGGGGAGGTGCAACGGCTGCGGGTGGAGCTACGCTATACTGTGGCGGTCCGACCGCTGCAGGAGGATAGGCATAGTCGGCGGCCTCGACACCAAAAGATAAGACTGTGGCAATTGCGCTGGCAGGGCCTAGCGCGATCAAACGCATGGCAGCCTCCTGTTTTGATTTCCGTGGGAGAACCCGAGCCGGGTTCCGCATGGCCAAATTTTTGCGCTCACCATGCTGAAGCGTGGAGCGCTTGTCGGGAAATCAATCGTTAATTCTTGGTTAACGCGATACGGTCGCTTTTAATAACCACTGGGCCGATCTCCTGGGCTGGTAGTGGTCCGAGGCCTCAATCGACATCGCAAAAATTACTGCGGTGCTCAGCAAGAGTGGGTCAGCCTCATGACGGCCTCCTGGTACTGCTCACTTACGGTTCAGCTGCCAGGAGCCTTAATTTGCTTGCACGGGCCGCTCAGGTCATTTCGGGCAGCCTTTTCCTTCAAGTCGTAAGACACTTGGATGGAAGCGAGCCCCCGACTGGTCCTTGCAAAACCGGGCTCTAACCCACCCGTCCTTTGCCTTCGGGGACTCGGAGGGTGGGTGCGCTCGAGAGGTGCTCAAGGGGCATTGCATTTTGGTCCGAGCTGCGGAACTAGCGTACAACAGTCAACGATCCACGCAACCAGACGCCTATTGCCTCAACTGCAGTTCAGCGACTGGATCGGCGCCAGTGATTAGCGCCGGCAGCCTAAATTGCCTCGGCGGGCTTCCTGCGGGTGCGGCGGTAGGCCGTTTTTGCCGTCCTAAAGAATTACATCGCGGCACGCTCGAAACGGTTAGTCTCCGGGGTTCGCTTTGAGAACCAATCTGGGTTTTTCCAACGGGATGCCGAGCCGTAATAGGTGTCCTTCTTGCTCATGACCTACGGTGAAAGCAGCGACATATCACGCGCCCTCACGATCACATTGGGCGAGTGTTTGAGCAGCGAAGCCGCGACTCCTTCGGTGACGATCCTTTACTCGGTGCGCGATACGCCAAAGTTGCATACATTCACCAATCAGCATTTCCCGCCGCAGCGCATCCTTCTCGCGCCCGGCCTGCTCCGCCAACTGCAGGGCTTCTTGTAAGACTCGAAGTTGATAATCAGCTGATCGGCGCGGGCGAGCAGCGAAGGCGGCACAGTGAGGCCGAGCGCTTTGGCGGTCTTGAGGTTGATCGCAAGCTCGAAAGCGGCCGGCTGCTGCATCGGCAGGTCAGCTGGCTTGGCCCCTTTGAGCATTTTGTCCACGTAGCTCGCTGCGCGCCGGTTCAACTCCGCCGCATTGGGCCCGAATTGCAGCGTGGCGTCTGTGTAGGCGCCGGGCCGCGGCAATAGCTTGGTCGAGCGACCCGAATACCATGCTAAATACCACCCCGAAGGTCCGATGAAACCGACCGATGGGATCGTCGAACGTTCGAGAGTGTTCCGCGATGGCTGCCGCTACCCAGGGGTGGGCCAACTGGAGCAACAGCGCCCGGCCAGCGCCAAGGAACGCCGCCTCGCGATCAACCCGCCAGATCACTGAAGCCGGACCGAAGACGGCCTTCTCGCTCTCCGAACGCGAGCACTCGAACGCTCTTCAGTTGGGCCTTGAATGCTTCGCGACTGACTGCCTCGATCGTCATGCCTAAATCAGATTGCTTCAGCGTCCACTTTCCGCCGAGAAGCTCGCGTGTTCCGAAACGGTACTGCTGGCAGCCGCCAATGCGGAATACGGACGAGTCCCAATCCGTCATCCCTGACGAACGCCAAGACAGTGGTCGGTCACGTTTCAAAAACCGAACAGGATACCATTCGGCCTATCGAGACGGCCAAAAACCGGAATACAACGGCTGCCCGCCGGTTTATACTAGATTTGCTGGGTGGCTGCTGTATGCAAAGGAGTTCTTTGCCATGTGCGACTATAGCTTACACAGTGTACGCACGCGCCCTGCGAAAATCGGTGACAAGCTGGTGACGAGAGACTTTGGCACCGGCACCCGAGGCTTCGCTTCGGTGGCAGATCTCAACATTGCCGTCTGTCTTCTTCCGGGCACGGAACTGGCATTCGCCAGTGAAGTCACCTACGCGGATTGGAACGTCCGGTCTCTGATCAAAGCGCGGCTTGCAGTGCGAAAGCAGACACACTACCAGACGGCGATCTTTCGGCAGATCAACAAAGAAACGATGACCCACCACGATGCGCTAGAATTTCCCGACGGACAGGTTGTGCTTCTCACCCGCCTATCCCAACGCCAGGAGGCAACCGTCCTACAGCTCCCAGCGGAGCCGCGCACTGCCGACGAGGCGAGGAAACAAGAGCGTCTTCCGATCGTCGCCTAAAAGGCACACAATCATATCAAATATCTGGCCGCTCCTGTCGGGGCGGCCTTTCCTCCGTTCGTCGCCCCCCTCTGCCAAGTTGCAGGATTTCGACGCGGCCGTTCATTTGGGCGGTAAAGTTCCTTCCCGCGCGTCTTTTCTTTCTCAGTTCGCATCATGTCCCTTTCCTCTGATCGGGAGCCACTATCAACCATTGGATAGTTCTACGAGGCTGAACCGGAGCGCAGATGGCCGTTAAGAGCCAAAATCGTCCAAAATTGCTGCGACCTGGGTCACGTACGATTATGAGACGACGTGCATACCTGGTAAAGTTAGGCAAATCACAAAGAAAGACAAACAAAATGACTTACCGAACCATCCCGCCGTTTTTGGCATTGGCCGCAATCGTCTTGACCATCATAACCTTCCTTAACATGGACTATGCCTCCCGCCAGCCACATGGATATTATCACGACTTTGCCCAGAACAGTCATCGCGGAGTTATGACGATGGTTACGCGCAGGGCCTCGCGAAGTTGGGGATCGTCAGGCTCCCAGCACATCTGCTGCGATCTTTATCATCGCGGGAGTCATCAACAGAAGCGCCCTCTGGTCCTATGATCGCGGGTCGTGAAGCTTTCTGAGTGGCTCCGCGAACTACACTTTCCCTGCCGGTCCAGAAATGCTGCTTGCCCGCTTGTGCCGCTGCAGATTCTGCACCTTCTGCCCTGGTTTTTCAGCGGCATCCGCCTCTGGCAATGCCAACCGGCTGAACGAAGCGCACGGCCACTCCGCTGAAACGTCCGGCCTGAATGCCGACCTACTCCAGCCAGCCTTCATCCTGGAGAACGCGCTCAAGCAATGTTGTGGCGGCTTCAACTGCCAGCCCAGTTCTCGTCTCAGCCGCAGTGACCAGCATTTACTTTACTTCCCGCTAAGCGGGTCGGAAACGGAGCGTTTCAGGAAGATCCGAGGATCACATGCGCAAATCATTCATTGCTGCTGCTGTAGCCGGTATCGGGATCGGCTGCTTCGGCGGCTATCAGGCCAATGCCATGACTAGCACCTCACCCGTGGGTGTTCTTGCAGCGAGCGAGGCGATTGACATGGCCGCTCAGGTGCATTGCCGTCCCTACAAACACTGGCACCGATGGGAGCGCCGCCGCACCTATGGCTGCCCTGGCGGCCCGAGCTTTGAGATCCGTCGAGGGCACCGAGTAGGCATTCATGAGCGCGAGTACCGCCGAGGGCACCGCGTTGGCATCGAGGAACGCGAGTCTCGCCGCTCCAGCATTCATTCGCGCACCACGATTCGGGGTGAGCGAACCGAGCGGTCCGGCACCAGCGGCGAGGTCCGCGGCCGTACTGGCAAGAGCGGCGAGACCACCGGATCGAGGAGTACTGGTGAGAGCATGAGGTCCGGCAAACCCACCAATAAACCGGGCACTTCGAACGAGCCCTCGTCGGGCAAGCAGTAGAAGTCACGAGAGTTGAATTCGGCTCTGCTCGCGCGCCAAACGCCCCCGCATCCAAGTTTTCGTTCTGCCTTGGAGCGGGGGCTGCTGCATCGGATTGTATCAGCGGCGAATGGTGATGAATTTGAGGAACTTGAAAACACTGTAAAGCGTCAGCTCAACGGTTGCAGTGAGGAGGAGAAGGAATAACGAGCGTTGGCCGAGATCGTCCGTGATGGCCGCTCTTATTTTATATTTTACATCATTTGGGAAGTAGGTTTCGACTAGGCTATAGAGCCCGTTCGTCAGCGGTAGTAGTTTTACGTAAAACCAGCCGAGCCAATCAAGGCGGTAAGCGTGCAGATAAGCATATAGACACCACACAACTATGATGGTGACCAGAAGTAAAATGACCTTTGCAAGGAACAAGGAGGGGAACGCGAAGGCGACCGTCTATAGCTTGCATTCATCGTCACGCTCATTGTTGACTGTAGCGCTGCAGGTGACCAACTAGCGCGAGGTCTTCCCGACAACAGTTCGGGGCTATCCTCTACGCGCAATGACCGGTTCGCGTCGTCCATCCATTTTGCGGGCCAGCCTCTCAACGAGGTATTTTGCGCGAGCCGATGCCGTCCGCTTCAAGAAACTGTCGCGAGAGGAACGGCATGAGGGTCAATGCGGAACTTGCGGCCGTCTACTCGAAGCCCTCTCATTAAATCGAATTTTAATGATTGGCCAATCAAGATCCCATCGGAAGGACGGTTCCAATGGGCACCCCAGCCAAATACCGCGAGCATGCCGCAGATTGTCTAAAGCTGGCGCTTCGCATGTCGGCGCCGGAAGACAAGGCCCGTTTGCTATCCGCGGCGGAAAGGTGGCGGAGCCTGGCCGATCGTGCGGAGCGCCGGCGCGCCTCTGAAGCAGGTGCATTGGCCCCGGCCTGGCGATTTTGGATTTGGCTTAACCGGGCGGCCTGAGGACGAGTTTGCGTTGCCTCCGAGGTCGCGTAGCAGCCTAAACGGCTGGATGGGACTTTCGAGCGATCGAGGAAT
>WNFZ01012086.1_pt1 | contig 11011 bp, 10 predicted proteins | sample 5400081 | NCBI WGS metagenome assembly WNFZ01 (sample SAMN13153365, study PRJNA577476) | soil metagenome | isolation source: 80 cm soil or saprolite under grassland replicate 1 | place: USA:California | collected 2016-06-15
CAACGGAAGGCAAAGGCATCCCGGAATTAGCGGAATCCATTGCCAGGCATGAAGCGCACTTGCGTCAAAGTGGGGACTGGGCTGCTCGAGACCGCGCCCGCCTCGGGTCCGAATTGGAAGCGGTACTGCGTGAAGCGCTGATAGGACGTTTTCTGGAGAGCGTCCCACAAAAGACGTATGAAGAGATTGTAGAGAAAGTCATGAATAGAAATATTTCGCCATACGAAGCGGTGAAGTTTTTGTTGAATGGGATCTGAAAATCGAGAAGAGGAAACGTAAAGAACAAGCGAGGATCACCAATGACACATACACATTCACACGGCGAGATCAAAATGTATGGGGAAATCAAGATCTATGCCGGATCAGGTTCACCTGAATTGGCAGAGAAGATCGCCGATTACCTGCAACAAGCACTTAGCCCGCGGGAAATCATTCAGTTCCCCAACGAAAATATTTTCATCAAATTGAATAATAGCGCCCGCGGAAAAGATGTGTTCGTTATTCAGACTACATCTTCACCAGTACATTACAATTTGATGGAACTACTCATTATGATCCAGACCATCCGTTTGGATTCTGCGGCGCGCATTACAGCAGTTGTTCCTTATCTTTGCTATGGACGTTCGGATAAAAAAGATCAGCCGCGCGTTCCAATTACCGCACGCTTGGTTGCAGATATGATCGAAAGCGCTGGCGCAGATCGTTATATGACACTGGATCCACATGCGGGACAAATCCAAGGGTTCTTCTCTATCCCTGGTGATGTGTTGACGGCTTCACATATGATCAGTGATTATATTCAGGAGAATATGCTCGCGCAGATGCAGGATCCCGTGGTTGTTGCTACCGACTTGGGATTTGCCAAAAAAGGACGCAACTACGCGCTCGATCTCGACCTGCCTATTGCATTCATCGAAAAGCGCCGCACTGGAAATGATGCTAATGCTGAAGCATTAACCTTGATTGGTGAAGTTAAGAATCGCGATGTGATTATCGTAGACGACGAAGTGGATACGGGTGGTTCAATTGCGCAAGCTGTGAGTGTAGTAAAAGGACATGGAGCGCGTGATGTATATCTCGCTTTTATTCATCCGATTTTCTCGCGTAATGCTGCACAACGTCTCGCCGACCTGCCTATTAAACATATTATTACCACCGATACTGTTTCCATCCCCTCGAAAAAGATGAGTCCGCTGAATGGACGTATTACAATTCTCTCCATCGCTCCGTTAATCGGCGAAGTCATCCGCCGCGCCCACGAAGGACGAAGTGTTGGAGAGATGTTTAATGAATAGCGCTCAGCCGTCAGCTTTCAGCGAATTGCTGACGGCTGATAGCTAAAAGCTTCTTATGCCTGAATTACCTGAAGTTGAAACGATTGCACGAAGATTAAAACCGGATTTAGTTGGCAAAACGATCATTTCTGCCGACTTGCTCTGGTCGCGCACCCTTGCCGTTCCCTCGCCGAAAAAATTCAAGGAACAGATCAAAGGACAAAAAATCCTGGATGTCGGTCGCCGTGCAAAGTATTTGAACATTCAACTCTCCGATTTCAATCTCCTCATGCACTTGCGGATGAGTGGCGATCTGTCTATTAGAAATAGTACAATCAGGGCAGAACCGCACGACCGGCTTATATTAAAATTATCGGATGGAAAATCGCTGGTCTTCAATGACACACGCAAGTTCGGACGAGTCTGGTTGACGGCAAAACCCGAAGAAGTGCTCGGCAAATTGGGCCCCGAACCGTTGAGCGCGGACTTCACGGTGCAATGGTTGCACGCGGCATTACACGACAAACGCCGTCAGCTCAAACCGCTATTGCTTGATCAAACCTTCATCGCCGGCCTTGGCAATATCTACACAGATGAAGCACTGCATGTGGCGAAGCTGCATCCGCTTGCTGCATCCGATTCGATCACCGCAAGACAGGCTCGGGCGTTGCATGAAGCGATCCACGAGGTCTTGAATGAGGGAATTCGTCGTAACGGTGCGTCTTTTGATTGGGTCTATCGCGGCGGCGAATTCCAATTTCGAGTGTATGGGCGCGCAGATAAGGAATGTCCCGTCTGTGGCACAAGGATCAAACGCATATTGGTTGGTCAGCGCAGCACACATTATTGTCCGAAGTGTCAAAAGCTGTCGCTTGTCTCATAAATAAGTAAATTTTTATGTAGGAAATGCAGGCTGAAATTCAAATAGCACGTTATATATTATGCGGCACTCTGTAAGGTGAACTATGATATTCAATTGGTCAATTCTCGGTTGGATTGCAGCTCTTATTTTTGTCTATGTATTCGGTCTCTTCGAAGGACGCAACCAAGGATACAAAAAGCGCAAAGCTGAAGAGGCAGTGCAAAAGAAAACTGAACCCGAACCCAAGGCTGTCACCGTTAAAGTGGATGATCCCGGTCTGTTACGAATCAAAAACGAAAGCGGATATTTGACTCTCGATCTGGATGGCTCGCGCGTGGATACTACCGCGCTGACAGTAGACCAGCGCAAACGATTGATCGAGATGTTGAACCTGATGCGCCCATGGTTGGAGGGAAGATCCGCTGCTGCACCCATTACACCTGCGCCTCCGAAACCGATCGCCCTTACTCGTCAGGATGCTGCAGTTCCACCTGCGCCGTTACCTCCGCAACCAGCTTTACAGCCTTCACAATTTATTACCCCAAAAACACCTACCATTGCTAAAGAAGATAGACCCGTCGCGCCGGTAGGAAGTATGGTCAGCCAAATTGATTCCATCCTGCAAGCGCGCATGGTCGGATCACCCATCGAAGATCGTGGTGTATTTCTAGCGCAGTCTCCCGAAGGCGGTGTCATGGTCTATGTTGGGTTAACAAAATATATGGGTATTGATGATGTTCCTGATCCGGAAATCAAAACGGCCATTCGTGCGGCAATCTCTGAATGGGAAAACAAATATACCCCCGGGTTATAAAGCGGCGATCATAAAATTATCTGCGCTGATAGCGCGCCGTCAACACCGGGCAATGCGCAGACTCGGCCACTTCCGCCGTCACATGGGGAGAATAGTACTGTCGCAATGTGCTCGTGCTATAGGATGACCCCATGCAAACCATATCGTAATTGCCCTCGCGAAGTTCAGACAGAATCTCCTCCACAATAATTCCCTGCCGTGCAATTGCTTTTGCGTTGAGACCTGCTTTTTGTGCAATCTCAAGCGCGTTGCGTAAACTGCGTCCGGGCAAAGTATTAGTTTCAGCAAGGTCTTTTGTATGACCGCGTAGGCCGCGCGTGGTGGGGTAATCGAGATCAGTCGGCGGGACAACATGCAATATGGTCACATCCGCTTGATTGGCAGTAGCAACCTGTAGCGCAAGATTCTCCGCAGCAACTTCATAGCCCAGCCCACCCGCGCTGATCAATATTTTTTTCAACGGCAACCGCATTTCCGGGACATATAAGATGGGACCTTGAATCCGTTCCATGAGCGGACGGATCGATCTGCCCACAATCAACCGTCTGATCTGGGTACGTCCCAGACGACTCACGACGGTGATGTAACTGCCGCTATTTGCTTTTTCTGGAATCACTTGTTCCGCCTCCCCATTGCGGACCTCAAGGCTGTAGGTTAATCCCTTTTCCTTGAACAAGCTGACAGCGCGCTCGAAGACATCCTCTAAGGGGTGGTGATCGTCTATCGCAGCGGGATTCGGAATCTCGGTCACACCGAGAAGCGTTATTTTCATCTGCATGATCTCTGCGAGCCATACCCCGTATTCAATCGCGAACCACGTTCCTTTGAATCCATTTGTAGTGATCAACAATTCTGAGTCCATTAATATCTCCGTGGACTATATAGTATGACGCCAAGGACACCAGCACCAATCAATACGTATTGGGGAGCAATTCCGAAATAGAAAGCCACAAAAGATAAAGCAGCCAGCAACAGAGGTCTCCATTTGATCGATTGAGGATTTGCCACTCTGAATAACTGCCATGCCACCAGCGCCATCAAGACCGCAATGGCAGGAGTCATTCCCCTAATGAAATGCTTCATCCAATCCTGTCCCTGAAAGCGGAGAAGAATGGAGGCCACCGTTAACATGATGACAGTGGGGGGAATGATCGCGCCAAGCAACGCTGCCAACACACCAGACATACCGCCAGATGAAAATCCAATGAACATGGCAAGTTTCAACGCTTCACTGCCAGGCACGAGATTGGAAAATCCGACTGCTTCTACAAATTGCGACTCGGTCATAATCTTCCCCACGCATTCCTTATATAAGAGACCTGTGGAAGTGGGTCCTGCAGTGGTAAGCAGGTTGACCTTGAGAAAGATCCAAAACAAATGGAACCAGACTTCGAATTTGGAAGGCTGATTCATCTGAAAGCAAAAGTCCCAATCAAGCCGGCCATCAAAATGACAAATGGTGCAGGAATCTCCATGAGATAGGCAAGCAGGCTTGCCCCACCGACACCGATGATGATCCAATCAAAATCTCCTCCTGTACCGCTTTTCAATACCTTCCATGAAACGGTGAGAATCAGTATGGCAACCGCGGGCGTTAGCCCTTCTACAAAGCGACTCAACCACGCTTCACGCTGGATGCGGTGCAGGACGGAAACCAAGGCAAACGTCAAAATGGTGGGCGGGAGAATGGCGGCAAAGAGTGAAACAATCCCACCTGCAATACCGTCGACGGTATAACCAACAAACATTGCCAGTTGTAATGCGTCACTTCCTGGAAGTAATGTTGCGAGTCCTACTGCCTGAACAAATTGATCTTCTGTTAGAAAATGCCCCACTGCTTCATTATAGAGGAGACCTGTCGAAGCTGCCCCTGAAGTACTGAGAAGATTGATCTTGAGAAATACCCAGAAAAGAGTGAATAGTTGATGCACAGGCTTTCCTTTGGAATAGCCCCAATTGTAATGGGAAACAACAAAAACAAAACAGGAGCAATTTATTCTCGCTCTTGTTGCCTTATTCTTATTATGCGTAGGGGCGACCCATCAAGATTGTTGAGTCATTGACTCGCGCTGGTGGGTCGTCCCTTCGTTTATGTATAATAGCATTGTATGTCTGCTGCTAAATCCGGGTTTCCTTGGGGTTGGTTCCGATTGATAAAGAAGATGCTCATAACAGCTTATTGTGGCAAGCTTATAATCAGAAACTGATTGTTACATTCAACAAAAGGATAAATGTGTGAAAAAAGGTTCATTGAGTTCAATTTTGTTATTCCTCGTGGCAACACTTTTATTATTACCTAATTTTTATCGAAACAAATGGTCAGTAGTTGATCCTGGTTACTACGCCGAGTGGCAAACGAGATATGACCGTTTAGTGGTGGCAAGACTCGTTAAAACGCGCCAAGACGGCTTTTTTTCTGCCGGTGCACTCATGGGGCTGGGAGATGAGAAGGAATGGGGCTTTGAGACCAGAACGAATAGACATCAATTTAATACTTATCTCGACAATGGTAAATTTAAATCCTATTTAGTTTACAAATCCAACCCCGGCTTTCAAGGGCTTATCTATGGTCTTGCGGATCAAGTCCTCCCCATCCGGGAAGAGCAAAAGTTAAAGCTATTCCGCGCATTTACAGCCCTTATGTCCGCAATGGTCTTTGGACTCATTGTCCAGGTATTTGCCACAGAATTTGGGCTCCTTTCAGGGATACTGACGCTTGCTTTTACAATTGTTTCCATGTGGATTGTGCTTCCTGCTGGAAGTATATTTTGGAATTACTGGGCGTTCTACGCGCCGTTTCTGGCGAGCGCCTACGGGCTGACAGAAGCGGACAAAAAGGCGGAATATCGTTCCGGCAAAATTCACACACTCATCTTCATCACGGTCTTGATCAAGGTTCTATTTAGCGGTTTCGATCTGACAACCACAGTTCTAGTGATGGCAACAGTCCCCTTTATTTTTCATGCCATCTATAACCATTGGGATCTAAAAACTTTTATCGTGCGCATGTTAAAAGTTGGAGTTATTCTTTTGGCAGCAACGGTAACAGGCTTAATTATTTTAGGTGTGCAAATCGTTGCCAGCGCGGGGTCTGTCTCCTATGCCTATACGTACCTCTTGAACAGATTTACTAGTCATACAGGTGGCAATTACGAATACTTTGAACAGAGTGTACCTATTAGGAAGATTCATATCATGGAAGTGCTTCCAAAATACTTGCTGATGCCAGCCATCGATCTTCATTTCTCCGGGAGAAGCATTCACATTCTATACTGGCATTTGATCGTTGTATTTGCAGTCTTTACTTTAATTTTTATCCTCAAGCACAGGATTCAAAACAACCATTTGCAACTTCCGCGCAAGGCACTTGCTCTGCTAGCGTCAACTTGGTATTCCATTCTGGCGCCAATTTCCTGGTATGTAATATTCAAGCCCCACTCTTTTATTCATACTCATGTCAACACAATGGGATGGCAAATGCCATTCACGCTTTTAGGTTTTGCATTATGTGGTTTTGTCATTTCAGATTTTTTCAGAGGATGGCAAAAGGCTCTGATTAGCGTACCACCTTCACCCTCATCACAAACCGATTCACCCCTCCAAAGCGATACTTATACTCCTCATCGCCGCGCATGAAGTCGAATTCATAGCGGTTGTTTTCACAACACCATTGAATGACCTGCGCAAGCAGCACCCAGCCAGGCGAAAGTTCCATATGCTCGCGTCCGACGCCTGAGTTGTAGCCCCAAAGTTTGTTTTTATAGTCAAAGTTCAGAGACGCGGCAGCTTTGGCACCGTCCACTTCAAGAAATGCGAGCCAAAGATAGCCGCGCTCAAATGCATTCCTGATCGTAACTGTCATTTGCTCGCGCATTTCGGGATGCAGGAATTGTTCCTTGTTTGGGTCTTGGACCATTAAATTGAAGAAGGCATTCAACTCTGATTCAATATCCGCGGTCGGGTCGATCACGTGAAAGCGGACATTCTTCTCGCTTTCGGCCGCGCGGCGCATCTTGCGACGGATTTCATGACGCTGTTTCTTTTCGAGGCGTGATAGATATTCATCGAATGATCCGTGCAATGGAATACGCGGCGTGGGGCGATAGACTTCTTCGTGATGAGTCCAGCCGCGCCGTTCCGATTCCGTTTTGAGCACCGCTAACGTAGGAGATGAATCAGGGAGGTTATACCAATCGAGCGCGGACCACCTGTCGGCGTGGGAGGAGGCGAGAAAATCCAAAAGTCCCGAGAGGAAACGCGCGTGATCCTCCGCACGCACAATCAAATCCAAATAGTCAGATATTTCAATGCTGCCAAGAAGCATAAGTGCGCGCTGACTGTCGTACTCGGTAATAAAGAGCAAAACCAATTCGGGCCGCTCCACGCGGCTATCCGTCTCTACGCTCCATTCCCCGCCGCCGAGAGTCTTCCACCATTCGCCGAGATATTCGTAACGTGAAAAAGGTGTATCGGCGATACTCAGCTCCACAAGCGCGTTCCATGTGGCTTCAGAAAATTCTGAAAAATCCTGATGCAAAAAGAAATCCATGAAAAATTCTTATCCTTGGTGGTTCAGTGTGTCGTTCGTCCCGCAATGAAATTTTACCAGTATAATGATGGTAACTTTTTGTTCATTCTTACGCCGTGGCTACTTTCGACTTAAACATTCTCCCTATTCACAGAACTAACGGACAGGAGTCAGCCGACCTGCCTGGTTTACTTGCTGTTACACCACCGCGTAGAACCGCACGGGGCCGCGAGAATGACAACTTGATCGTCTATCTCATGCTTTCGGGGAATGCAACATTTTCAGCGGTAGAGTTGAAAACGCTGATCAACAACACGGCCACATCGTTCTATCAAACCACTGGTTCGTTGACGTTTGCGATGCGCAAGATGGCAGAAAATATCAATAACGCTCTGCTGGAGCGCAATCTATCCACGACCGGGCGCGGACAATATGCGTTGGGTTATCTGGGGCTTGCGGCAATACGCGCCGAGCAATGTACACTGTTACTTAGCGGACCCACGCACGCCGTTTGGGTGAGTGAGGGGAAATCTCGTCATATTTATGATCCCGCACTTTCAGGCAAGGGCCTTGGTTCCAGTCAGAGTATTCAATCGTATTTGTCTCAAGTCGAGTTTCATACGCAGGATTTGCTTGCGCTTTGCGGAAAATTCCCGAAGGCTTGGGAAGCCGATCTTTTAAATGAACGTCCACCCGCTTCGTTGGAAGCGAGCTATCGCAAATTGACTCTGACTCAAGGCGACTTGAACGCAGCATTGATCCAGGCGCAAAGCGGACACGGGACACTTACCATTCTGCGACCAGAAGTTAATGCAAGGCGTCAGATTCAACCGGTCGTAGTTCCCGCTGTAAATGAACCAGTCGTTGCTGAAGAATCTGAGCCGCTCAGTGAAGAGGAAGCGAACGAGAACATCTCAAATTCTCCAGTTGCGACTTCATCGATTACGGAAGAAGAATTAGATGCACTCGCCGATTTCGCTGCACACATGGTGCAACCATCTGCCTATGCAATGAAGAAATCCAAGAGCCAACTGTCCCTAAGAGTCGGCGCGTAAGGATCAAATCGAACGCGCATGCCGAAGCGACACGTCAGATGGCGAAAGTGATGGTAAGCGGAATCAAGACCGGTCGGCGGGTGAACGAGCGCCTTGGCGCGGTGTTCCAAAAATTTATTCCGCGTTTACTGCCAGGAGTCGAATCCAAGCAATCACTCGCCATGCCAACATATGTGCTGGTATTTATCGCTCTGGTCATTCCTGTTGTCGTATCTGTGGTTTCCTGGATCATCTATAACAAATACGGACTGAGTGAGCGCTATAACGAACTGTACATGAACGCGACAACGGAACGCGCTCGCGCCGTAAGTGAGACAGACCCAATGCGACAACGTGATGAATGGTTGCAGGTATTGGATCTTCTTGACCAGGCAGATAATTATCGCGAGCCGAACGAATTGAAACTAATGCGCGATGATGCGCAGGCAAATCTCGATAAGCTAATGGGGGTGCTGCGACTCGAATTCATCCCTGCCTTCCCCAATGGGTTGAGCAACACCAAGCAGATCAGCCGCCTTGCTGCGAGCGAAAGCGAGTTGTATATGCTCGATGCTGAGCGCGGTAGTGTTCTGCACGCCTCGTTTAACGGCAGCCGCAGTCTTGCGCTGGATAGCGCGTTCAACTGTCAACCAGGAACCTATGCGGGCTATGATGTTGGACAGCTTGTGGATATCCTCGCCTTGCCAAAAGTCAACGGGGTCGGCGCAACAGTGCTTGGCATCGATGGTAATGGAAAACTTTTATATTGCTCACCCGGACAAGTTCCGCAAGCCTTCGCCCTTCCCCCACTTCCCAATACGAATTGGGGACGCATCACGGCGTTTGCTCTCGACAATGGGAATCTGTATGTACTGGATGCGACGTCACATGCCGTCTGGGTTTTCGTTGGAAAAGATAGCGTATTCACTGACACACCCTATTTCTATTTCAGCAACCAGATTCCCAACATTGGGAACGCGATTGACATGGCAGTAAGCGGCGATGATCTCTATCTTCTCAATGCAGATGGACATCTTACTGCCTGTACATTCAGTCGCATTTCTGAAACGCCAACACGCTGTCAGGATCCCGCGCCCCATATCGATAATTTCCCTGCACACCGCGACACGGATGTCTTTGCACAAGCGCATTTCACACAATTGACTCTTACCAGTCCGCCCAATCCGGTAATCCTTTTACTCGATTCAGAGCATCAAAGTGTATTTCGTATCTCGCCGCGTTCGCTTGAATTGCAAAATCAAGTTACCGGGTATGCGGGCAAAGGTAATCCCTTCCAGTCTGGTCCCATTGGAGCGATGACCGTCAGCCCGAATTACATTCTCTATTTAGCTATCGGCAATCAAATTTATTTCGCTACAAATCTTCCATAAAACTAGCGCTCTAAGAGAGACACTGTTTTTGATCTCTCCAGTTATGCATCATCAGGGCGATCCGCCGTATTATCGAGTCATTTGCTTCTGCTGGCCGGGTCCGCCCTACGCCTGACTTATTTAGTCTTGTGCTAACAAAAGGATTCTTATGTCGATCCTGGACTCTCTTTTATCTCCTTTTCGCAAACGAAATAGCACGCCTCCGCCGCCGCCGACAATTGTTTACGATAGCGAAGCGGAACCTCCCCAACAAACGATTCTCCGAACCCTTGTTATCGTCTATGAACCAACGATCGATCAAGCAACGGGCACCAAACTCTCGGCCTACATGCACTGGAATAAAGTAGAAGAACTTGCGAAGGGATATATGTCTGATGTGCTGCAAGCCAGCGGAGGACTCGTCCGTTACCAGATCACGCAGCGCATTGACGTAGACGGCTTTCCTGCCAAAGTCGACGGCTTCCTATACGATCCGCAATCGTATCTCGATGTCGTGCGTGGTAGGAAATCGCCTTACATGCCTCAGGAAGCAAATTACTACGAGATTATTGACCGCTTTAATCTGCTACAGCGCGTGGCGAATAATGAAATTGACGAAGTATGGATTTTCAACTTCCCACACGCAGGCTTTTATGAATCCATCATGGCGGGACCAGGCGCCTTCTGGTGTAATGCGCCGCCGCTCAAAGATACCGAGGCTTCCTTACGGCGATTTGTCATCATGGGCTTTTCGTATGAGCGCGGTGTCGGCGAAATGCTGGAAAATCTTGGGCATCGCGCCGAATCCATCATGGAGAAAACCTTCGAAAAACTAAGCGACGAAGACAACTTATGGAAACGCTTCATTCGCTACGACAAGATCAGCCCCGGCAGGTCCGCGTTGGGAAATGTCCATTTTGCCCCAAACAGCGTCCGCGATTACGATTGGAACAATCCATCCACGGTCGTCAGTGAATGTGATGACTGGCTCTATAACTTTCCCAACTTCAAAGGAGTAACTCGCAAAGTCACCGCCCGCGATTGGGGCAACGGCGATATCCGGAAGCATCATGTCTGGTGGCTCACACATTTTCCTAAAACAGCCGGGCGCATCCATGGAATTCATAAC
>WNFZ01018005.1_pt1 | contig 11010 bp, 7 predicted proteins | sample 5400081 | NCBI WGS metagenome assembly WNFZ01 (sample SAMN13153365, study PRJNA577476) | soil metagenome | isolation source: 80 cm soil or saprolite under grassland replicate 1 | place: USA:California | collected 2016-06-15
TCAATATCCTGAATAATAGGCGCCATTTTGTAGACGGCATTCACACCACGTTCAGGTGCGGACCCGTGGCAGGAAATACCTTTTGTGCGGACTTCGATTTCCATTCGCCCGCGATGTCCCCGGTAAACAGCCAGGTCTGTAGCTTCCGCAATAACGACCACATCCGGTCTTAATTTGTCTTCATTGATAATGTATTGCCAGCAGAGGCCGTCACAATCTTCCTCCTGCACGCTGCCGACGATATAAAGTGTGTAGTCGTCTTCAAGATGCAGGTCCTTGATAATTTTTCCACCGTAAACGATCGATGCGAGTGCGCCTTTCATATCACAGGCTCCCCGGCCATAGATGATGCCGTCTTTTTCATCACCGAGGAACGGATCGATATTCCAGTTTTCAGGGTTTCCGACATCCACCGTGTCAACGTGCGCGTCCATGGCGATCACATGTTTTCCGTTGCCTATGCGGCCGAGAATATTGCCCATGGGATCAATCGTGATCTCATCAAACTTGCACTTTTCCATCTCTTGCTTGATGCGCTGAATGACCGCGCCTTCCTGCGAGCTCATGGATCTGGTGGCGATCAGGTCGCGGAGAAAGTCCGCCACTTGTCTTTCGTTCTTCTTTGCTTCTTCCAGAATTTTCTTGACCATTGCTTCTCTTCCTTATGATGCTACCTGCTGATTGAATTCCGCGATCAACTTGTCGAACAAAACAACTTCTTCTTCAAAGATAGTTTGCCAGTACGCCGGTTCCCATTGCTCTTTCAGTTCTTCCAAAGATCTTCCCTGTTGTTCTACCCAGGTGAAGTATTTGAGGTTGTATATCGACTTCTTGTCGTAGTAAGAGAGCTCTTTAAAGAAATCGATTCCCTGGTGGGCAACAGGCCCCGAGAAATCCATCGCTGCCTGAATCTCAGAGTAGGCGCCGTGTTCATGTGAAAGTTCCTCGAGACGTGAGCGGTACATCTCAACAGAATCTGTAAACACCTAATTGATCGATCTTGCTTTCATCGATACCGAGCGATTTGAGGAAAGTTTTTCCATGATCTTCATTAAATAATCTCAGCGCACGCATGCAGTCCTCATCATCAATCGCTGCGACCGCATCAGTATTGCGCACGTTATGAACCCAGGGGACGTGTTTATCTCCGATACCTTCAATCCGGTGTTCACCGAAACCGTTCATAGACAAAGTGGGGCACTGCAACGCTTCGCTGGCCACAATCTTTAACGCTGGATAGAGGTTCTTCAGATAGTCGCCCGCGGCGATAGTCCCGGCAGACCCGGTGGCTGAGATAAAGGCAGCCGCATTTCCATTTGTCATTTCAAGCGACTTAAAAGCATCGTCGAGCGCCGGACCGGTAACGTTGTAATGCCAGATCGGATTACCAAACTCTTCGAATTGATTGAAGATAATATTCAGCGGATCTTTCTTCAGCTCCCAGCATTTGTCATAAATCTCTTTTACGGTTGATTCGGTACCCGGGGTTGCGATCACTTCAGAGCCAATTTCTTTAAGCCAGGTAAATCGTTCTTTCGACATCCCCTCTGGCAGGATGGCGATGGGCGTGCAATCCAATAAGCGACAGTCGAATGCGCCGCCCCGGCAAAAGTTTCCCGTTGATGGCCAAACCGCTTTGTGAACTTCAGGATCGAATTCACCGCTTACGAGCCTGGGAACAAGACAACCAAAAGCAGCGCCAACTTTATGTGCGCCTGTGGGAAAATACTTTCCGACGAGTCCGACGATTCTCGCTTTCACCCCGGTTATTTCCTTCGGTATCTCAATGTAATTAACACTTCCATACAAGCCTGTTTGGATATTGTTCTTCCAGGAAATACGGAACAGGTTCAAAGGATTGATGTCCCACAAACCGACTTCGGGTAACTTGGATTTTATCGACTGAGGAATGGTCTCGGGATCACGCATCTGGCCAAAGGTGGGAATGGTAATTCCGCGCGCTTTACATCTGGCAGCCGTTTTCTTAACCACAGCTTGATCAATTTTCTTGATGATTCTGGACATGATGATAATTCGTGTCAGAAGCCTGACCGTAAAGGAGGGCCGCTTGGTATACATGCAAGAGTGTGATACCGAAGTCTGCCCTCCCTCACGGTCGGGCTTCTGACACCTGTCTAGACAGAGCTACACACCTCTTCCTTTATGGTTTTCAACGATGCTTCTTAACTTATTAACCGGATCCTTGATGCGCGAAAGAAATATGATCGCCGCGATCACAAATGGTTTGTAGCCGGCTTCGGCATATGTGGCCAGACGGCATTTTTCAAAGACATCTTTTGATACCTCACCCTGCTTGCAACTTACGCCGGTGATGTCAGCCGGCAGGCAATGCATATACAATGCTCTGCCATTTCTGGTCAGTTGCATTTTCTTTTCATCACACTCCCAGTTCTCAAATTTGGCATTGTTTTCGAGACACTCTTTTTCGAGATCTTGAAGTCCCGGCTTATCATTCTTGTTTAATAAAACCGTTCTGCGCTGCATGACCTGAAAAGGAGCCCATGATTTTGGATACACGATGTCGGCATCTTTGAACGCCTCTTCCATCTTATTTACAACTTCAAAACTGCCGCCGCTTTGTGCAGATTGTTTTCTTGCCTGTTCAATTACTTCGGGAATCAGGTCATAGCCTTCGGGAAATGCGAGGGAGACATTCATTCCAAAGCGCGACATGAGTCCGATGATTGCCTGAGGAACTGAAAGCGGCTTTCCATAACTCGGCGAATAGGCCCAGGTCATAGCGATCTTTTTGCCACGCAGGTCTTCAACCGAGCCGAAGCTGTTTCTCAGGTGCATCAGATCGGCAAGTGATTGGGTCGGATGATCGATATCACACTGAAGATTCACAATGGTCGGTCTTTGATGAAGGACGCCCGCTTCATAACCTTCCTGCAACGACGCGCCAAATTCCCTCATGTATTTGTTACCTTCGCCGAGGAACATGTCATCGCGGATGCCGATCGTTTCCGCCAGAAACGAAATCATGTTGGCCGTTTCGCGAACAGTCTCTCCATGTGCGATTTGAGATTTCTCTTCGTCTAATTCTGAGAGTCCCAGCCCGAGCGCATTTGCCGCCGCAGCAAAACTGAAGCGAGTCCGGGTTGAGTTATCCCGAAAAAGAGCAATAGCCAAACCGGTGTCAAATGAACGGATCGATGTACCCGATTTGTGCAGGTCACTCATCAGTTGCGCGACATCCAGCACCGCTCTGATCTCTTCGTCATTTCGCTCCCAGGTCAATAGGAAATCACGGTCAACCATTTCTGTTCTTAAGTTGTTCAGTGATTCCAAAAGCAAATCTGTTTTTGATAGGGTGAGTGTGCTCATTATTTCGAGTATGGATTCATCCAGGCTTTGCCTCAAAGTAACCGTCAAGGATTCAGCGGTTGTTTGTCTCGTTCATACCTGGCTTTAGCCAGGTGTTCGGGCGGCGCGAATCAGCCCTAAACCGTTTAAACGGTTTCCAAAGCTCGCACCCATATTTGGCCACCCGGCTAAAGCCAGGTGTGAATAAGAACAGCAAGAGTACTCTTGGGGTAAAGCTATTCATCTAAGGACAGATTGCCTTCGCGGCAGGAGAATCTTTCATCGGCAGTTTGTATCTGCGGATGCCGTCAAATTTATACAAGGCACCGGCGACGGCTCCCGCCGTAGGAACGAGGCCAACTTCGCCTACTCCTTTTGCGCCAAACGGACCCTCAGGTTCGTTTTCTTCGATCAAGATAATTTCCGTTTCCGGCATATCTTTGGCGCGCAGTATTCCCAGTGAACGGAGTTTGAAAGATTCCGGCACGCCGTCTTTCAACCTGAGCTCTTCGGTAAGGGCATAACCCAATCCCATGTGAATCGAGCCTTCCAGTTGCCCTTCAATCATTTTCCGGTTGATGACCTTGCCTACATCATGAGCGGCCACAAATTTTTTAAGCTTTCCGTTGTCATCCAGAATGCATACCTGCGTCGCAAAGCTGAACGACATATGGGTAATGGGTTTATCAGTCTTTGTTTCCAGTGAAGTCGTGTAATCAATGTTAACTTCCCCGAAATATTTCTTACCGATCAAGTCTTTCAAGGTTTTTCCTTCATCCAGATCTTTCCTTACCTTCTCCGCCGCCTTTATCACCGCCCTTCCTCCCAGAACTGTAGCTCGAGAGGCGGTAGTCATTCCGCAAGGCGTCGGTTCCGTCGTATCAATTACTACTCTTACGATTCTCGGGTCGATGCCGGTAACATCGCAGAAGAATTGGATCATAACGGTGCTGAAGCCTTGCCCCATTTCAGTGAATCCGGTATTGATCGAGATGGTCTGATCGGGATTAACTGTGACGACTGCCTGTCCCGATTCCCTCATGCCATTGCCGATACCGACGTTCTTGATGCCACAAGCAATGCCTGCATATTTGGACGAGTAGTACTGATCTCTTACGGCGAGGAGGGTCTTCTTAATACCTACCGATTTATCGAAGACCTGGCCCGTAACAAACGTGTCACCGATGTCGACGACATTTCGCCAACGCATTTCCCATCCGTCGATGCCGACCTTTTCAGCGAGGATATCCATCATTCCTTCCACGGCGAACGCGGCCTGGTTGGCCCCGAATCCACGCATGGCGCCGCAAGGAAGATTGTTGGTGTAGACAGCCAGGGCTTCGACATCGGAATGAAGAACCTTGTAAGGTCCGCAGGCATGTCCGGCCGCGCGCTCCAGGACTTTTGTGCCGACGGATGCATAAGCGCCTTTGTCGCCAATCATGCGTGCATGAACGGCAGTCAGTTTTCCGTCTGTGTCACAGCCCACGGTGTAGGTCATTTTTATCGGATGGCGCTTGGGATGGAGACGGATACTTTCTTCGCGCGTCAATGTGGCCTTTACCGGTTTTCCGGTAAGCAACGTCATTAATGCAACATGCTGCTGTATGCTCAGGTCTTCCTTGCCGCCAAAAGCACCGCCGTTTGAGACGAGCCTGACTGTAATCTTCTCTTCGTCGAGACTGAGAAAGGATGCGATCTGTTTTCTGTCATCAAATATTCCTTGTCCCTGACTCAACACTTCGATGATCCCGTTCTGATAACTGGCGATTGAGCTTTCGGGCTCAAGAAATGCGTGCTCAATCATCTGCGTTTCAAAAGTCCGGGTTTCAACAAATGCAGAATTCTTGAGCTGCTCCTCGACATTGCCTCGCTTAATGATTGATTTGGAGAGTAGATTCTCGTGGTCGTCGTGAACTTGAACGGCGCCCGGCTTCAGTGCTTCTTCCGGATCGAAGATGGCCGGGAGCATTTCGTAATCAAGGATGATCTTCTCAACTGCTTTCCGCGCCGTTTGCACATCACACGCAACGACGCCCACCAAAATATCTCCGATACAATGGGTAGTCTGTCCTTCAGTAATAAATGCCGGCCAGTCCTGATAGATGGTGCCCTGCCTAATTCTTCCGGGAACATCTTTGGCAGTCACAATCCTGCTGACACCCGGTACTTGTTCAGCAACAGAGGTATCGATTTTATTCACTTTGATACGAGGATGCGGTGAGAATAAAAAGGCAGCATATTGCATTTCGGGGAGTGTGATATCGTCAATATAAGGACGCTGTCCGAGTACCAGTTTTTCTCCATCCATTCTCGGCAAGCTTGAACCTATCTTGCCGGAATAATCTGCTTCCGGAAGTGGTTTGCCGTTCATTGCCTGCGCAGCCATCTCTATCGCGTCCACAATTTTTACGAAACCCGTGCAGCGGCAAATATGGTTGTTGAGGGATTTCTTAATTTCATCGCGCGAGGGGAGCGGGTTCTTACCAATCAGATGCTTCGCGCGCATCACGATTCCGGGAATACAAAACCCGCACTGGAGGCCTCCGGCAAGCGTAAAAGCCCTGGCAAAAATGTCTCTTTCTTGTTCGTTGAGTCCTTCAAGCGTGATGACATTTTTGCCTTTCAGGTTCTTTGCCGGGACCGCGCAGGATGAAACGGCCTTCCCATCGACGATGACGGTACAGCCACCACATGACCCTTGAGGAGCACAACCGTTTTTCGGTGATGTCAGCCCAGCCTGTTCACGAAGCACAGTCATCAGTGAAGTGTCATCGTCAATCATCGCGGAGAATGTTTCTCCGTTGAGAATGAATTCAAGTTTCGACTTTTGTTCTTTTTCGGTGTGGCTCATAGAATTGGCGCTATGATTGATGGGCCTCCACATTCACGAAATTCACACGGCTTGTGTTTAGCATTCCTTTCAGCAAAACTGCCATGGCATGGTAATACTGCATGTCTATGACTCCTGTTCTTGCCTTGATCCGTGAAGCTTTTGTTATCTCATGTGTAGATGCATTTGTTTCGATGGCCGTCGTGGCTGAACGGAAAACATATCTGTCGAGGATAGGATCCCAGGTCAATTCAAATTCCCGGTCTTTGAATCGGCCCGTCAAGGTAGATTGATGTTGTTTTATGTCGAGATAGAATCCGCTGAGGTTTTTATAGTGCCTGAATGAACCAAGTGATCCGAAGAACCTGGGCTTTTCGACGTAAGGACCACCAGCTTCGGGACAAAATACATCGCAGTTACCGCAATCGTTGCAGGCATCGGCGAAATTCGCGATCTGTTCTGCTTTTTCAATTGTGAAATTGTCATTGGGACAGACCGGAAGACACTTATCGCAGTCGAGACAATCCCAAAAGAAAAGATGGCTTCCTATTTTCCTCGGTCCCTTTTTATTGTGATCGTAATGGTATCGCGGATTTTCAATACTCCTTTTCAGAAGTTCCGACGTGTTGGACTTTACCGCGTCTGCAAAGACTGCGGTGTCCTTTCCATCACGTGACTTGTTTGATTTGATAATAAACTCTTCGATGTTCTTTGATCCTGTCGCTTTCATCTTCAGTTCCAGGTTCTGAAGATACTGCGGCAGCCTCGCATACCCTCTTGGCCTGAGCAGATCAGTGCATGTAGTAACCGGCACCAACCCGACTGCCACACAATCAGAAAAATTGTTTGCATCAACTCCTGCTGAGAAAGAAATCGGGAAGTTCGCACCGAATGTCTTCCTCCACTGATCTACCAGTTGAAGATGCAATACATGTAAGGGCTGGCCCGACAAGTACTGCACTCTCCCTTTCAGAAAGTTTCCACAATTTCTCACTTCCAGAGTGTTGCCGAATTTAACGCCGACGATTTTTCCTTTGCGGCCTGCGTTCACCTCTAGTCTTCTTACCAATTCAACGGCGTCGTTGTAAGTGATGCTTGCTTCATAGGCATTCTCATTTACTTCAATATGTGTATAGCCGAGCTTTTCATGCAGCAGGTGCTCTAGTTTTTCCTTTCCCAGCATGGGAGGATTCATTTTGATAACCACATTGAAATCCAACTCAGCCATCAGAAACTCGCAGATACTTTCAATTTCCTCTGCCCTGGTTCCGTGAAATGTGGAAAGAGTGATGCTGTCGCCGATTACCGGATCGAAATACAGGTCTTTGCACGCGAAAAATTCAGCCGGAATTTCTTTCCGGTATTCTTCAATGAGTGAGGTTGCATCTCTCATTGAACTCAGCCAGTTGCGGATTCGTTCTGACTGAATTCCCGCCAGGTCATAACCGACACTGAGATCAAGAATGGTGTCGAATTGTTTTGGCTGATATGACTCTCTGCTGTCAGAGAGAAACATCCACTGCTTCAGTATTTCAATAATCATGGATGCTTTTACATATTCGCGCAGTGACTCATCCAACGATAGTTCCTGCGACCATTCGGTGTTGTAACCGATGGTTGCCATGTCTATACACGGCCTCGTCAAATCAAGATGGTCGTTGATCTGGACTGTTTTCAGCTCGAGTATCCTGGAACCTGCCAGCCATGAGAGAACAATATTCTGCGCGAGTTGGGTATGTGGTCCTGCAGCCGGCCCGGCAGGATTAGCAGCGTTTTTCCCGAGAAACTTTACCGATAGATCATATTCGTTCCCTGGCCGATAAAAGCTTCTTGATGAAAGGTCGAATATGGAATCCGTCTTTCTATATTCATAGAAGATTCTACGCAGCAGGCGGTCAAATGGTATCGGCGTTAGTTTGGCCATTAGCTTAATCCAGATCGGCCCATCAGCTGCCTCTCCCAGGTGTAATTCAAAGTGAGAGTCAAGACGAATCGTGTCAGAACCGCGAGCGGTAGCGACCGGATCATAAGGCGCATCTCAATTTCCCTTTGGTTCAAAAGTACGTGTTCGATCCGGTCGCTACCGCTCGCGGTTCTGACACGGACGCTCCATCGGCTGCTCTCAAACCTGCCAACTCTCACTTTTGATTGCACCTCTTCTCCATCCTCTTCCACAACCTTCTGGCAAGTTGCCGAGACTTCGCGAAAATTTCCTCTTCATCAATTCCCTGAATCTTGCGGTTTTTCATTACCCACTTTCCGCCTACCATTACGGACTCAACCATGGATGACTGCATGCCAAAAAAGTAATGGCCGAGAAGGTTGTCGTTCGTCATCGGTGTTGGTTCACAGTAATTCATCACCACAAGATCGGCTGTTGCGCCTTTATTGAAAGTGCCGAACTGTTTTCCGAAGATCTCTGAAATCAGTTTTTGCCCACCGGTGATGAGATTCGCATAATTTATTTTCTCATCAATGTGTGAATCCCTCTTCTTATGAAATGCAAACTTGGCTTCTTCCAGCATGTCGGAAGGAAACCCATCTGTACCCAGGGCAAGCTTTTCCCCGAACAAGTGCACCTTTGCATACCCTACACGGTTGTTCATGTTTGAGCGGGGATTGTGAACCAACCAGCACTCTTTCTCTTTAATGGTTTTGAATTCACTTGAGGTCAGGTGTACGCAGTGCGCAAGGATGGACTGCTCCTTCAATACTTTATGTGACGCCAATCTGTCTATTACGGTGCTCTTATGTTTCTGTTCAGCATCCTTCGCCTCGCATGCATCTTCCGAAACATGTATGTGAACGCCGGTGTCGTGCTTCGCGGCCAGCTCACCGCAGAGATGCAGTGACTCGTCGCTCAAGGTGAATGCGGCATGTGCTCCCACATATCCGCGGAAATATTCATCAGTCTTATTTCCACTGATAAATCTTTCGTTTTCTTCCAGCCCTTCATCACGTTTCTTCTTACCACCGCGATCAGTTACCTCGTAACAAAGCACGCCGCGAATTCCGACCTGTTGCAATGCTTTCTTGATGAGCTCGAGAGAGCCTTTGATCGATGAAGGAGAGGCGTGATGATCCACCAGAGTTGTAGTCCCGCACTTTATTGCCTCAATCGCTCCGACCAGTGCGCTGTAGTAGATCGTCTCTTCATCGAGTGACACGTCCAGTTTCCACCAAATCTTCTCCAGTATCTCAGTGAAATTTACCGCTGTTGCCGGCATGGGCATGCCCCGTGAAAGACTTGAATACAGATGTGTGTGCGCGTTGACGAACCCGGGCAGCACGAGTCTTCCTTCAAGATCTACTACCTTTTCATTTTTCAACGGCACAAGTGATGGACCTTCGGCAGCGATCTCGGATCCCGCGACCCGCAGACGTGTTTTCTTTAGCCGTGCCGGTGCTAAGGTAAATGTGTGGATATTCTTAATTAACATGATTCGACAGAACCTCGGTTAAGTCCGCTAACGAAGGTTTCACATCAAGTGCTCGGCCGACTGCTTGTTTTGCTGATTGAATATCCTTCAAGCCGTTTCCAGTAATGACACAAAGTACAGATTCGGTTTTCTTGATGATCCCTTTTTCAATCGCCTTCTTCAGACCTGCTACTCCAGTTACTCCCGCAGGCTCTCCGAATACAGCTCCCATACGGGCCGTGATGCGCATTGCCTCAAGTATTTCATCGTCACTGACAGCAATCATTTCTCCGCTCGATAACCTGATCTGCTTTATTGCTCGCCTCCAGTTGCGCGGCGTGCCCACGGCTATGCTGTCGGCAAGAGTATTCGTGTTAGAGGGTGTAGGATCTTTACCGCTGATGAACGCATCCACGATCGCTCTTGCGCCTTCAGCCTGAACCCCCAGCAATCGAGGAACGCGATCAGTAATTCCCAGTCGTTTCACTTCCTGCAGGCCTTTGCCTATGCCGCCAATGGTGCAGCCGTCGCCAACTGACACTACAACCCAATCGGGCAGGTCGCGGCTTAGTTGTTCTGCTATTTCCAGTCCGGCGGTCTTTTTTCCTTCAACCAGGAAAGGGTTGCTGCCGCTGTTTCGGTTGTACCATCCGTATTTTTCACAAGCGACTTTGCAAAGGTCGAATGCTTGTTCGTAAGTGCCAAGCACACGAAGAACCGTCGCTCCGAATATCAGCAACTGTGTCACCTTGGGCTCAGGCGCTCGTTCAGGAACAAAGATGTAACTCCTTAATCCGGTTGCTGCTGAAAGTCCCGCGAGTGATGAAGCAGCATTTCCGGTGGAGGCGCAGGCAATTTCTCCGAATCCAAACTCAATACTCTTCAGCACGCCAACTGAGCTTGCCCTGTCTTTGAATGAGTTGGTGGGATTACGTCCGTCATCTTTCAGAAAGAATTGCCTGATACCGAAAGCCTCTGCAAGACGAGGTATGCCGTAAACCGGTGTCCACCCGACAAACAGATGTGGCCGTGCAATATCGGCAGATACCGGAAGCAGTTCGCTATATCTCCAGATGTTCTGTTCCCGGTCCTGTAAGGGATGCTTTGAAAATGCTGACGCAATACTTTCGTAATCGTACTCAACATCCAACACGGCTTCATCACCGCAAGAGGGGCAGGTGTATATATCGCCGTGTATATAAGTCGCTCCACAGATTTCGCATTTCAGGCGTGTTACGTGAACAGGTGGTGCATACTTCATGAAATTTTTGATTTAGACTTTCCTTGTTTGAAGCTGCCACATTAAGATCTCTGCGCAAATCATTGGCTCTTGGCAAGATTCGTTCCCTAAATTCACTCCCGCTTTGTCCCAGCTATCTGAAGTCAATCATTGTTCATTGGGCGCGGATGCGGAATTATGCTCAGCCTCGG
>WNFZ01010236.1_pt1 | contig 11009 bp, 8 predicted proteins | sample 5400081 | NCBI WGS metagenome assembly WNFZ01 (sample SAMN13153365, study PRJNA577476) | soil metagenome | isolation source: 80 cm soil or saprolite under grassland replicate 1 | place: USA:California | collected 2016-06-15
AAGGCCCTGGTTCTCATGGCCAGCCCGCTGGTGTTCCTCGGCCGTGACATGGCGGTCGACCTCGGCACCGCGAACACCCTGGTGTACGTCCGCGGCCGGGGGATCGCGCTGAATGAGCCGTCGGTGGTGGCGCTCAACACGAACACCGGCAAGATCGTCGCAGTCGGCGCCGAGGCGAAACGGATGATCGGCCGCACGCCCGGCCACATCGTGGCGGTCCGGCCGCTGAAAGACGGCGTCATCGCCGACTTCGACGTGACCGAGCGGATTCTGCGCTACTTCATCCAGAAGGTGCACCGCCGGCACCTGGCCAAGCCGCGGCTGGTGGTGGCCGTGCCCAGCGGGATCACCGGCGTGGAGCAAAGCGCGGTCAAGGAAGCCGGGCACCAGGCCGGCGCCCGCCGCGTTTACATCATCGAAGAGCCGATGGCCGCGGCGATCGGCGCCGGGCTGCCGATCCACGAGCCGGCCGGCAACATGGTCGTGGACGTGGGCGGCGGCACCACCGAGGTGGCGGTGATCTCGCTCGGCGGCATCGTCGCCTCCCAGTCGCTCCGGGTCGGCGGCGACGAAATGGACCAGGCGATCATCGCCTTCGCCAAAAAGGAGTACTCGCTCATGCTCGGCGAGCGGACCGCCGAACAGCTCAAGATGGCGATCGGCTCGGCCTACCCGTCGCCGGAGGAGCCGCACGCCGAGATCCGCGGCCGTGACCTGGTGACCGGCCTGCCCAAGACCATCGTAATCTCCGGCGAGGAGGTGCGGCACGCGATCGCCGGACCCGTCAGCACCGTCGTGGACGTCGTCAAAAACACCCTCGACAAGTGCCCGCCCGAGCTGGCCGGCGACGTCATCGACCGCGGCGTCGCCCTCACCGGCGGGGGTGCGCTGCTGCGCGGCCTGGACGAGCGGCTGCGGGAGGAGACCGGAATGCCGATCCATCTGGCCGGCAACCCGCTGGAGTCGGTCGCGCTCGGCACCGGCAAATGCGTCGAGGACTTCGACGCCCTCCAGCAGGTCCTGGTACCGGACAGGCGCCGGTAGCGGCGCGAGAGGGGTCCTGCGCCAGGACCCCCGCGACCAGGGCGCCGCCCAACCGCCGCCCGCCCCGGCCTTGCCGACGGCTCACCCCCAGCGGCCGCTCACCAGCACCGGCCGTGCGCACCGCTCGCCGGGCAGGACCCAGAACACTGGCCGCCGGGCCCGGCGGCCACTTGCGTGACCCGGTCCGGCCCTGCTCCACCGGGCACAGCGAACCCGGACCGGATGTTCTTCATTGACCGCCGCAGTCAGCCGGACGGTCATCGCTCCTGGCGCACCGAACGGCGGCGATGTGCGCCTCGGCAGGGCCGATGGCTGATTGCGTAGCGTGAGCGACGTGGCCACGCGAGCGCCATCGGCGTTGCTTGCACCGGCCCGGTCTGGGCTACTGGCTATGGCGCCGGGTCCTAAGTGGCCTGGTTTACGCCGGTGCCGTCGTGGAGTCCTTCAGCGTCCAGTGCGCTCCGCCGTCGGTGGTCGCGTAGAGCGCGCTGGTTTGGGTGCAGTCGGTCTTGAAGGCCGCGCACCTGTTGGCGTTGATCACGGCCCATCCTGATCGGGTGCTGGTGAACGAGGCGTCGGCGAGTCCTCCGTCGGGCAGGCCGGACATCCGGGCCCGCAACTGGCGCGTTCCGTCGCTGGTCACCGTCACGGCTTGGTGGGTGTCCATCGACACCGTCAGCCAGGTAGCGGGGCCGATTATCGCCGGCATGCCGTTGACCTCACCGGCGGGACGTCCCATCGGGACGGTTGCCTTCAGTTCCCAGGAGGCGCCGCGGTCGGCGGCCTGGTAGAAGGCCATCACCGCGCGTGTGCCGCCGCCCCCGAACGTCACAGCGAGAACGCCTGCGGCCGGACTGGCGGGCGCGGGCATCATGTAGGTGGCCTGGCCGGGCCGGTACCCGGCTGGCGGGATGACCGTTTTTGCGTGCCAGGCCTGGCCGCCGTCGGTCGTGACGTAGAACTGTTCGGCGGGCCTGGTGCCGGGCTGCCCGTCGCAGACCAGCCATCCGGTCTGGGGGCCGGTGAACGCGACCGGTCCGCTGGTCGGCGTCGGCAGCTGCTGCCACCTGGCGCCGCCGTCGGTGGTGCGGAAGAGCACCCCGGCTGGCGACAGCGCAGTCTGCGTGACGTCGACCGCCACCCAGCCGTGCCGCGGGTCGGTGAAGTCGATGTATGCAGGCTCGGCCGCCGTGTCGGCGAACAGCGGGCCGGGCGCCGCGAGCGGTGATGTGGACCACGATATCCCGCCGTCAGTGGTAGCGCTGATCTCCAGCCGGGCGCGGCTAGCAGGGGCGGGCTTGGCCCAGACCACCCAGCCGTGCCGGGGATCGAGGAAGAACACGCCCTTGACCGAGCGCGCCCGCACGCCGGGCGGGGTGATGGGTGTCCAGGTCCGGCCGCCATCGGCCGTCCAGGACAGCGCGCGGTCGGTGAGCAGCCATCCGGTCCCGGCCCGCACCAGCCGCGCGTCGACCACCTCACCAGGCACCGCCGCCCGGACCTCCGGCGTTGCGGCGCGGGACTGAGGCCGCACGTGGCCGGTACCGCAACCGGCCACCGCGAAGGCCAGGAGTACCGGCGCGCCGCACACCCGCAACACCGCCCGCATGCCCCTTCGACGTTGCGGCGGCTGACCGGGTTGGGGGCACCAGCGGGCAATCCCCAACCGGGTACTCCGCCATAGCACCCACGAGCCAGCCGGACCGGCCGTGGTACCGGCACGCGCACGGACCCTGGGTGTGGAGCGGCGGCAGGTGCCGTCCCGGCGGCCCGGACTACCGGCGGATCAGCACCGGCACGGACTCGGAGAAGCCGAACGGCGGGTCCAGGACCCAGGTCAGCCTCGCCTTCCCGGCGGAGCCCGGCGGCACGGCCATCCGGATGGCGAACGCGGCCGCCACGTCGCCGGGGATCACGCCGACATGGGCGCAGTTCAGCACATGCCGCTCGGCGGCGATGAGTCGCCCTGGCCGGGCCAGCAGCGACCCGCCGGCCCTGGCGCGCAGCGGCCGGCCGAAGATCATCGGCACCAGCGGCCACTTCGGCGGGGCCTGCGGGGGCTCGACCGGCCCGACCGACAGGCTCGAGGGGGCGGAGCGGAACTCGCAGAGCCCCATCTGCCAGCCGTGCCGGATGACCAGGGCGCCGGTTGCGGGCAGTTGCAGCAGCCAGGCCGCGGGGCGCGGGCCGCACCAGTTGGAGGAGATCACGTTGACCCACGCCTGCCGCCCCGGGCGGACCACGATCCGCGGCCAGGTCAACGGCCTGGGATTCAGGCGCCCGCCGCGGGACTCCGGGGCCGGGATGACCGTCCCGGCCGGGCTCAGCAGCCGCACCACCGGATAGCCGCGCAGCGTGCACGGGCGGCTGCCGGTGTTCGTCAGGTCGATGACCCCGGCCATCTGCCCCATGGTCGCGCCCTGCATGCCCACGCGCACCGGCAGCCGACCGGGCGAGCAGGGATGGATGCCCGGGGCGAGGACCCGCTTGGGCGGCGGCGGGGCCACGGCCGACAGCCAGGGGACCGGCCCGCCGGCCAGCACCCGGAACCGCTTGGCGCCCGCGATGACATGCCAGGACACCCGTGGACGGGAGGGGTGATGAGCCCGTGCCGCGCGCGGCGGGGCAGCCGCGCACGAGGCAGCCGCAACGGCGGTGGCGGCCAGCAACACGAACCCTCGCATCACAACCACGCAGACGACGATCCGCGCCAGCAGGTTGCGCGCAGGCTGCTGCCTGGCAGGCTCCGCGGACCATGGCCGCCAGCCGAGTCGGCCTGGCCAGCAGAACAGCCGTTCGGGTGCGCCTCCGGCGGCCAGCCACCTGATCGCGGTTGCCGCGCATGCGGGGATGCGCACGTGGCGGAACTGGACGCCGATCACACACTGTGGGTCCAAACGGCCGTCCGCCCGGGATCTCGACCTCTTGGCCATTCTCCGCGGCCAGCAGCAGCTGACCGGCCGGGCCGGGCGGGGTGAGATGCTATCCCTGGGGTGCGGCCGGTTCTTGGCCGACTCGCCGTCGGCGGTAGTTCTAGCGCCGGCCCTGGGCAAGCTGTGGGAGGTACCAGGTCCAGGTCCGGCCGCCGTTCGTGGTGGCGTAAATGGGTGGCGCGCCGGAGCTGTTGGGGTTCCAGGCGAAGCCGGTGTCCGGGCTGACGAAGTCCACGGTCGTGCCGGCTTGGAAGCGGATTCCCTGCCGGATTGGCGTCCAGGTGTGGCCGCTATCGGCGGTCAGGTAGAACACCCGGCCCGGGGTGTCATGGGCAGCTGCTGGGATGAGCAACCCTTGCCGTGCGCTGAAGAAGTGAAGCGAGCCGGCCGGGTCGGCGGTTTGCGGGACGGCTGCCGCGTGCCAGGTGGTGCCGGAGTCGTGGGTGACAAGCAGGTAGGCAGCCCGCCCGCCGTGGTCGATCGTGAGGAAGCCGGTGCTGCCGAAGAACTGCGGCGGGGAGGCGAGGCAACTGTCGGGCATGCAGGCGCCGGCGGGCAGCGGGAGTGCCTGGGGCACCCAGTTCACGCCGCCGTCGTGGCTGGCAAGCACCGCGTCAGCCAGCGGGAAGCACGCGCCGGTCAGCCAGCCGTCGCTGGGGGTCGCGAACGCGATCCCGGTCTTGTCACAAGCGCTGGGCAGCATGCCGCGACCGGTCCCGGCCTGGTTCCACCGCGGGCTCGCGGCGATGAGCGACCAGTGCCGCCCGCCGTCGCTGGTGCGGTAGAGCCGCACGGGGTTGTTTCCCATCGCGGCGCCGAGGTCCTGCAGCAGCCAGCCGTGCGCGGAGTCGCTGAAGTCCAGCCAGCGAGCGACGCCAGGGGCGTGCAACGGTGCCGATCTGGTCCAGGTGCGTCCTGCGTCGGAAGTACCGAACACCTCGATCACGGCTGGCTGCGTGCCGCCGAAGCTGGCGGCTGACCGGGCAAGTGTCACTGCGAACCAGGCCCGGCTCGGGGAGATTGCCAGCAGCACCTGGCCACTGCGGAGGGGAACCAACAGCCGCCTGGCCTGGGCGGGTGTCACGGCGGTCCAGGTGCGCCCGCCGTCGGTGGTCTGCACCGGGACCAGCACGGCAGGGGAGGGACTGGCAGGGTTGCGGGTCTAGGCCAGCGCCCAGCCGTCGTGGGCCGAGACCATGTGCAGCGAATCAAGCCACGCCGGCGCCGGGGCTGCCGGAAGCGAGGCCCGTGGGGCCGGCCGGGTGCACTGGCTGTGGGCGCAGGTGACCAGGTCGACCCGGGCCAGGCCCTGCGCGATCACCACCCACAACGTGGCGCCGGACGCGGCAACGGCCTGCGGCTGGCGGCCAATGCGCAGGCCTGCTCCGGTGAGCCGGCCGGTGCGCGGGTCGATGCGCAGCACGCTCGCGTGGTGGGCGTTCCCCGCCCTCGTCACCCAGGCCACTCCCGGCGCGACGGCCAGCAGGCCCGACCCGTTCAGAACCGGCGAGGGGCCGGATGCGGGAAGCGGTGACAGCAGTGGGGCCGTTGCCGTCATCCGGCCGGTTCGTGGGTTGATCCGGGCGACCGCTGCTCCGTCGGACGCCCAGACCGCGCCGTCACCCACCGCAACCTGCCCGAACAAGTGGTCGCCCGAGATGCGCGCGACCACCCGCCCGTTAGCCGGGTCGATCCGCAACACCCCGACCGACGGCGGCATCGCCACCGAGAGCCATACGCCACCCTCGCCCGCCGCCAGGTCCCAGGTCTTGCCCGGCGGCAGGGAAAAGGTCCGCACGGCATCGGTCGCCGGGTCGACCCGGACCAGCGGCCCGCCCCGATCTGCCCCAGCGCCCACAGCGCCCCCTCGCCGAAGGACAGCAGCGAGGCATGCACCCCGATCCTGGCCGTGACCTTTCCGGTGACCGGATCCATCCGCAGCAGGCCAGCGGCGCCTTCGGCCCACAAGCTCCCCGCCCCGAAGGCAATGGCGGTGAGCGACGCACCGGGAGCGGACAGAACCTGGCTGGCCCGGTCGGTGCGCGGGTCGATACGCAGCACGGCATTGCCGGTCGTTACCCACGCCGCGCCGGCACCGGTGGCCAGATCGAGAATCCCAGGAAGCCGGAAGGTCGCCGTGAGGACCGCACGTGCTGGCCCATGATGTGCTCCCCAGCTCCCGGCGCCGAGCGGGTACCACATCCCGCAATCGCTACCGCCAGGGCAGCCGCCCACAACACGGCGGAGGCCACGCCGCTTCTCCGGACGGAGCGCAGCCACGTCCTGGCGCGAGGGCGACGCCATCGTGGCGCCCGCACCCGCGTTATGCCGTTCCTGCTCATCGGGCACCCCGCCCAGCCGACCAGGCGGAGACCACCCGGCACAGTCGGCCTCATACCCCTATGACGGCTGAAAACCCGCGGCGGTTGGTTCCCTTCCCCGAGCACCAGAACGCGGCAAGCGTTCACGTCGCTAAACGGCGGACACGCGAGAAGCAGTCCAGCGATCCCTGCCGTCTCGGCACGTAGGCGCGCAGAATGTCCCCTTATGGACGGCCAGCCTCTTGATCGAAAACCCGCCGATGTCCACGCAGAACAATTGGGCGGTTATCTGAAGCCCTCCCTGTGTATGCCGCACCTGACCAGGACGTCTGCGGCGTGGACATGTAGCTGAACAGCGTTCACGTAGTAGCCGCTTAGTTCTAAAAACAGCAGCGACAAGGGGATTTGCACGGGGGTCTGCGGCGGAGACACTGTTCAGGTAACGTGTCCACCACGCAGCAAAAAGCACACAAAACACCCGCGGCGGCTACAGCGAAGACACCCAAACCCGGGCTGGAGATAACGGCGGCTACGCGCGCGTGTGGGCACTGTGCCTCGGCCACGCTCCGTGACAAGATGGTGGCCTCCGGGCAGACCCTGATGGCCCGTCACTGCGCAGCTCCCATGGGGCCGCCCACACCCTGTAGACCGGCCATCCCACGGGCACGATCGGACGGCTGGGTCCCGCGCCGCAACCGCATACGGATCGCAGCTGGCCGCCTCGCTCGCCGGGCGGGGCTGGAGCGTCATTTCGGCGGTGCCCTCCTCGTGGCCGCCAGCAGGATGCTGGTGGCCGCCCCACACTGGACGGCAGCAAGGGCCGACGCAAGATCGAGCAGCCGAGGAGAGCGGGATGCTCACGGAGCCTTGCCGAGGCGTCTTCATGCAGTCCGGCCGATGGATCTTCATATAACGAAGTCGCTAACACGGTGCAGGTCTGCCGGTTCTCCGTCCAGTCATCAGCCAGCCCGTCCGCTGCCTGAGCCCGATCCGGGCGATGTCGCGTTCGTCGGCGGCGCGGGCGGCCTGCTGGTCTGCGGTGGCCCGCTGGCGGCGTTCCTCGGCCAGGTCCTCGCGGAGGCGGTCCGACTCGGCGGCCAGCCGGGCCCGGACGGCCTGGGAGGCATGAACCCATCCGCGCAGTGATTGGGTAGCTGCTCGGCCATCTCGCCGAAGGCGGATGAGGCGGGCGGGCCCTGTATTCTCCCCAACCCGGGGCGATCGCCGAGGGTTAAGTAGCAGACCTCTGCCGCGGGCCCAGGCCTGCTCCACGCGCAGCGAGTCGACAGGGCGGCAACTGGTAACCCGTCGTATTCGGGTGTGACGAGTTCGCCGACCGCGTTGCGGTCTGCGATGCAGTGATCGCCTACTGCGACGCCTCGTCGTTCGAGTGTGGGCGGCCATCGGAATCTGCCACCCGCTGACGGCCACGAATATGACACGGTGCTCGTCACAGAGAGTGCCCGGATTCCCTGTCACTGCGCTGCCGGTCTCGCCGCATATCGCCGACTCGGTGCAGACGTGGCTGACATGGTGATCTTGGCTAGATCCGCGCCGATCACCCGGATCTGCGCTCACTGGCCGTTGCAGCTGGCGAGTGCGCGCTCCTCGATCGGCCGTCGCGCCGCGATCCGCCGCGGCATGCCGATCCGCTGGCGGATCAGCCGCCCGGCCTCCGCGTCCGGGACGGCGGGATCGGCGAGCACGGCGAGCAGTTCGTCGGGGCGGCGGCCGATCTCGGCGAGCATCCGCTGCCGACCGGCCGGTAGCTGGGACAGGTCCAGGTGGTCCGCGCCGTGCCGGCGCAGGAATTCCAGCTTGTCCAGCTCGGCCTTCAGTGCCTCCGGGGGTCGCCGCGGTCGCGCCGCGGCGCAGCCATGCGAGTCGTGTCGTGCCCAGGCCCCGGGTCGACGTCCAGCAGCTCGTCCAGCGTCCGTGGCCGTGGTGGCGCGAGCAGCGGCGCCAGCCGCTGGCAGGTTTCCGCCCGCGCGCCGTCGCGCACTGTCGCCGCGCGGCCTACTTCGCCACCTGCTCGGGTGCAAGGTCGATGCGTACCGTGAGCGGCGTCGTGGTGATCATGCGGCCAAGGGCGGCATCCCCGCGGTGCGGTAGGGCGCGTGACCGTTGAGCGGGACCGTCGCCGGGCAGCACCGCGGCTGTTCCGGTGCGCCACCGTCGGTGGACTAGCACACGCACGTTGCGGTGGTCGGTTGATGAGCGGGGTTGACCTATGCCGACGGCAACTTCGTCTCGTTGGACCGCCGCAGCCCGTCCTCTCCCGTGCTGGTGCGGCGTAGTTCGGGCGTCCTTGCCGGATGGGACGCGACCAACGGGCGGTCCCGCGCGAAGACTTCTGGCGGCACGCTGTCGATTTCGGGGCTGCTCGTTTGTCTTGGAGTCGACCATCCCCACAGCGAGGAGGATGCACCGTCATGCAGGGTCGAAAGGATTACACAAAACAAGAGCTCGAGAACGCTAGGGCAGCGATCGACCAGCAGCTCGCGGCCTACCGGAAGCTTGCCACCGCCGTGGACGCCGCCGGCGATCCCGAGGTTCAGTCCGCGCTGGGGGCCTTCGAGCCGCTGTTCTTCAACAACATGACCATGGTGCTCGACCGCTACTTCGTCCACCGGCTCCGCCAGGTCACCGGCAAAGACAGCAACCCGCTCAACGAGGTGGAGCTGTTGACCGAGTCGCTGATGAACAACGACGGCGTAGTGCGAGGCAACAAGGTCATCAAGTTCGTGCCGGAAGCGTCGGTGCTCAAGCTCGACACCGGCGAGCGGATCCGGCTGGATGCGTCGGGCTTCGACCGTCTCGCCAAGGCGTTTCTGGCCGACATCGAGCGCAAGTTCTGCTAGCGACGCCCTGAACACAACCGGAGCCGATCCGATGAACACTGCCAATGCCGTTCCGGAGCAGCGTCCCTGCAGCCCCGGAGCCCCAGCGCCGGGTCGCGCCTCCAGCGGCTCCGCGCTCACCTTGCTAACCACGTCACCGCCTGCCCCCACAAGGTGTGGCCAACATGATCACACCGCAGCGAGCGCCCTTCCCCGGCACGCCAGCCAAGAACGCCCTGCGGCGTCCATTGTGGACGCCCACCTTAGAACGAAGAGGACCGCAACCATGAGTACGCAGATAAGCGCCATCACGCTCGGAGTCAGCGACATCGACCGCGCCAGGCGGTTCTACAGCGAGGGCCTTGGCTGCCCGGTCGAGAAAGACCACGGCACGTTCGTCACGCTCAGCCTCGGCGACGGCTCATCCACCCTGTCGCTCTACACCTGGGATGCGCTCGCCGCCGACGCCGGCGTCACCGCGGACAGCAGCGGCTTCCGCGACTTCACGCTGTCCTACATCGCCGGCTCCGCGGCGCAGGTCGATGTCGTGCTGGCCGCCGCCGAACGCGCCGGCGGCGCGATCACCAAGCCGGCGAAGCGCGCATTCTGGGGCGGATACAGCGGCTACTTCACGGATCCGGGCGGCTATCACTGGAAGGTCGCGTCACCGAATGGACCTCCGATAGTCCGGCGGCGGCCGCAGACCCGGCCCCACCCGGATGCGCTGGTGACGCTGAAACCCCAGGAGACCTGTGTAACGATTGGCGCCAAAGACATCAAGCGGGCCAAGCAGTTCTACAGCGAGGGCCTTGGCTGCCACGTAGACAAGAGCTACAGCAAGTTCGTCAGCTTCAACCTCGGGGCCGCCTCGTCCACGCTTGCGCTCTACACGCGGGACGGGCTCGCCGCCGATGCCGGCGTCACCGCGGACGGCCACGGCTTTCATGGCTTCACGCTGTCCTACATCGCCGACTCCGCCGAGGAGGTCGATGAGATGCTGGCCGCCGCCGAACGCGCCGGCGGCGCGATCACCAAGCCCGCGGAAAACGAATCCTGGGGCGGATACGGCGGGTACTTCACCGACCCGGACGGCAACCTGTGGAAGGTCGCATCCGGCGCCTGAGCTGCTCCGATGTCAAGCCGAGGCCGGGCGGTTCGCCTCGCCCGAGCTGGCCGGGATCGGGCCGCGCCGGCGTGCATGGGGGAGCACGCTTCGGAACCGATCGACGCTGGCGGTCTCGCCGACGGGAAAACCGGCAGCCCGCCACGCGAAGATTTCTCGCGGCGCCTTGTCGATTCCGGTGCTGCTCGTTTGTCTTGGAGGCGACCATCCCCGCAGCGAGGAGGACGTCCATGAAGTACATGCTGTTGATCTATCAGGGCGACACGCCGGCGCCGGATGATCCGGAGGCGTGGGCGCGCCTGCCCGCCGAGGAGCAGCAGGCTGTCTTCGCCGACTACCAGGCGCTCAACCAGACGCCTGGCGTGACCGCGGGTGAGCAGATGCAGGCCCCGGAGATGGCCACGACCGTGCGGGTTCAAGGGGGCAAGACGTTGACCACCGATGGCCCGTTCGTCGAGATGAAGGAGGCGCTCGGCGGCTACCTGTTCTTCGAGGCCGATGACCTCGATGCGGCGATCGAGCTGGCGGCGCGGATCCCGGCGGCCCGGCTCGGCGGCGCGGTCGAGGTGCGCCCGCTGGTCTAGCAGTGCAGGTCCTGGATCAGGTCTTCCGCGAGCAGTGGGGACGTGTCCTCGCTGCGCTGATCGGCTTCCTCGGCGACTTCGATCTCGCCGAGGAAGCGGCGCAGGAGGCCTTCGCGATCGCCGCTGCCCGGTGGCCACGCGATGGGACGCCCGCCAGCCCCGGA
>WNFZ01006055.1_pt1 | contig 11003 bp, 10 predicted proteins | sample 5400081 | NCBI WGS metagenome assembly WNFZ01 (sample SAMN13153365, study PRJNA577476) | soil metagenome | isolation source: 80 cm soil or saprolite under grassland replicate 1 | place: USA:California | collected 2016-06-15
CGGCCGTGCGCGCGTCGGTAATCGGCGCCTACACGCTGTTCTCGCATCTCGCGGGAGACGCCATCGCACCGCCGCTCGTGGGATACCTCTCCGACCGGTTCGGGTTGCGGCCGGCGATGCTGCTGCTCCCGACCGCGGGGGCGGTGGGCGGGCTGTTGATGCTGATTGCGCTGACGACCGTGGGAAGGGACATGGCGAGAGTCGGACGGGCGGACGGGCGGACGGGCGGACGGTGAGCTCCCTCGCGCGCGGCGCCTCCCGTCCGCCCATCCGCCTGACCGCCAGTCCGCCCGGCGGGGAGGGGTGGCGCGGGTGAAGATCGCCGTGCTCTTCGACACCACCCACGCCGACTGGGACGACGCCCGGTACAAGGCGGAAGTCGACGCGAAGGTCGAGGAGGCGGAGTACGACGTCGCCCGGGCGCTGATCGCCAAGGGGCACGACGTCCTGATGGTCGGGGTCGGGGAGGAGCTGGCGCCGATGATCGACCGGCTGGCGAGCTTCGAGCCGAAGGTCGTGTTCAACGGCTGCGAGGCGTTCCGCGCCCACGCCCGCCACGAGTACGGGCTCGCCGCGGTGCTCGAGATGCACGGTTACCGCTACACCGGCTCCCCGCCCACCGCGCTGCTCGTGGCGCGCAACAAGTCGCTGACCAAGAAGATCCTGGCCTACCATGGGATCCGGATCCCGGCGTTCGCTGAATTCCATCCGTGGGAGCGGCCGGTCCGTCCCTCCGCGCTGCGGTTTCCCCTCATCGTGAAGCCCCTGCTCGAGGACGCCTCGGTGGGCATCGCGCAGGCCTCGGTCGTGGAGGACGACGACAGTCTCGCGGAGCGAGTCAAGTTCATCCACGAGCGGTTCAACCAGGCGGCCATCGTGGAGGAGCTGATCGAGGGCCGCGAGCTGTACGTGGGGCTGATCGGCAACGACCGGCTGCAGATCCTGCCGATCGTGGAAATGAGATTCGGCGAGGCCGAGACGGGCGAGCACCAGATCGCGACGTACAAGGCCAAGTGGGACGAGGAGTACCGCAAGCGGAAGAAGATCAAGAACGTGTTCGCGAAGGGGCTGTCCGAGGACGTGACGGCGAGGATCGGCGACATCTGCGCCACGGCGTTTCACGCCCTGTGGCTGCACGACTACGGGCGCGTCGACCTGCGCCTGACGCACGACGACGAAGTGTACGTGCTCGAAGTGAACCCCAACCCCTTCATCGCCTTCGAGCACGAGATGGCAAACGCGGCGGCGAAGGCCGGGATGAGCTACGAGGACTTCGTTCAGCGGATCGTGGATGAGGCGTTGGCGCGTGGGCATGAGTGACGCACGGCGGCGGCGGCGCGAGATCCCGACCCCGGAGCTGCGGTGCGCGACGTGCGGGGCGGAGCTGGAGCGCTTTTGGTCGCACTGCTCCAGTTGCGGCCGCCGCCTCGAGTGGCACGACACGCAGAAGGAGACGGGCGCAGAGTGCTACTTCTGCGGGTGGATCGTCGCGGACGCGTTCGCGTTCTGCCCGTGGTGCGGCCGCCGCATCGCGGACGAGGCCTCGAGCCCGGAGCCGCTCAAGGCGCCGAAGGGGTTCCGCTACGACCGCCGCTGCCGCTGGGGCTGCGGGGGCGGCGTCATGTACCCGATGCGCGTCTGCCCCTGGTGCGGGCGGCCGCAGAAGTGGCCCTATGACGACTACGAGAACATCTGCCCCCACTGCAGCCAGGGCGTAGACGATTGGATGGACGTCTGCCCCTGGTGCGGCGAGGACGCGACCGGCCGCGACCTCATCGGCCAGGCGCTGCGGCGCGTGCGCCAGCTGCTCGTCGTCGCCCGCATCAGGGACTGGAACTACCGGGTGCTGATGCGGCCCGGCGTATCCGGCGTCACCTACCGATCGCCCAAGGTCATCGAGATCGAGCGCCGCTACGTCACCGCCAAGCGGCGTCGCGACGAGATCTCGTGGAACATGCTCACCGGGCTGATCCTGCACGAGCTGGGGCACTCGTTCCTGTACCACAACTGGTCGCTCACCCGCACCGGCCGGTTCCGCCGCGCGTTCGGCGAGGTGCGCAAGGCGTATCGCGTCGCCGACTCCAAGTGGGTGGATTTCGAGCGCCGGGGGGTCACGATGACTCTACCGAACTACGTCACCGCGTACGCCGCGACGCACCCGCAGGAGGATTTCGCCGAAACCTTCCGCTTCTACGTCGCGCGCCGGGGCCGCCTGCGTGAGTTGTTCGCGGAGTTCGGCAGGAAGCGCAAGGGCGTCCCGGTGTTCGAGAAGTTCTTGGTGCTGCACGATTTCATCCGGAGCCTCAGGGGATGGACGTGACCTCACCTGACGACCCCCCGCCCGCGGCGCGAGGGGGAACGCGATGAGACCCGGCATCGACTGTATCGGCGTCGGCGTCGGCGCGATCATCGTCGCCGCTGGCGGACGGCTGTTTCTTTCCCGCCGCGGGCCCGAGGCGAAGAACGAGCGCGGCCTCTGGGAGTTCCCCGGCGGCTCCGTTGAGTTCGGCGAGACGCTGGTGGATGCCCTCACGCGCGAGATACGCGAGGAGTACGGCGTCGAGATCGAGGTGGGGGAGCTGCTCGACGTCGTGGACCACATGCTCCCCGAAGCAGGCCAACACTGGGTCTCGCCGACCTTTCTGTGCCGGCTCCGCTCGGGCGAGCCGGCGATCCGCGAGCCCGGGAAGTGCGCCGAGATCGGGTGGTTTGCGCCCGACGAGATACCGGGCGACCTGACGCAGATCAGCCGGGCGAACCTGAAGAACTACGTGCGGCGGGGTTGCAACCTTTCCACCCCCCTCACGCGTCCTACTCCCTAGCGCCCCGCAGCACCCCTGGCGATTCCCGTTCCGTCGAGGTGGCTATGTCCCGCTGGCCGGCCGTTTTCCTCGTGCTCGCGGCTCCAGGACTCGCCGCGCAGCAGGCTCCCCAACCCCCGATGGACTCGGCGAGGGTCGCCGGAATCCTCGCGCTGCTCAAGACGTCCGATTCCACCGTGTGCGAGCTCGCCGGACAGGCCATCACCAACACCTGGGGCTTCCCCTGGGAGCCGAAGCTGCTCCCCACGCCCACGCCGATGCCGATGCCGACTCCGATGCCCATGCCGATGGCGATGCGGATGGGCGTCCGGATCCCGCGCATCAAGGTGCACGCGCACCACGGCTGGAACTGGCACCATGAGGATGCCGCCCCCGCGGGCGCGTTCCACGCTGTGCTGCGCGACGACAGCCGCTGCGTGCGGAACATAGCCGCGCGGGCGCTGGGCCGCGCGCGCGCGCCGGGGAGCTACGACGCGTTCGTCGCGCTGGTCCGGGACGCGAGCCCGGGGCTGCGCGAGACCGGCGCGCTCGGGTTGGGGGAGCTCGACGACCCGCGGGCGCTCCAGCCCCTCGCGAACGCGCTGCGCGACCGAGACGCGGGCGTTCGGGCATGGCGGCGCGCGGCCTCGGCGAGCTCGAGGACTCCACGTCGATCGCCGCGCTCGCCAGGGCGCTGGACGACGCCGCGCCGCAGGTGCGGGTCGCCGCGGCGTGGGCGCTTGGGGAAATCGAGACTCCTCGCGTGATCGAGCCCCTGAGCGAGGCGCTGCGGGATCGTGTGACCGACGTGCGAGAGATGGCGGCCTGGGCGCTCGGCCAGATCGAAAGCGCGCGCGCCATCCCCGCACTGGGCGGCGCCCTCAAGGACGCCTCGCCCGGCGTCCGCCGGGCGGCGGCATGGGCGCTGGGACAGATCGAAGACGCCGGTGCCGTGGATCTGCTGGTGCCGCTGCTGCGCGATCAGGACCTGCACGTCCGGCTCGCCGCCGCGCATGCGTTGGGAGAGATCCAGAGCCCGCAGGCGGTGCGGCCGCTCGGGGGGCTCGTGGGTGACGACTCGCCGGACGTGAAGCGCGCTGCGATCTGGGGACTGGGAGAGATTCAGGACGCGAGCGCGATCGAGCCGCTCAGCGTGGCGCTCAAGGACGCCGATCCCGAGGCGCGCCAACTCGCCGCCTGGGCGATGGGCGAGATTGAGGGCGCGGACGCCGTCGCCCCACTGGTGGCGGCCCTCAAGGACCGCGAGCCAGACGTGCGGGTCGCCGCGGCCTGGGCCCTCGGCCAGATCGAAAGCGCGCGCGCGGTGGAGGCCCTGAAGGCCGCGCTGAACGACGAGGCGAGCGAGGTGCGTGGAGCCGCGCGCTGGGCTCTCGCGCAGATCGAGGACGAAGACGCGGTGCGGCCGCGGGTGAAGGCGCGGCCACGCGTCAAGAATCGAATCTGACCCTGGTCTTCGCCCCCGGCCGTCACGGCCCGGCCTCCCGGCCGGGCCCAGCGATCTCACGCAGGAACGCCCGCGAGCGCTCGACCAACCGGTGGTAGTCGGCGAGCTCCTCGGCTACCCGCGCCGCGTCCCAGCCCAGGAGCGCGCCCAGTTTCGCGGCCGCGAGAGACGCGGCGCCCGCCGCCCGGTTTGGGTCTTCGTAGAACGGATGGAGCCGCCGGACGAGCACGTCCGTGAGCCGCACGGCCATCTCCCGCTCCGCCGCATGCACGACTTCCGCCCAGCTCTCGACGCGCCCGGCCACGATGGGGCGGCCGAGCGCGCGGTCCTGCTCCACGAGGTTCAGCACGCCGGCCGACTCGCTGCCGTAGCTCGCCACGAGATGCCGGGCCGCCGACGCCAGCGCGCCGCGCGCCCGTGCGGCCTCTACCAGCACTTCGAGGTCGGCGCTCTCGCCGCCCGGAAGCGGCAGCCGGTCGGTCGGCGCGCGCGGCGTGCGGGGACGGCCGTCGAGCGCGGAGAGCCGCGCGGCCACGCGGTCCCCCATGTCGCGGCCCATCACGCGGTAGGTTGTGAGCTTGCCGCCGGCGATCGTCAGCAGCCCGCCCGGGCTCTCGACGATGCGGTGCTCCCGCGACAGCTCGGAGGGAGACAGCTGCCGGTCCGGTCGCACGAGCGGCCGCAGGCCGGCCCACGTGGCGATGACGTCTTGGGGCGCGAGGCGGGCCTGCGGGAAGAACGCGTTCGCCGACCGTAGGAGGTAGATCACGTCGTCGGCCGTAGCGTGCACGTCGTCGAGGGAGACCTCCTCGTCGGTGTCGGTGGTGCCGATGTAGCTCTGATCGTCCCACGGGAGGACGAACATCACGCGGCCGTCGATCGGCGACGTGAGCGTCACGGCGTGCGCGTTGCCGAGCCGCTGCCGCGCCACGGCCACGTGCGCTCCTTTGGTGAGCTGCAGCAGCGGTTCGGCGCGGGGGTCGTCGAGCTGCCGCACGCGGTCCACCCACGGCCCGGTCGCGTTCACGACCACGAGGGCGCGGACGGTGTGCGTCGCGCCGGTGAGAACGTCCCGCACCGTCGCGCCGCGTACGCGGCCATCGGGCTTCAGCAGACTTGAGACCTCGGCGTAATTCGCGACCAGCGCGCCCGCCTGCGCGGCGCTCCGTACGGTGGCGATGACGAGCCGGGCGTCGTCCGTCTGGGCGTCGTAGTAGAGCGCGGCGCCTTGCAGGTCCTTCTCGCGCAGGCCAGGCTCCGCCCGGAGCACCGCCTTGCGCCCGAGCCAGCGGTGCATCCGCACGTTGCGGAACGCCGCGAGCAAGTCGTACAGCCACATTCCGGCGCGGAGCTGCCACGCGGGCACGCGCGCCCCGCGGTAGACGGGGAACAGGAACGGGAGCGGGCGGACGAGGTGCGGCGCGATGTTCATCAGCACGCGCCGCTCGCGGCTCGCCTCGAATACGAGGCGGAAGTCGCGCTGCTCGAGGTAGCGCAGCCCTCCGTGGATCAGGCGGGACGAACGCGACGATGTGCCGCTGCCGAAGTCCGCTTTGTCCACGAGCGCCGTGCGGATGCCGCGCAGCGCCGTCTCGCGCGCGATCCCGGCGCCCGTGATCCCGCCGCCGACGATCAAGAGATCCACCGGCTCCGCGGCCATCGATTGCAGCGCCGCGGCGCGCGTGCGGTGGGAGAACTCCGTTTCCGCTGACATCCGGTGCTTGGCCGCCCCACGGGCCCGGTGGTAGGTTTCCTCCTGTCCTCGCCCATCGTTCCCCCTCTCCACGAAGTGGAGAGGGGGTCAGGGGGTGAGGTATCACGGGAGGAGAATGTAATGCCAGTTGGAAACGGACGGCGGGTCGCGATCATCGCCGGTTGCCGCACGCCGTTCTGCAGGTCGGGAACCGTGCTGAAGGACGTGCGCGCCGTGGACCTGGCGCGCTACGTCGCGCGCGAGCTGCTGGAGCGCACGAACCTCGACGGGCACGACGTGGACGAAGTCGTGTTCGGGCAGGTCGTGCCGTCGGCGCTCGTGCCGAACGTCGCCCGCGAAGTGAGCCTGCTCCCCCAGTTCCCGAGAGAGCTCCCCGCCTACTCCCTCAACCGCGCCTGCGCCTCCTCCGGGCAGGCCGTTTCGAACGCGTACGACCAGATCGCGCTCGGCCACGCGGAGGTGGTGATCGCGGGCGGCGTGGAGTCGCTCTCCGACATCCCGATCCTGGCCTCGCGCCGCCTCGCCGACATCCTGGTCGAGGCGAGCAAGGCAAAGACGCTCGGCAAGCGGCTCGGCACGTTCGCGAAGATTCGGCCGCGCGATCTGATCCCGGTCTCCCCGGCCATCGCCGAGCCGTCCACGGGCGAGAGCATGGGCCAGTCGGCCGAGAAGATGGCGAAGGAGAACCGCATCTCGCGCGAGGCGCAGGACCGGTGGGCGCTCCGCAGTCACCGCCTCGCCGCCGCCGGCGCCGCTGACGGCCGGCTCAAGGCCGAGATCGTGCCGTGGTTCCCGGCGGGGCCGGGCGCTCCGGTCGTCACCGAGGACAACGGCATCCGCCGGGACACGTCGCTCGAGCAGATGGCGAAGCTCAGGCCCGTGTTCGACCGCCGCTACGGCACGGTGACCGCTGCGAATTCCTCGCCCCTGACCGACGGCTCCTCCGCCGTCCTGCTCATGAGCCACGAGGCGGCGCGCGCCCTCGGCTACACGCCGCTTGCCTTCATCCGCGCCTACGCGGTGGCGGCCGTGGACCCCGGGTGGCAGCTCCTCCAGGCGCCGATCTTCGCCGTTCCCAAAGCGCTCGAGCGCGCCGGCATCGAGTGGAAAGACCTGGGGCTGATCGAGGTGCATGAGGCGTTCGCCGCGCAGGTGCTGTCCAACTTCCAGGGCTGGGCGGAGCGGGGGTGGGAGATCAACGAGGATATCATCAACGTGATGGGGGGCTCGATCGCCACGGGCCACCCCTTCGGCGCGACCGGTGGTCGCATGGTCACGACGCTCGCCAACGAGATGGCCCGCCGCGACGTGCCGTTCGGGCTGCTGTCGATCTGCGCGCAGGGCGGGATGGGCTTCGCGATGGTGCTGGAGCGCCGCTGATGCCGGGGACCGCGCTGACCTGGGAGGTGACCGAAGGCATTGCGGTCGTCACGATCGACCTCAAAGGCGAGCCCGTCAACAAGATCTCGCGCTCCGTGAAGGACGAGTTGCTCGTCACGTTCGCGGCGCTCGAGCGCGAAGCCGCGGTGCGGGCGGTGGCGTGCTTCTCGGGCAAACCCGACGGCTTCATCGCGGGGGCGGACATCGAGGAGTTCGTCAAGCTCACGACCGCCGCCGAGGCGGAACGGCTGTCCGCGGACGGGCAGGCGCTGCTGGAGCGCGCCGCGCGCTTTCCCAAGCCGATCGCCGTCGGCATCCACGGTGCGTGCCTCGGCGGCGGGCTCGAGTTCGCACTCGCCTGCCACTACCGCGTCGCCACCGACCATCCGAAGACCCAGCTCGGTCTTCCCGAGGTCCAGCTCGGGATCCTCCCCGCCGCCGGGGGCTGCCAGCGGCTGCCCCGGCTGATCGGCGCGCGGGCGGCGCTCGACATGATTCTCGCCGGCAAGACCGAGCGGGCCCAGAAGGCGTTCCGGCTCGGGATCGTGGATGAGCTCGTCCATCCGGCGATTCTCCGGGACGTCACGCTCGCCGCGGCGCAGCGGCTGGCGGGCGGCTGGCGGCCCAAGCGCCGGCGTCCCGGCGGCTTCGTCGGCTCGCTGCTCGACGGCAACCCGATGGGCCGAAGCGTCGTGTTCCGCGCCGCCCGGAAGCAGCTGCTGCGACAGACCAGAGGCAACTACCCCGCGCCGCTCGCCGCGCTCGAGGCGGTGGAATACGGACTCAAGCACGGGATCGCGGAAGGCCTGAAGCACGAGGCGCAGCTCTTCGGCCAGCTCGCGGTCACGGACGTCTCTCGCAAGCTCGTCCAGATCTTCTTCGCCACCACCCAGCTCAAGAAGGACTTCGGCGTCTCGAACGCCCCGCCCCCCGTCGAGGTCAAGCGGCTCGGCATCGTGGGCGCCGGCTTCATGGGATCGGGGATCGCCGGGACCGCGGTCGCCCAGGCGGCGGTCGACGTGCGGATGAGAGACGCGGACCTGCCGCGCGTCCACAAGGGGCTCGTCGCCGCGCGCGCGATTCTCGACGACCGCTTGAGGCGCCGCCGCATCACGAAGTACGAGCACGCGCGCCTCGTCGCGCTGCTCTCGGGCGACGAGACCTACACTGGCTTCGGGCGCGCCGACCTCGTCATCGAGGCCGTGTTCGAGGACCTCGCCGTGAAGCAGCAGGTGTTGTGCGAAGTCGAAGCGGCGATGCACGATCGCGCGGTGTTCGCATCGAACACGTCTACGATCCCGATCGCGAAGATCGCGGCAGCCGGGCGGCGGCCGGAGCAGGTGATCGGGATGCATTTCTTCTCGCCGGTCGCGCGGATGCCTTTGCTCGAGGTGATCCCGTCGGAGCACACCGCCCCCTGGGTCATCAGCACCGCCGTCGCGTTCGGGCGCCGGATGGGGAAGACCGCCGTCGTAGCCAAGGACAGCCCGGGCTTCTGGATCAACCGCATCCTGACGCCCTACATGACCGAGGCGGGGCACCTCCTCAACGAGGGAGTCGCGATCGAGGAGATCGACGACCTGATGGTGCAGTTCGGGTTCCCGGTGGGCCCGATCACGCTGCTCGACGAGGTGGGCCTGGACGTCGCGGAGAAGGTGGTGGGCGTCATGTACGACGCGTTCGGCGACCGGTTCGCTCCCGCGGCGGCGTTCGCCGGCATGGCCAAGAGCGGGCGGCTCGGCCGGAAGGCGGGAAAAGGGTTCTACACGTACGCCCGCGGGCGGAAAGGTGGCGTCGACTCGGCCGTCTACGACCTCATCGGCACGCACCCGAACGGCGGCCCCCGCCCCGCCGAGACCATCCAACGGCTCGTGCTCGTGATGCTCAACGAGGCGGCGCGCGCGCTCGGCGAAGGGATCGTGCGGAGCCCGCGGGACGGAGACATCGCCGCCATCTTCGGCTTCGGGTTCCCGCCGTTCCGCGGGGGGCCGCTCCGCCATGCCGACGACCTCGGCGCCGCGCGGCTCGTCGGCGAGCTGGAGCGGCTGGCCGAGCGGCTGGGCCCCCGCTTCGCCCCCTGCGAGGTCCTGCGCGAGCAAGCACACCGCAACACCAGGTTCTACCCCGCCACCTGACACCCGACACCCAGCACCTGATGATCCGCGCCGGCCTCCTCTGGCTCAGCGAGCAACCCCGCCTGTTCCGGTTCCTTCGTGGCAACGGCCTCGCCCGGCGCTTCGCGTCGCGTTTCGTCGCGGGGGAGACGATCGAGGCCGCCGTCGCCGCCGTGCAGCAGCTCAACGCGGCGGGGATCTCCGCGACCCTCGACCTGCTCGGCGAGTCGGTGACGAGCGCCGGGGAGGCGCGCGCCGCCCGGGACACCTACCTCAAGACGTTCGACCGGATTCGCCTGGCCGGCGCCGACTCGAATGTCTCCGTGAAGCTCACGCAGATGGGGCTCGACGTCGACGAAGCCCTGTGCATCGAGAACATGCGCGCGATCATCGCGCAGGCGCAGACTCACGGATCCTTCGCGCGGATCGACATGGAGGGGTCCGCGTACACCGAAACTACGCTGCAGCTGTTCAAGCGCACGCTTTATCCCCAGTTCGGGAACGCCGTGGGAGTCGTGCTGCAGGCGTACCTGCGGCGCACCGAACGGGACGTGGAAGAGATGATCGCGCTCGGGGCGCGGGTGCGGCTCTGCAAGGGCGCCTACCAGGAGCCGGCGACGGTCGCGTTCCCCGACAAGCGCGATGTGGATGCCAGCTACGTCCGCTGCATGGAGCGGCTCCTCGAGCGGGGCAACTACCCCGGCATCGCGACGCACGATGCGAAGATCATTGCGCACGCCCGGGACTTCGCCCGCCGCACGGAGATCGCGCCCGGCCGCTTCGAGTTCCAGCTGCTGTACGGCGTGCGACGCGACCTGCAGCGGGCGCTGCGCCGCCACGCCTACAACGTGCGCGTGTACGTTCCGTTCGGCGACCGCTGGTATCCCTACCTCATGCGCCGGCTTGCCGAGCGGCCGGCGAACATCGCCTTCCTGCTCGGCAACGTCGTGAGGGAGTCGGTCCGGTGGAGCTGAAGGACGACACCTTGGGCGGGTACCAGCGCGTGCACGAGCGGGCCCCGGCCTTCGGCGGGAAGGATGGGCGGGCATATTCCGTCGCGACGTTCGTGGACGACTCGCCGGACGCGCGCGGGCGGTACGGCGCGGCGCTGCTGTTCGTGCGGTGGTCGGAGACCGGGGACCGCCCGGTCGGCCACCTCGAGACGGACTACCTCGCCTGGGGGCCGACCCCCGCCGAAGCCCTGGCGCCGGTGCTCGCCCTGACGCTGCGCGAGATAAAATCGCAGCTGGATCGCTGCATTGACCACGCGAGCGAGATGGGCGGCGAGCAGGCCGGGGAGGCCGTGCGATGGCCGTGACCACCGGCGTGGTGCTCGCGCGCATCGGCGCGACGTACCGCGTGCATACCGACGGCGGCGAGGTGATCGCGGTGCTCCGCGGGAAGCTCAAGCTCGGCGACGACGACCGCGTGGTCGCGGGGGACGTGGTCGAGCTCGAGCTGCAGGCGGGCGGCACGGCGAGGATCTCGCGGGCGCGGCGGCGGCGGTCGGTGCTCACCCGCCGGGCGGC
>WNFZ01018664.1_pt1 | contig 10998 bp, 7 predicted proteins | sample 5400081 | NCBI WGS metagenome assembly WNFZ01 (sample SAMN13153365, study PRJNA577476) | soil metagenome | isolation source: 80 cm soil or saprolite under grassland replicate 1 | place: USA:California | collected 2016-06-15
TGTGTAACGGTCAATTGACTCAACCACCGCATACAGATGCTTTCCGTCCGCTGAATAGGCAAACTCGGTGTTGCCGACATCTTCTGCATTTAGAGCGCCAGTTGGATTAACTTTGGCGAAAGAATTGCCGCCATTGGTTGAAAGATAAAAGCCGTTGTAGCTTGCACCGCCGCGCCAGGCACAGTTCGCGATCACCAATTGTCCGTTAGTGCCAGGCTGGACTTCGACATCGTTGCAGATGTTGTTATAAGGCGATTGCTGTGTCGGGTCAGCGGGGTCGGACACAGGATAGAGAACGCGCGTCCATGCACCAGCCTTCGTATTTGCGACGTGCTTCCATAGCCCACGTGAGGTCGCCGCATATACATTGCCAGTATCGTCGAACTTAAGTTGGTTGATGAATGTGCTTTCGAGTTCAGTTCCCCCAACACGGTCGGCCACACTGAAAGTACTTGTCTGTGGGTTGGCAAGTCGATAGACACCCGATCCAACATAGGAGGTAGCCCCTGTGTTGCCTTCTCCGGTCGCGAGCCAGAGCGCGCCATCAGGTGCGAAGGCAAGGTCACCCGTGGACAAAGTAGGCAACCCATCGGTTAGCGGTGTCCAAGTGGCGCCTTCATCATTTGAACGGAAAATACCACCGTCTGCCCCACCAGCATAAATATAGCCATTACCAACTGCGAGACCAGTCACACGGCCAGAAACAATACCGGCCCCACCGCCTGAGTTGGAGAAATTCGGATCTCGATACCGGGGATCATCTGAATCATAAGGTCGCACCGTCACTTCTGTCCATGAATGGCCGTAGGTAGGCAAGGACTGAAGGGATGTAAATGCGGCGCTATATGCACCAGGCAAGACGATCCCTGGGGCAGTACGGGCTTGCGCGAATTGCTCGGCAAGGGTCTGAGCTTCCTTACTCTCATCACCAGGGTTTCCAACTTTCTCCAGATGGCCCTCACGTGTATGCCATCTGACATAGGCTGGATTGGTCGTGAGGAACAACGTACCGACAGAGATTGCTACGACCAGGATGGCCGTTAGCAAGATATACCAAGTTCGCTTATGCATATTGTCTCTCCTCTGACAAAAATTTTTTAAGAATAACACCTAGTCAAGAAATCGTTGGTTGCACCTCCTATCCTTAAACAAAGATCCGCCGAAAAATAAGCTTCGGCGGTCTGGCGGTCTGTCAATCTGTACGCATCAGTCTGGCAGATCCATGACTTTGCGCCCCCGTCTCCGACGTCACGATGAGTTTGCCTTTTCGATATTAAAAGGGACTAATTCCACCTCTTATATTATATTAATTAATAATAAAAAACAAGCAGGTGTAACCTTTTGGTCAATTGATAAGATGGGCCTGAGAAGAATAGGTTATGATTCCCATAACGTTTTAAAAAGCACCTTCGTCTGACAAATATATGTCTATATGAAAGAGGAATCAGCCAGAACATGCTGAAAATTAATCGAACAAGAGAGGGTCTGTTCAAAGTTGCCTTACTAGGAGGGATCGTATTATTGTTAGCGGGATGCAATCAAAGGATTGCTCCTAATCTACAGAACGAAGGAACAGCCTCACCCATCGAGCCCCAGCCAACGCAAGGAGATACCCAAATGAACCCATCTTTGCCAACCCTTACCGACTCTGGCCTACAAAACCTGATCGAAAAAGCAAAAGAAGATTTAGCGCAACGATTAACCATTTCGGCGAATGAAATTATTCTTTTGGAAGCGACCCGTGTTGTCTGGCCAGATTCCAGTCTAGGTTGTCCACAGGAAGGCATGGCGTATGCTCAAGTTCTAACGCCAGGTTATCTGATTCAATTAGAGTACAGTGGCAACAAATTTGAATATCATGCTAGTAAGGATACATCCATTACCTATTGCAAAAATCCAACTCCACCCATTCCTGGCACACCTGAAAATACTTGAAGTTGCTCGTCATTTCAGAAATAAATACAGGCTGGCAGAATTTCGTGCCAGCCTGTATTTCTAAATCATAGAGCGAACACGAACTTTATTAGGGTGTATCCACACGGACAATAGTAGGATTGGGCAACCCAGCAATGCCGCCATAGGCGACACTTCCAAGATACTTGGTTGCGGGGGTCAACCCACTGAAGGTCAGATTGATCGTACCAGTGGTACCAAGAGTAGCTGAACCCGGAGCTGCTACGGTCATATTGCCCGCCGCACTCGAGTCAAGCACCCAGGTGAAGAGCGTAAAGTTAGCTGTGGTTTGTACTGCAAAGCCATGTACCCAAACTGTGTAGGTATCTGCGGCTGGATTGAGCAGATTAACTTCTTCTGCTGAGGTACCACCTCCACTTGCACCAACTTGCGTACCACCGCTGTTGTAAACATACAGATCGATATCACTCGCCGGGCTGACAAACTCATTGAATAATGAGAAGCGAGCGTAAGTTGTACCAGCTGGAATTACAACTGTGTAACTCTTTGTTCCCGGACCACCAGGTACAAAGCTATCGGTCGGGTCATCTGTGATGGTATCAGCAGTTGTTGCTGCTGGAACAAGACCGCGCGCCGTTGCACTGAACGCGCCCGTGTAACCAAAGGTCACGTTGTAGTTGATCGGACCACCAGTTCCAGAAACAGAAGCAGGAGCGCCAAGAGCTACTGGACGGACAACCACCGGTATACGCACTACATGACCATGATTACCAGTCCAGATAATGAAGCCGCCAACGTAACTGTTGAGAGCTGCTCCACTGGTGGTGAAATTGACGTCGTAGCTTTGGGTAGCGCCTGAGTTTATCGTGAACGAGCCTACACTCGGCGTTACTGTTATGCCAGCTAGTCCTGAGTACGAGAAGGTATAAGTCTCGCTTCCACCAACATTGGTCACCTTGCGAGTGACAGTCTGAAAGCCGGCTAAATCGCCGATGGCGATGGAGGCCACATTCAGGTTGCTCGGGTCAATTGCGATGCTTGGGCAATAGGATGCAGTCAGTTGGCCGGTTCCACACAGGAAGGCGAGCCAGTCATTGAATCCGGAATTGTAGACCAGGCCTGGATCGGCCGCAGAATTGGGTTGAATATGGCCTGCACCCTGACGGAAAATGCGGGTCGCATCCGAAATCCCGGTGTCGAGAACGTTGTAGCCTGACGTCATCAGCGCCGACTTCACCATCATCGGCGACCAATTCGGATGGAGCTGCTTCAGCAACGCCGCGACTCCGGCCACGTGCGGGGCTGACATCGACGTGCCGCTGTAGAGGTTGAAGTCAAGGCCGTGATTGCCAGGAGGCGCCACAGATGCAAGGATGTCCACGCCCGGCGCCATCACATCCGGCTTGAGCAGATCACCACCACCGGCCAGAAGCGGGCCGCGTGAGGAGAAGCTGGCCGTAAACGGGGCTGGGGTGTTAAATACAACGGTGGCTTGATTGATTGTGGCCGTAGCGCCAGCCGTGGCCGCGTAGGTCTCCACGGCCACCAGGTCGGTGTTCTGCAGGTGAACCGTCGGCACGGAGTGGAAGTCGGCATTCAGCGAATTCGGTGTTACGTTGATTAGAATCATGCCAACACCACCAGCTATCTGAACTGCCAGGCTCTTATCTACACGAGCATTATTCGGCGCCGCTCCACCACGTTCGCAGACCACGATCTTGCCGGTTACTACTGCTGGATCAAGTGTTCCGGAGAAACACTGGCGGACTTGGTTGGCATCAGCACCAGGCAAGCCAACCGCGGTCGAATTGACCAGTGGCGCGGGGCCGACAGCCGCCGCCAGGGAAGCACCGAAGTAAGTAGAGCCATTGCCAAGTGTTACGGACCCTTCGCCGTTGCGGTTGTGCGTTCCGGCCGCGACAGTGGTGAGCCATGGGCCTGGGTGTGCAACAGTGCTAACCGCGGGACCGCTGTTGCCAGCCGAAGCAGAGACGAACACGCCCGCGTCCGCTGCGAACAAGAAGGAAACGGACACTGGATCGAGGAAGTTTGTGAGTGTGCCGCTGATCGAGTAGTTGATCACATCCACGCCGTCTGCAACGGCCTGATCGATCGCCGCTACAAGATCGGAGTTGAATCCGCTGGCTGTGGAGGCGTCCTGCGTAGACCAGAGAGCCTTGTACATGGCGACGCGCGCCCGCGGAGCCATCCCGCTGATCGGGCCGAAGCCGGCCGCGGGGCCGGTGGGCTGGACGCCATTGTTGCCGCCTGAAGTTGATGAGGTGTGCGAGCCGTGGCCGTTGTAGTCGCGCGGCGAGATGAATTCCCACGGCCGCTGCGCCTGGATGGCGGCGTCGCCGCCCCACGCTGCGTTGAAGTGCTGCGCCGCGACCAGCTTCCTGTTGCAGAGATTAGCGTCCCACGATCCGTCGGTGACGGTCTCACTCGAATCACATTTCCCGTGGAAGCCGGAAATCTGCTGGTAGACGAGCTGTCCGGTTGCGTCGCGATCAGTAAAGCTCTTGCTCTCGGGCCAGATGCCTGAGTCAATGACGCCGATGATGATCCCTTCGCCGGCCCCGGGACCCTTCTTGCTGCCGGTTGGACCGCCGAGCTGTTCCCACAGGCCGCCTGCCGCATCGAGGCCAAGGAAGTGCGGTGTGGATGATGTATCCATTGTCTGAAGCGCATCAGCACTCACAGCCAGAACACCGTCAACGGAAGTGAGTTTGTTGGCTTGTTCAACCGTTAGCTGCGCCGCAAACCCATTGAAGCTGTAACGATAATCATAAAGCTTCTGACCACCGGCTCTGCTCAACGCCTCATTATGTTTGGAATCAAGATATGCCACGTAGCTTACGACGGCGGGACTATTCGGATCGATCTTTTGTCCAGGCTGCGGCTTGGTCGCCCTTAGGCCTCTGATCTCACCCTTATATTCGACCACAGGGTCATTGATCATTTGAACAATATAAACACCATTGGGACTTTCTTCAATATGCCCTCCCCCTTTGAACTTGAGGCTTGGCTGTGCAGAAACAGGTGCAACAGCCGAAAACGCCATTACCAACACTAACACAAACGAAAATACGATAAACGCCTTACGATGCATGAGCTTGTCTCCTCTTCAAGATAAATTGTGCAACGTTGGGGAAAACTTCTTAATTATTCTTCGCAGGCACCTCCTTAATCAAAAAACCACCGAATAAAAAAGTTCGGCGGTCTGGCGGTCTGTCAACCTGTACGCAGCAGCCTGGCAGATCCATGACTTTGCGCCCCCGTCTCACGGCGGGTTTGCCTTTTCGTTATCCATAAACTGGCAAATGATATCTTTAATATTATATTAATTTGGGCGTAAAAACAAGCGGGTGTAACCTTTTGGTCCTTTTGGAATTCTGTGTTGTTGACATTCAAGACGGCAGAACAATGGAAAAGTAACATACTTAATATTAAGTACGCCCATGCGTCATTCGGAATATGTCCACTTTTATAAGTGTGTCATTGACCGGCTCTCTTAGCCTGTGACCCTTGCGGCACGCTGGTTTTGTAAAAGATGAAGGCTTCTGACTATCAGGAACAGGCTGCTCGAACCATGATCGACCAACCCGGCTTTGAGATCCCCGGACACGAAATGATGGTGGTCTGGAACGCGCTGGGGCTGGCTGGTGAAGCGGGAGAAGTCGCCGAACTTGTGAAGAAGGGTGTGTTTCACCGCCACAACATTGACCGTACAAAACTGGAGAAGGAAATAGGCGATGTGCTTTGGTACGCGGCCGCCTTATGCACCACGCTGGGTCTGGACCTGGGGGAGATCATGCAAGCCAATATCGAAAAGCTAAAAGTGCGCTATCCCAACGGATATTCCTCCCTGGATAGCCAGCAGCGTATGGATGTGACCCAGGAGTAAGGCTTTATCTGGGTTGCACTTTGAGGATTCAATGACATGACAATGATGCACCGCACAAAAAGAAAGCCTGAAGAACTACAAGCGATCGCCACCCAAATCCTGACGACCAGTGGCGCAGATGTTTCACAGGGGGTTGCCATTCGGCCCCTGGCGAAGGCAATGGTAAAAAGATCGGGGTGTAGTTACCAGAGTGCCGTACGACATATCGAACGCGCTATTCTACGCACTCGAGAGGAACTCAAACCGGTTCAGTAAAAACGACTGCGCTTCTACATCACTTAGATGGGCAAGTAGGAGCGAGTCGTCGTGTGAAGCATATTGACTTGATCTGAACGGATGGGTGACAAGCAAGTTATTCCTGCTTACATGGGAGACTAGCCCCAACCTACGCTCTGACGCAAAATCGCTTGTTGTGCGCTTCATAAGCCTAATCGCCTGAAAATCCCCTCAATACTATCTATCCAAAAATCACGGTAGCGTTCACCAAGGACACTGCTGTTGCCCGTATAAAGGGCAAGACCAATACGGACATCCAAATTGCTATATTTGAATTTCTTTAGGCTGTCATTCTTCTCAAACAATTTAACGTAGCCATCCACCTTATATTCGTAATCACTGATCTTTGTGCCTTTGGGATCAACGAAAGCAATGTAATAATCCTTCCCTTTTTGCAGCCAGAAGATGAAATCAGGGAAGAAGCTGCTAATGGCATTGGTGTTGCGGTTGTAATAAGGAATGTATACCTTATCATTGGTTTGGTCGAGTTTACTAAACATCCACCAGTCAAATTCCTTGAAGCGGTTGTTGGGCTGGCGAAGATATTCTTCGAGCTTTGTTAGAAAATCAATCTCGCTTTTGACCGTGATGGCATAACGCAAGAGCGCGTTCTTATCATCGGGCGTAAGGGACATGATCAATGGGATATAGTAGTGATTAGCAATCTTCTTGACGTCAACCCGAATCGCTTGATATTCAGCCTCTTCTTCCTGTGTAATATGCTCGGCTTCTGCAATCCCTTTCAACAGCGTATCAAGGTCAATTTCCTTGTTATCGTATTGTTCCCTGAGAGTACGTCTGACCAGTTCGGGGTCGTGCGCCTCAAGGACAGCCTTGATCTTCCCTTGTAACTCATCGGCAAGCTGTTTTATCAGAACCCTGATCTTTCGGAAGTGATTGATCTCATCTTCCAATGGTTTGAGTTGGTTGAATTCCTTTGGAACGACCTTGAAGTATTGTTGCAGCCGAGGAAATATCAGATTGATATTCCCATACTTCCTGCCTTCGGTTGTAGTCACAAAATATTCCTTCTTGTTCTGCAAGCCTTCTTGGAGAAGGTTTATGTCGTGAGGCAGTAAATCATGATGTGCAAGTAAAAGGCGTTCATCCCCCAGGTATTCCACGTATTCCTTGAGCTGCCTGAATTCATCAGAGCGTAATTCAAACTTACGTGGTTCTTCCTGTTCGACCAGTGGAAGGGCAGAGTCCAGATAGGTTGGGATCAGCAGAAGGTGACCATCAATATCCTTCTCATTCAAAGCAAGAGCAATTTCTGTGCCTTGCTCCTTTTCCTTTTCCTGTTCCAACCCTTCGAAGATGGTCGCGAGGGCAGAGCGATTCGTGCCGAATATGAAAAGGGATTGAACGGCGGAAAGATATGATTTCGCTTTATCAAACAAGGCATCGTCCACCTCTCTGGCGTTGTGCAGATTTTCAAGTCTCTTGCGTCTGCCCTTGATGGGTTCAATGCGGACACCGCGCCCAACCGATTGCAATACGAATTTGCGGGCGTCTGAACCCGTGCCGATATTGATAAACGTAATGACGTTCGGACGGTTAGAGTCCCAGCCTTCATAGAAACTGCGGGAACCCATTAACAGATTGATCTCGCTATCTTCCTCGTTCAAGTAGGCAAAGAAACTTTCATCCTCAAAGCCTCTTACCACTTCATACCCTGCCAGAAAGTCCTTGAGCCATTCAGTGGTCTGACCAATCTTGATCAATGCAAACGGTGCAGCGGAGGTCTTGAGTTTGAAGGCAAGTTCCTTATCATTGGAAGGGCGGACCAACACTTCAATATCGCCTTTGCTTTCGGCATTGAAGGCATATTTCAAAACATCATTCATTGTCAGGCTGCTAAATAGTGGCTCATCGAGTGCAAATGTTTTTCCTTCATACAACCATTCAGGCGCGGAGGCAAGTTCTGCACCAAGAGCAGACTTGGCGGCAGTAAATGCCTGTAATGAGATTTCACCTTTGCCAATGCGTTCCAGTTCACGGAAGAAGAGTTTGAGATCGGCATCTTCTGTATTGACAGAATTGACCAGCGTTAGCAGGAGCGGACGGTGATAAAGAGGAACATTAGTGGCTTCGGCTAGGCTTTGGCGTGATTTGGCAACATACGCCAGCATCAGTAGAGATTGAAGAACAATCCGTTGTTTTTCGTCGTTGGTGAAATCTTCTTTGTCACGGAAGGCGCGGTTTTCCTGTTTGAGCAGGCTAATATGCTTGCCGTAGCCGCCCTCGATAAAGCTGGACAGGTTGAATTCGTAAGCAGTTGTGTGTATATCACGCTGGTCGGTGAAGGTGGCTGAGAAGTTGAAGAGAAAACCGTTACGGCTTAAGATACTATAGATGTGCTGGCGCTTGGAATCTTCCTTATCGCCTTTATGGGCTTCATCGAGCAGGACATACCAGTTGCCGTTATTGTCGTAATTCTTGAAGTCAATGATGCGTTCCTTTTGCTCATCGCTCAGGTTATCGGAGCGATAGGTAAAAACGGTGAGTTCCTGCTTTCCAAACATGGGCGAGATGCCACGCTTGAATTCAGGATACTCCCGTAGTTCACGCAGTTGAATATGAGGCGTTCTACCTGATGCGTTGAAATCATTGACGTGATCTCGCAGTTGTTGAAGGAGATCTTCGCGGTGGGTAAGCATCATTACATCATGTGCAGGGATTTGACCTCGCTGGATCAGTTGCCAAAGTAGTTCCAGCATTTTGACTATGACAAGCGTCTTGCCTGAACCTGTTGCCATCCAGAAGCCCATGCGGTTGATGAAGTGAGAGTACGGGATTCGGGAATACCCTGCGGGCACGCTGTCGGTAATTGGGTAATAGGGAGAGAGCAGGGATGCGTTTTCCCGCTTTTTGCCGAGATTGAATTGCGTATCCAGTTCGATTTGATTCTCCAGATACCAGTCCATCAGGCGCGGCTTGCTTACACTGAAATCAGCGTAATATTTCCATAGTGCCTTGATTGCATTTTGTAGAGCAGATTGCTGATAGTCCCACAGAGTGCGGGTACGTGAAAACGACGCCAGATCAAAGGTCGTCCAGGCAGGCGGCAGGGATTCAAAGGGAATATCGTTAAGCAAGTGATGAAGGTTTGGCATATTCACCTCCGCTCGGCTGGACTGCCAAGTCCAGCAACTAAGCAAGAGCTTTTCTTACATCATCAATCGGAATGATACAGGGTTCTTCCGTAAAATAAAACCTCGCGCTTGACCAAAGATAGTCTTCGGGAGTTTTGCTCAATTTCCAATGAGGCTGGCAGGGATTATGATGGATATAGTCCATCTTCTGCTGGAGAAAATCGGTTGAAAAAACGTCTTTGGCGTTGTAATCATCTTCCCATACTTGGTAATTTTGCTTCTCAGGATGCTTCACTTTTCCCGCAAGTCTTTCCAGTGTCTGTGCATTTCCTTCCACTTTCAGTTGGCGCAAAATTCGGTCGGATGTTTGTCGTTTGAAATCTCTCATTACATCGGCGAGCGGATCCTCTGTGGCAAACTTCCCAACGAAGTGAGTGTGATTTGGCATGATGACAAAACAGTAGAGTTTGAGGTGTTTCCGAAGCCGAAAGCAGTCGAATGTATCCAGAATAATGCGCTTGATGACATCTCTCTGAAAGAGATGAAGATAATCCACGGCTTTCGTGGTAACAAAGTAGAAGTGGTCAGGATCGAAGTTGGGTTTCCAGGACATTGGTTTGCCTTTATACGGATTCCCTGGCACCGTGCGGCTTAAGCCGTACCAGGGCAGGTGAGCCGTACCAGGGCAGGTGTGGCAATCCCTTACAGCAATAAGTTACCACCAGATCAATGGCTTGACATCCTCCCACTTCGGCTCTGATAAACTGGCAATGGTACCATCCTGAAATTCAACATTATCTTTACTAATGCGCTTGATCCATTTGCCTGTGAGACAGGACAGCGTTTCGGGGAGATCTATGCCATCATAGAGTTTCTCAAGATTCACTTCCACCTTGTTCTTCTTTTTATCTACCTTCACGGCTTCAAGTAGTTTGAGATCACGCAGGAAGACATAACTAGTATATGCATCCTGTGTACCTGCAAAAAGAGGAGCATCTTCATAGCGCGCTTTGCGCAAGGCATCTTCGTACTGCTCCAGTTCAAAGTATTTGGCAAAGTGGCTGATGCCTTTGCCCTCCTGTGCCTTGCCATCTTTCCACTTATCGCTGAATGCCACTTTCTTGACACGCGGCAGCATAACGGTATTGAAATGCTCGCCCATCTCAACCAATATATATTTACGCTTGCCGCCATCGGCGCGGTTGAGGTTCATCACGGCATGGGCAGTTGTACCTGAGCCGCCGAAGAAATCAAGGCAGATTGTTTCATCCTCCCTAAGTCCAGCAATATCAATACAGTCTTCAACCGCATAAACAGACTTTGGATAAGAAAAAATCGAGTCACCGAAAAGGTTTTTTATCACTCCCGTGCCGTGTTCCGTAGCAGAGTATTTAGCATCAAACCACATTGTGGGCGGAACAGTGCCTTCCTCGTCAGGATAATTCTTGTAGTAGACGTTGTATTTTCCCGCCTTGTTATTCTTTACCATAAATAGTGAAATATCATCAATAATCCGTTGATGACTCCATCTCCATGTTTTCTCCTTCCCATCATCATCCAACGGATAAATAATGACCTCATTATTTTTTGTTTGTTCCAGAATTCCCCATTCTTGTTTCAATAAATCCCATTCCATTTTTGGTACACGAAGAGTTACACCATCTGTATATAGTGGATAAGGAAATTTAGACACAAAAACGGGCATAATTGAGGTGTACTTTCCGGAGAAAGAACATGCCCAAAGGAAAACGCATATCGGCTAGCCTCAAGGCTCAAATCGTCCTGGAAGCACTGCGCGAAGACAAG
>WNFZ01006963.1_pt1 | contig 10993 bp, 10 predicted proteins | sample 5400081 | NCBI WGS metagenome assembly WNFZ01 (sample SAMN13153365, study PRJNA577476) | soil metagenome | isolation source: 80 cm soil or saprolite under grassland replicate 1 | place: USA:California | collected 2016-06-15
AAGAGCAGGATGCCTTTGCGATTGAAAGTTATAAACGCAGCCAGCGTGCATGGGAGAATTGTAAATTTAAAGATGAAGTGGTGCCTGTTGAGATTCCGCAGCGAAAAGACGCACCTTTGAAGTTTGAAAAAGATGAAGAACCATTCAATGTAAAATTTGATAAGATACCTGAACTAAAACCTGTGTTTGAAAAAGAAGGAACTATAACGGCGGCAAATGCATCCACAATGAATGACGGCGCTGCAGCTGTTGTACTGATGAGTGCTGCAAAAGCGGATGAACTCGGAATAAAACCGCTTGCTGTTATTCATAGTTATGCGGATGCAGAACAAGCTCCAGAATGGTTTACAACAACGCCTTCAATCGCTGTTCCGAAAGCTTTGGCCAAAGGAGGCTTGCAAATGAGTGAGGTAGATTTTGTTGAACTGAATGAGGCTTTCTCCGTTGTGGGTATTGTCAATATTCAAAAAATGAATTTAGATCCTGCTAAAGTAAATGTAAATGGTGGCGCAGTTTCATTAGGCCATCCATTGGGTGCAAGTGGCGCAAGGATTATTGTAACACTAATAAATGTATTAAAACAAAACGGTGGAAAGATAGGAGCAGCAGGTATTTGCAATGGTGGTGGCGGTGCAAGTGCAATGGTGATTGAATTAGCTTGAAGCAGAATTAAAAGATAAAGTGATACTGAAAAAATATTGCGGCCCAGCTAATGCCGGGCCGCTTTTACATTCTCACGTGCATAAAAATCAGGAAGAAATTTTTATTTTATATAGTTGATTTATCTGCGCTTACAGTAGTTATTGTAACATGTGTTTTATTTGATTCTTTTTTCTTTGCAAGTGCTTTACTTGCTCTCTGAATTTTACTTGCTTGTAAAAATGCTTCAGTTATCAAAAGTGGAAAAGCCCAGCAGGCCCAGGCCATTATTTCAGCTGTCGGTCCTTCAGGTGTATGAAAATTAATTGTCAAAATATTATAGACTAATCTGAAAGTTGTAAAAGCGCATGTGATTACGTAACTCCGGATCATCCATTCCCTGTGCTGTACAAAATTTTTATTTCTAACAGCCCAGTATGCCATTCCTCCTGTAAGAAGCCATGTGAAAGCAAGGCCGGCTAATCCTGTTCCGTAGGTTACAGTAACAGGTAGGGTGCTATAGGCCAATAACCCGGACCAAATGAATTGCTGTTATAAGAAAAATAATGGAGTGCATTTGAATAAACAAAATAAAGTGATGCAGATAAAACAATAGTCCATCCCGTATAGTTAATTAGTTTGGTTGTCATATTTGAAGTTTAAAGGTTACGGAATTTTAAAGCAACCCGATGGAAAAACATAAAAGCTAAAGTAAAGATCCAATCTATAGGGGTACTCGATAAAAATAAAAAACTTAAATGGGATTAAGAAACAATTTTTATTATGCTTTAAAAAAAGTAATTGTTCTGCTATTAATTGTTATTGAGTAAGAAGAGATTTAGATCCTTTAAACTTATTTCCCTGAAGTATTAATTCCGTTATGAATAGTGGAATTGCCCATGACACCCATGTTAGTGTAGTGAGGAGATCAATTTTTGTTGCTATATGCACCGGTATCAATGTATCTTTAAGAAGACGTGCGATGGAAAACCCCAGTGTAACTACATAACTTCTGATCATCCATTCTCTGTGTTGAGTGACATTCTTATTAACTATAGCAATAAATCCCATTAAAGTAGTGCCAAGCCATGCAAGAGTAAAACAGGTAAAGCCGGTAATATATGCAATATTAAACCCGGAAGTAGCTGCAAGATAAAATGAAGTAACAGAAGAGCATATAACACTTGTGAGATAGGTATAACCGAGTTTGCGGTGCAAGTTTTTATGTTTTTTTCTCAAAGCAGGTATAAGTTGAAAAGGCACGAGCAATGTAGCGACAATACCTGATACAATATGGATAAACAGCCAATTGGCGCGTGGCCAAAAATGTGAATGGTAACTTGCTTCTGTAAAAATGAAAAAACGAAAACAATTATGGTATATATAATACAAGCTGAGAAGCAGTAATAAAATCCAGCCCGTGGCGTACAACCTGTTTTTAAGGATATTGGGTTTCATAAAAAGGGTTTCTCAAAAATATACTCTTTAATATTATTTAGACCTATAAAATCCATTAAATCTTATTCGAATCAGGCGTTATGTTGCAGATGTTCTTTAACTGATTTTAAATTAGATTTCTGTGTACAGTCTGAAAGTCTGAAAGACTGAAAGCCCAAAAGACAGTAAAGTCAGAAAGCTTGAAAGAGAAACTTTATTCGCCATTCACTATTCATCACTCACCTTAAGCTCTATTTAAGAAAACTTTCGGCATATTGAATTTTGCAACCTTTAATAAATGTTATTTTTGCTGCCATTAAATAAAAAAATAATGGGCTGGATAATTTTTATTATTGGTACTATCGGCTGGCATGCAGGTATGTATGGCATGTTTAAAAGAGCAGGGATGGAAGGATGGAAAGCTTTAATTCCTTTTTATAATACCTGGTGCATCGTAGAAAAATGCGGGATAAAAAAAATATGGTTCTGGTTACAATTCATACCCATTGCAGGACAGTTCATCACTATATGGATCACTATTATCTTCGTGATGCATTTTGGTAAGTTTACCCTTGCACAACATGCAGCTACTGTATTTTTACCGTTCCTGTATTTTCCCTATTTAGGTTTTTCAAAACAGGTAAGATGGGGCGGTAAAGAAGTTGTGAAGCATTATAAAAAATCTACAACCCGTGAATGGATAGATGCAGCAGTATTTGCAATAGTGGCTGCAACGCTTATACGCACTTTTATTTTTGAAGCTTATACCATACCTACAGAAAGTATGGAAAAAACTTTGCTCATCAACGATTTTCTATTTGTAAATAAATTAAGTTATGGACCAAGATTACCTCAAACACCTTTGAGTTTTCCATTCGTGCATAATACATTGCCGGGGATGCCTACCACACGTTCCTATTTAACATGGATACAAATTCCTTATAAAAGATTACCAGGATTTACATGGCTGCAGCGCAATGATGTAGTCGTATTTAATTTTCCTGCCGGCGATACAATTATTAATCTTCCTGATTTCGGTTCTGCAAGGCCTTATTACGATATACTGCGTGAACAGTATAATGGCAACCGTGAGGCATTAAAAGCGGACTATCCTATACTGGTTCATCCGATGGATAAAACAGATAACTACATCAAACGTTGTGTTGGATTACCGGGCGATAATATTGAAGTACGTAACGGGCAACTATATGTAAACAACCAGCCCGCTTATGTTGCACCCGGAATGCAGACAGATTATGTGGTTGAAACAACCACTCCTTTTTCTGCCGATTTTTTTCAGAATAAATTGGATATTGATGTAGATAATCCGGGTGATGAATTACAGGTTATAAGCAATAATCCGGGCTCTTATCTTATCAATATGACAGCATCACAATTTGCAATGGTAAAGAAGGAACCAAATACCAAAAGCATTACGCCATGGCTGCTTGACAGCAATCAGGCTGTGTTTCCTTATGATCGTAAAAACTTTCATTGGTCACCTGATCATTTTGGGCCATTGCATATTCCTAAAAAAGGTGAGACCATTACACTTTCACCAAATAGCATAGAATTGTACCGCAGGTTAATAACTGTTTATGAGCACAATAAGCTGGAAGAAAATAATGGCAGGTATTTTATCAATGGAAAAGAAACAAACACCTATAATATCAAACTTAATTATTACTGGATGATGGGTGATAACCGCCATCGCAGCCAGGACAGCCGTTTCTGGGGATATGTACCTGAAACACATATTGTAGGTAAAGCTTCATTGATTTGGTTTAGCTGGAATCATGGCCCGAGATGGGATCGTTTGTTTAAGGCTATTAAATAACGTTTATACAGATGCAGCTTTAGCATTATCAATAATTCATTTATCTTTATTCACCATAATAAGAACGTCCTCGCAATTAGTTGTGAGGACTTTTTTATCTAAAAAATTTCCTTATGCATGAACAGCAATACAGTTTTGCATTTAAAGTATATAATTCAATTGATGAGTTGAATAAGGAAGATGCCCTGTTGCTGCAAAAGGCAAGAGCCGTTGCAAGGAATGCTTATGCTCCTTACTCACATTTTTTTGTTGGAGCAGTTTCAAAATTGAAAAATGGTGCGTTTGTAAATGGAACCAACCAGGAGAATGCAAGTTTTCCTGCTGGTATTTGTGCAGAACGTGTTTTGCTTTCATCTGTTTCATCACAATTTCCGGGCGAATCAATTGATACTATTGCTATAAGTTATTATAATGACAATGGCTTGAGCAATAAACCTGTTAGTCCATGTGGTATTTGCAGGCAAACCTTACTTGAATATGAGGAACGACAGCAACAACCCATTCGATTGATACTTTCCGGCATGGAAGGCAAGGTATATGTGATCCCGAAAGCTTCTTTACTTCTGCCTTTAAGTTTTGGTAAAGAAAATATGAAAGCAATTAATGAATAGGCAATTGGTAATAATATAAAATGTAAAATGTAGGATGTAAAATCAAAAACTCAAAACATAGAACTCAGAATATAGAACTCAGAACATAGAATTCAGAACATAGAACTCAGAACATAGAGCTCAGAACGTTAAAAACTAGAACTCGAAACTTAATTCCGTATCCGTTGCGGCAAACCCAACACAGGTAAGTACAAGTCCTTTTGCCAGGTCTTTATCAGTTAGTACTTCATTCATACTCATCACAACTTTTCCTTTGAGACAATAGGCTGCGCAGGTGCTGCATCTTGCACCTTTGCAACTGTAAGGTAATTCAATACCTTTTTGTAAAGCCGCATCCAGTATGCTTGTTGGATAAGCAACTTGTAGCTGATGTGTTTGCTGCTGATAATGGATAATTACTTTTTTCGCTGTAGTATCAGTAAGCAACGGAGCTTTTGGTGGCGTGTCAATTACAAAATGTTCTTTGCGGATTTGGTCTTGTAAAAATCCAACCTGTCTTAAAGTAAATTCTGCCATGCGCATAAATGAAAGCGGGCCGCAGAGATAGAATTGAATGTTTGATGTCTGATATTTGATGTCTGATGTTTTTTTATTGATAAGGTTTTCAAGCATTTCATTATTTAAATGCTGTGACTTGTAGCGACGCGAAATTGGGCGACTGAATAATTGTATTATCTCAAACCTGTCTTTAAAATTTTGTTGCAATGCATGCAATTCCTTTTTATAAATAATATTTGCTTCATTTCTGCATTGATTAACAAGAATAATTTTTGTTGACGGGTGATGGTGTAACAATTCTTTTATTAAAGCAAATACCGGTGTTATGCCGCTTCCTGCAGCAATGAAAAAATAAAGATCGGTGATTGATTCATCAAGAGTAAATCTGCCCGAAGGTTTGAGTGAAGCAAGTTTGTCACCTTCTTTAAAATGATCAAGTAAATGACGTGATATTTCTCCGTTTACTTTTCTTTTAACTGTAATAAAAAGTTGTTCGTCAACCAAAGGTGCTGAACCGAGAGAATATGATCTTCTTATTTCTCTTTCATTATGATAAACCAGGAGTGTAAGAAATTGACCAGCTTTATAATTGATAACAGTTTTTTTATCAACAGGCTGCAGATAAAAAGATTTTGTATCACTTGTTTCCTGAATAATTTTGCTAATGCGTAATTGTAATTCCATTATTCGCTTTAAGCTGCATAAAGTTATAATGTACAAGAGTGCGACGCAACGAATGATGCACAAAGATTTATAGCCGGGTTCATAAAGAATATTACTTACTTACTTTGAATTCAGCTCCTAAAATAAAGTTTGCACGCCATGTGTAACCCTGAATTCATGCTGCAACAACCATTTTTTTCTCCATAAACCTCCGGCATATCCAACCAAACTTTTATCGCTGCCAATAACACGATGACATGGAATGATGATAGCAATTTTATTTTTTCCACTGGTGGAAGCGGCAGCACGTACCACTTTTATATCACCAAGCTGTTTCGCCAGTTCGAGATAACTAATGGTTTTGCCAAAAGGAATGTTGAGCAATTCGCCCCACACTCTTTGCTGAAACGCAGTGCCTTCCTGGTATACAGGTATATCAAAACTTCTGCGTTTGCCATTAAAAAATTCAATCAGCTCTTCCGTACATTGATGCATTACTTCGCTTATGCCGGGCTCACCATGCGTTACCTGGTCCTTATTGTCTACAAAACTTAGCTCGGCAATATATTGATCCGTACCGCCAATTTTTAACAGACCTACCGGGCTTTGATAATATGTGTAGTATAAATTATCCATGTAAGGGTGTTAGTTATACTGCCTGAGCAATGCTCTTCCACGCTGTGAAAGTTAATTATTTTTTTGTACCGTTCAATATGAATGATTGGTGTGTATCATTTTATTTTTGCATATAGTATAATAAACTGATATTTAAAAAATTTTCAGGATGAAGATTGCTATCATAAACGGGCCGAACCTGAATCTGCTGGGGAAAAGAGAAACGGATATTTATGGCAACAAGCCTTTTGAAAAATATTTTGAACAATTGCAATCGCTGTTTCCTTCGATTAATTTTCATTATTATCAAAGTAATGTGGAGGGTGAACTCATTAATGAAATTCAAAAGCTTGGTTTTGATTATGATGGTATTGTTTTAAATCCCGGTGGCTACACACATACCTCTGTTGCACTTGGCGATGCAATTGCGGCCATCAAAACTCCTGTGATAGAAGTGCATATCAGCAATGTGAATGCAAGAGAAGATTTCAGAAAGATATCTCATGTGTCTGCAAAATGCAAAGGAACTATCAGTGGTTTAGGTTTGAAGGGTTACGAGCTTGCAGTGAAATGGTTTGCTGAGAATGGATAGTATTTTTTTGTACTTAACTGAGTTGCTACTATGATGCTTTTGTTGTGTCACTCACTTGTACATCATTGCTTTCTTTGACAATTACAGCTTCACAATGGAATAAATTTGAAACGATGTAATCTGCAGCAAAAGTTTTTTAATCTTTTTTATCCTGTTTTCAGGCAATGAATGAAAGCAATTTTTTGTTTACACATTAACAGGTTTTATTTGCAGCAGTTTGTAATTTTGTATTTGTTTGTTGAATGAGGAACCGAACGTAAAAGTGAGTGACACAACAAAGTTCAATAGTAATAATGCAGTTAAGTCCATAATCTTTAAAATTATTTTCCCATGCGCTGTTTAGTTTTTATTTTCTTAATAATTAGCATATCGTCAAATGCCCAATGGAAAAGTTTCGTGATTGGTGTGAGAGGCGATACATTAAACCGTGTTGATCAAAATAATTTGAAACAAGGTCCGTGGGTTACACGTGTAGAAAGTTTAAGAGGTGAGCCAGGCTATGAAGAACAAGGCATATATAAAGATGGAAAAAAGGAAGGCACATGGCGTATGTTTAATTTAATAGGTGATTTGCTTGCAAAAGAAAATTACAAGTGGGGTTATAAAAACGGTACTTGTTCTTATTACAATTTATATGGTCTTTTGCGTGAAGAAAGCTGGAAGGCAACGAACCCCACAAATCCTTATGATACCATTGATGTGCCTGACCTGAATACTGATGCTGTTTACAAACGTGTAGTGAAAGTAGAAGCTTCAACTGTAAAGCATGGCACATGGAATTATTATGATCCTCAGAGTGGTGCCGTGGTTAAAACAGAAGAATATATATTGGATCAACTGGTTGATCCAAAAAAGAAAAATGCATTGGCAAATGGTAAAAATATTTCGGACAGTGCTTCACTAAAAAAATCAGATTCTACTGTCAGCTCTAAAAATAAACCCAAAGAAGTATTGGAGTATGAGAAGAAGAATGCAAACAAAAAGAAAATAAAAGTAAGAGACGGTGCAACGGGTGTGCAATAAAATTAAAAATAAAATTCTTTTACTTCTTCATATTATAAACTTAATTTTTTTTAAAAGAGAGTTGACAATCTTTTGAACGTTGTCAACTCTTAGTCATTACCCCCCACATCTCATGTTTGTCGTCTTCCGATAACAGATTATCACAACGGTTTTTGATTGGCTTTTTGCATTGGATTTACACCTTGTGATTGTCCGCGTGCAGCCTTCTTTAATTTATAAATTGTAAAGTTGCCGGGCACTTCTGCCTTTGGCCAGTTGTTATTGTTTACATCAATGTCTGCTGTTTCTCTCAGCGGATCTAATTGAATAGATGCTACCTCTTTAACCTTCATAAATACTTTGTTTACATGTTGCTCATTCTTGCGCCAAATCTGTGCAGGAATGCGATCCATTTCTGTTGTGCCATCCGTGAATGTCCACTGCACAATAATGGGCATCACCAAACCTCCTTTATTAGAAAATGATACCTGGTATAAAAACTCGTTCGCAAATTTTTGTTTTGTTGTATCATCAACGGGAACTGTTTCAAAAGGCTGCACTTTAAAAGTGAAGGAAGAATCATATTGTTCAAGCTTTCGATCATAACGCCAGTAAAAATCACGGAGTGTTGTATCAACATCAGTCAGGAAATGAATGTTCTTATCTTCCCTGTTCCTGATTTTAGAAATATCTTCATAAGGATTTATAATTGGCGTATCAATATTTTTTGTGCCATCAGCATTTATTTTACCCGGAGGCATAATTGATTTGGGTGTGCCACTGAAATCTGCCTTAAAAGCTTTTACACTATCAATAGAAATATCGCAGGGATCAGTGCCGTAGAACCAACCACGCCAGAACCAGTCAAGGTCTTCACCGCTTGCATCTTCCATCGTTCTGAAAAAATCTGCAGGTGTCGGATGTTTAAATTTCCATCGCTGTGCATAAGTTTTAAAAGCATAATCAAACAACTCACGACCCATAATTGTTTCTCGAAGAATGTTCAATGCTGTTGTAGGTTTTCCATAAGCATTGTTGCCAAACTGACTAATGTTTTCGCTGTTGGTCATAATGGGCTCCAATTGATTTTTAGGCAGCTTCATGTATTCAACAATTGCCCATGCAGGTCCCCTGCGCGAAGGAAATTTGTTGTCAAATAATTCTTCTGTCAAATATTGAAGAAAAGAATTTAAACCTTCATCCATCCATGTCCACTGGCGTTCATCACTGTTCACGATCATAGGAAAAAAGTTATGCCCCACTTCATGAATGATCACACCTGTCATTCCATTTTTTGTTGCTTCACTGTAAGTGCCATCTTTATTGGTGCGGCCATTGTTGAAACAGATCATCGGATATTCCATACCGTTCGCAGCTTCTACACTTTGTGCAACAGGATATGGATACGGAAATGTAAAATGAGAATATGTTTTAATTGTATGTGCTATAAGTTTTGTTGAGTACTTGCTGTATAAACCATAAGCTTCTTTTCCATAATAGCTCATGCACATTATTTTTTTGTCTTCAACATAAGCAGGCATTGCATCCCAAATAAATTTGCGTGAAGATGTAAATGCAAAATCACGAACGTTCTCTGCTTTGAAGATCCACGTTTTGGTTACTTTACCTGCCTGTCCGGTAGGCAGGCTTTTTTGCCTTTCTGCTGTTTTGGCTTCATCCAGTGTAAATATTTGTGCAGGTGCTTTTGCATTTTGTGCCTGCTGCCAGCGTGCATAATGCGTGGCATCCAGTACCTGCTGGTAATTTTGACACTCACCGGTTGCACCCACCACATGATCTGCAGGAACAGTTATCTGTACTTTAAAATCGCCAAAGGTTAATGCAAATTCTCCGGCACCCGCAAACTGGTGATTCTGCCATCCCTGGAAATCACTGTACACACAAAGACGAGGGTACCATTGGGTTATAGTAAAAAGATAATTGCCATCTTCAGGAAAATATTCATAACCACCGCGACCGTCTTTAGTAAAGCGGTCAGAAATTTTATAGTTCCATTCCACATTGAAAATAAATTGTTCACCAGGCTTTAAGGGAGTGGGTAATTCCACACGCATCATTGTTTTGTTGATCGTGTATTTTAATGTCTTTCCTGTCGTGGCAGTAAGCTTTGTTATTTTATCACCATAGCCGTTGTCCGTTCTTCTTTCTTCCATTGCCTGCAACATTGTGATATTCGTATTTGGAGACATTACAGAGGAATCCTGGTAGTCTGCATTGTTTACAGAACTGTGTTGATTCTCATCCAACTGTAGCCACAAATACGTAAGCACATCAGGAGACTTGTTGTAGTACGTAATTTTCTCACTGCCCGATAATTTTAAATTTGTTTCATCGAGCGCGCACTTAATATCATAGTCACATTTTTGTTGCCAGTACTTTGGTCCCGGCGCACCACTTGCAGTACGGTACTCATTTGGTGATGAAAGAATTGTTCCCAATTGCTCAAATTTATTTCCATGATTTGATCCGGGATTATTTTGAATGTTTTGTGCATGGGCAATGCAAAAAGCAACTAATGCGGAAATAAAAAGAATTAATCTTCTCATTAGTATATACGTTTTTATAGGTTAAATATTTTTTGTTTACAAACTTTTGTTATTCACTGATCTTCGTTGTGCCTGCCCCGAAACTTCGTGGGTCACTCACTTGTACGCCTGCCCCGCTGTGCAACGATGCGGGATTCTGAACGTTATTCGTCTTTTGTCTGAACCTTGATTTTAACCTTATTAACCTGATGCTACTGATTTGTTTTTATGTATAAGGCCAATCAAATAAATCAGGTAAATCGTGGTTCAGACAATTCCACAAACTCTTTATTTCGGCAATCTCTCTATCGCCATCTCCAACGCCAGCGCCGCAATTCCGCCGTTTACAAAGAGCAAATATAATTTTCTGTTTACCCTGAAAAAATTTATCAATACAAATGAAATGATAAGAATGCATGCAACGATTATTAATTGCCCCGCTTCAAGACCGAGATTGAACGCCAGCAACTGCACCACAATACTCTGATCTTTTCCCAGCATGCTTTTGAGCAATGTGCTGAAACCAAGACCATGAATCAATCCAAAGAACAAA
>WNFZ01006893.1_pt1 | contig 10990 bp, 11 predicted proteins | sample 5400081 | NCBI WGS metagenome assembly WNFZ01 (sample SAMN13153365, study PRJNA577476) | soil metagenome | isolation source: 80 cm soil or saprolite under grassland replicate 1 | place: USA:California | collected 2016-06-15
TTTAACTACAGGAATAGGATCAACCATATTTTTTTGCGGAGTAAATGGATGCCAGATATATTTTTTGTCGCGTTCGGTTAAACTCATGAGACGAATGTACATTAAAGCATTGTGCGGAAGTGAATCATGAAAATTTCACTTAACGTTTATTGTATCGGAAAAATGATCGTGTTTAAAATGTTTGTGTAAGTGATATTATAAAGTGTATAACTTCAATCGTGAGTGAAAGTTTCTTTTATGCAAGATGAACTTGCGGGGCGTGATTCTAAATGATGCCACCTGCAATGCAGATGAAAGGATTGCGACGCAAGGGACGATGCCATAAAATATTACAGCCGGTACCATAAATAAAAAATCATAAAAGTTCCACAGAGCATAAAAAAATTCACTTATCGTATCACAGAAAAATTATTGAAGGTTGTTTCTTCTTTTTTAGTAACAATAACATCAGTAACCCCGGCTTTTTTGGGACCTTGCCGGCACCATTCAATAAATTTTTGCAATGATTCTTCATGACCTGTAGCCAACGCTTCAACATTTCCATCCCATTTACCGTGCTATGCCTACTCGCCTGATGCCTATGAATGAACTTGATCCTTTTATTTTTTTAAACCATCATGGAAGGCAGGAATATCCGCCGCATAATAATGGGCTGCCTTTTGGTCCGCATCCGCATCGGGGTTTTGAAACAGTAACTTTTATTCTCGAAGGCGACCTTATGCATAAAGATGGCAGCGGTGCTTCCAGTGTAATAAAAGCAGGCGGTGTACAATGGATGACAGCAGGCAGTGGTTTAATACATGCCGAGGTTTCATCAGATGAATTCAAGGCCAAAGGAGGCCCGCTGGAAATATTGCAACTTTGGATTAATCTGCCCGCTAAATATAAAATGACAAAACCAAAATATATTGGTTTGCAAAAAGAAGATATACCTGTTGTTTCATGGGATAATGGAAACGTTAATGCACACATTGTTTCCGGTTATTGGACAAATGTGAAAGGCCCTGTTGAGCCGCTTACTGATATTCATCTTGCAAGCATAGAATTTAAAGAAGGTGGAAAGTTGAGTATACCTGTAGAAAAAGACAAAACAGTTTTTCTTTATGTGGTGAAAGGGAAAACACTCATTAATGGTGAAGCCGCAGAAATGCATGACCTTGTAGAGTTTAGCCATGAAGGTTTGATGATAGAAATAAAGGCTTTGACAGATGCTTTGCTATTGTTTGGGTATGCCACACCTTTTCATGAACCATTTGCAGCTTATGGTCCATTTGTGATGAATACGCATGAAGAAATTATGCAAGCCTATGAAGATTATAATGCAGGTAAACTTGGAAGTACAAAATCATTTGTTTATTAATTTCATCTTAAAGAAATCAATATAAAAAAAGCCACACAATGCGTGGCTTTTTTTATGCAATTACTTCTGCAATCATCGGTGGAAGCTGCGATTTCAAATGGTCAAGTTCGCCATCTGATACATATTGTTTTAGTGTGTTAAAAAAAGCAGCAACCATTTTTCTTGCATGTTCATCACCCGCAAAATCAGTGCCTGACGAAGGTAAAGCGGCATTACGCAATTCAGCTAAAAAATCATCCCATGTTTGACTATCAGATAATTTTTCAGAGAGTTCCCAGCCATCCACATATAAACCTTTTAATATAAGCGGAAGCTGGGATATCAGGTGCATTGATTGTTCCGGTGTTATACGCCGCCTTAATGTTTTGAATACTGATTTTGTAACTCTTATGGCAAGTCCTGTATTATCAGGATCGCCCATTTGCAATGCCAGGTTTTTAATAAACGCATTTGCTTCTGCAACGTATTTTTCAAATGATGTTACCATAACACAGTTTTAAGTAATCCCCGCAATACTGTGCCATCAATTACGAATATTGATACTGAAGAATTTAATTCCTGAAGTGTTGAATTTACTGCACACAATCACTCCACATATTATAACAATATCACCATTATAAAAAGTAAGAGAAAAATTTTTGTATTGCCTTTTCTGTATTTCTACTGCTCTGTTAACCTTGTTATTTCTGCGCCATTAAAAATACGTGCAAGATTATTATCCTTAGTTTTTCTCCAATGTTCAAGATTTGAACCGGAAACAATACGCCAGAAGTTTTTTGATTTCAGGTCATCATAATCTGCCCCTTTAATAAATACGCCAACAAGCGCATTACGGGTTTTAAAATGGATTTTAGCAGATTCCTGAGAGAATTTTTTTGATTCAACAAATTTTTCAATTTGATCATTTGTCATGTCTGTGAATTTGGCGAAAGGTAATTAATTTATGCCCTATGAAGCTAATTATTTTTTTATAGATTTGTTAACTAATCTATCTCTGTTATTTATAGTTCTTTAACCAATATCCTGTAATAATAATTTTAGTTTATCCATCCTGAAATGTATAATATTATTTTTTGTGATTATTTGCATCGTTGGGATAAAATAGTTGTTTTAATGATAATTCGGATCATGTTACAGAAGAATGTTGCAATGATGTAACATAGTTTTTATTTTATTACGGTTTTTATTTATTACATCAAAAGTGGAAGGCTGGCACGTGAATAGCATATACAAAGTATATCCGTTATTTCATTTTTGTAACAAACTAATAATTATGCAAACCACAAAAAATACAATTTTAATAACTGGGGGAACATCAGGAATTGGGTTGGCTTTTGCCAAAGAATTTGTTCAGTTAGAAAACAGAGTAATCATTTGTGGACGAAGAGAAAACAGGCTGGAAACAATAAAAGAAAAACTTCCTGATATCATTATCAAGGTTTGTGACATTACCAATGCTTCAGAGAGAGAGGCATTAGCCCATTGGGTATTGCAAAATCATCCTGATGTAAATGTATTAATTAACAATGCGGGTATTCAATTGAAAACTGATTTAACACATCAAATAGATCTTGATAAAGTAAGAGCAGAAGTAGAAACAAATTTCGTTGCTCCTGTTCATTTAACTTCATTATTTGCCCAGCATTTTACTGAAAAGGATGAAGCAGCTATTATAAATATTTCTTCCGGATTAGCTTTTACGCCAATGGCTGTTGTATCTGTATATTGCGCAACCAAGGCTGCACTTCATTCTATTACATTATCCTTGCGTCATCAATTGCGAAATACTTCGGTAAAAGTGTTTGAAATTGCTCCTCCTGCAGTGGATACGGAATTAGGTTATCAGAACAGACAAGACGCTGCCCAAACACATGGAGGAATTCCTGTTCAGGTGTTTATTAAGGGAGCTATGGAAGCACTTAAAAATGATGAGTTTGAAGCAGCACTTGATACAGCAAAACATTTGCATGAAAAAAGAGAAGAAATGTTTGCTATGTTAAACCACTAAAAAATAACGGCTAATAAAAATCTGTACAGCGTTAAAATAATTTTTTACTATCATCTTGATTATTGCAAATAACTAATATTCACAAGTGAAATAGCAGGTAAAACTTTTTTTGTACTTAGCTGCAACAATACTATTGAGCTTTGGTTGTGTCACTCCCTTGTACGTTCCAATCTTTGGGGAGCAAGTTCACGAGTTTCTAAGTTTAATAACTAGCTAAAACTTAAACAACCTGTAAGCTTGCAACATGCAAACAGCCAAAACTATTGCTGAAGAAAGGCATATCCTTTGTGGCCAATTCTTATTTAAATAAAAAGTTTTCTTGTATGCATAATAAAATATTTGTGATTGTCGTCGCATTATGTACAATAGTTTTTGCATGTCAAACACAGGAATCAAAGAAAAAAGAAAATGCAGGAAAGGTGTATTCAACAGAAACGAGAGCAGGTGAAACAGTAATGCTGATAAAGATGGGATTCCTGAATTAAAACAAACCTTTTTAAAAGGTTTGAACAGACCGTTTGGTATGTTGATATTACATAATTCATTTTATGTTGCCAATACCGATGCCCTTGTTCAATACCCATATAAAGAAGGAGAAACACGAATTACAGCAAAGGGTAAAAAAATATTGGATTTACCTACTGGCGGTTATAATAATCACTGGACAAGAAATATTATCGCCAACGAAGACGGTTCAAAAATTTATGTGTCAGTAGGGTCAGGAAGTAATGTAGGAGAGCATGGTATAAATAATGAAAAACGAAGAGCAGATATTTTAGAAATTAATCCTGATGGTTCAGATGAAATCATTTACGCAAGTGGCTTACGTAATCCTGTAGGAATGGATTGGGCTCGGTGTACAAACACATTATGGACCTCAGTAAATGAAAGAGATGAATTGGGGGATGGATTGGTTCCTGATTATTTAACCAGTGTAAAAAAAGGCGGCTTCTATGGATGGCCTTATGCCTATTCTGGTCCGCATGAAGATCCACGTTTAAAAGGTCAAAGGCCTGATCTGGTTAAAAAAACAATTGTGCCAGACGTTCGCCTTGGTTCGCACACGGCTTCCTTAGGATTAACGTTTGATGATAAAAATTCCTTTCCTGAAAAATATAAAGGCGGTGCTTTTATTGGACAGCATGGTTCCTGGAACAGTTCTAAATTGGTAGGTTACCAAATAGCTTTTGTGCCATTTAAAAATGGAAAACCTTCAGGTGATGTTGAACCGTTTCTTACCGGATTTGTTGCTGACAAGGAAAATAATAAAATTTACGGGCGACCTGTTGGAGTTGCATTTACTTCTGATGGCACTTTATTGGTTGCAGATGATGCAGGTAATACAATCTGGAGGGTTAGTTATAAGAAGTGAGGCACATTTAAAAGATTTGTTGAATTATTGAATTATTCCATGCAAATAAAAAGCTGGTATCATAAATTATTTGATACCAGCTTTATAACGAAGAGCTATATATTTTAACGAGCTACGTTTACAGCTCTTTTTTCTCTTATTACGGTTACTTTTATCTGCCCCGGATAAGTCATTTCAGTTTGGATTTTTTGAGCAATTTCAAAACTAAGTTTATCACTTTCAGCATCTCCAACTTTATCTGCTTCTACAATTACTCTTAACTCACGCCCTGCCTGAACAGCATAAGCCTTTTCAACCCCAGGATAAGAAATAGCAAGTGTTTCCAAATCTTTAATTCTTTGCAGATATTGCTGCATTATTTCGCGCCGTGCCCCTGGGCGGGCTCCGCTAATAGCATCGCATGCCTGCACTATTGGAGAAATAACATATTGCATTTCAATTTCATCGTGGTGGGCGCCAATTGCATTAACTACTGCAGGATTTTCGCCATATTTTTCAGCAAGCTTTGCGCCCAGCAATGCATGGCTAAGTTCGGTTTCTTCATCCGGTACTTTGCCTATATCATGTAAGAGTCCTGCACGTTTGACAAGTTTAGGATTTAAACCTAATTCGCTGGCCATAATGCCACAAAGATTGGCTACTTCACGGCTATGCATCAGCAGGTTTTGTCCGTAAGAAGAACGGAAGCGCATTTTCCCGACAATACGCACCAGTTCTTTATGCAATCCATGAATACCCATTTCTATTACCGTTCGTTCCCCAATTTCCATTACCTGTTCTTCCAATTGTTTGCGTGTTTTGTCAACCACCTCTTCAATACGGGCAGGATGAATACGGCCATCAGCTACCAGACGCTGCAAACTTAAACGGGCAATTTCTCTGCGCAGCGGATCAAAGGAAGATAGTACAATGGCTTCAGGAGTATCATCAACAATTAAATCAACTCCCGTAGCTGCCTCTATTGTACGTATATTTCTCCCTTCACGACCAATTATCTGACCTTTAATTTCGTCACTTTCAAGATTGAAAACGGTAACCGTATTTTCAATGGTTTGTTCCGCAGCAGTGCGTTGGATAGATTGTATAATTATTTTGCGTGCTTCCTTATTGGCTTTTTGTCTCGCTTCTTCTATAATTTCCTGTTGCAAGCCAAGAGCCTGAGTTTGGGCTTCTTGTTTAAGGGTATCTACTAATTGTGATTTAGCCTCTTCTGCAGTTAAACCTGCTATTTTCTCAAGCCGGCGAATATGTTCTTCCTGGTGTTTTTCCAGTTCGTTTCTTTTGTAACTTACAACTTCTATTTGCTTGTTGAGATTTTCCTTAATGGCTTCATTTTCTTTGATATGCTTTTCAAGCGAAATCTCTTTTTGGTTTATACTGATTTCCTTTTGTTTAATACGGTTTTCAGCATCACTTATCTTTTTATTCCTTTCTAATACCTCCCTGTCATGCTCAGCTTTAAGTTGGACAAATTTTTCTTTTGCTTCGAGTATTCTTTCCTTTTTTGTTGTTTCAGCTTTTGCTTCAGCTTCGCTAAGTATCTTTTGCACCTGGAGTTCTGCTTCTTCAACCTGTTTTTTAGTATTTTTTGCAAAAATGAACTTACCTGCCACAATACCCAGTAGCAGAGAAAATAAACCAATTATTATAAATACCAGACTCTGATCCATGCTTTAGGATTTTTAAATAATTCAAAATCATATTCTTTTTCTCTTTCCTCATTTAGAAATGAATAAATGAGCAGCAATGTGCGAAGATAATCAAAGGAATACAAAATATTTAAGATTGCATAAATATCTGCTGGGAATCGATTTTCCCCATGCGGGAAAATTAACAAACGCGTTTTGACTAAACAACTGAAAATCAATAGTAGATATTTGGGCAGAACATTGGCATATCCTTTGGGAACTATACGTGTCCGTTTTTAATCTTACCTTGGGTTTTTAAAGTACTCTCTTTTATTTTTTGATACGTCTTTCTCCTTATTATACCGAAATATAATAAGGAGAAGATTGTATCATCTTTTTTAAATCTTATTTTACTCCTTCGGATAATAGTTTTTTACTTATTGTAAAAAAATGAGCTATTGAGGAAAAGTATCTAATGCTTTATCAATCATTTCTTCTAATTGAGTAAGCTTTTCTGACGTTTCCTGTAATTTTATTTTTTCTGATCCATATTTGTTTTGTTCGATGGCGAACCAAATTAATACCATCGAAACAAAGTCCTGCATATCTTTACCAGCAAAATTGGTTTTGAATTCAACAATTTTGTCATTAATAAGTTTAACGGTTTTTCGCAATTTCTCTTCATCACCGGGTTCTATCTTTAAACGATAAGTACGATCGCCGATAAGAATATTTACTGGAATTAATTCAGCCATAATATTAGGTATTCAGAAGGGTGAGACATTTCTCGATATCTGCCAGGTATAAATCAATTCTTTTTTCAAGCTCCTTTTTTTCTTCTTTATTTAAAGCATTAGTATTTAGTTTTAAAACATCTAGCTGCTGATGCAGGTGTTGTAACAAATCATTTTTTTCTTTTAGTGATGCGCGTAATGCTTCAATCTCTTTTTTAAGATCAAGATTTTCTCTTAACTGAACCTGATTTTGCTTGAGTAATAACTGAATTTTAGTTTGCAGGCTTTTTAATTGAGCATCCATTTCTTTCATATGGCTTAAATTATTTTCTTATTTCTGCCTTTAATTCTTTTTCAACTGTTTGCATAATTTTCTCCATCATATCATCAATTTCTTTGTCAGTAAGCGTTTTGGTTTCATCAATAAAAGTAAAATTTATAGCAAAAGATTTTTTTCTTTCACCAAGTTTATCGCTTTCAAACACATCAAAAAGGCGTATTTCATGTAACCTGAAAAAATTTAATCTTCCTATAGTATTTTCAATATTACTAAAAACTATGGATTTATCTACTATCATTGCGAGGTCTCGCTGCACTGGCGGAAATCTTCCAAATTCATTATAAACTATCTTTTGCTTTTCCAATAAATTTAAAAGTGTGGAGTAATACAAATCAATAAAATAAACCTGCTGTTTAATATCAAAGGTTTGCAAATGTTGTCTGCTCACATTCATTAGTACGCCTACTGTAAGGTTACGATATTTTATGGCAAATCTTGAACCATTTCGCTCAATAACAGGGGCATCATACTGAATATCATGCAACCCACAAATACTAATTAAAGAAGTTGCCATTCCTTTTAGCATAAAGAAATCTGATGGTTTGGCTTTCTCCCGCCACGTGTCGGAATGATTGTCTCCCGAGATATACACACAAAAATGTTCTTCTTCTTTATATACTCCTGTGGTTTCTGATGAATAAGTTTTGCCGAATTCAAAAAAACGAAGATTACTATTTCTTCGGTTGATATTATAAGCAATGCTTTCAAGTGCAGTTTCCAGCATAGATGGCCGCAACACATCAAGATCAGCACTAAGATTATTGATCATTTTAACTATTCTGCTTTTATCCTGCTCCAAATAGTAGCGACTATTGGTAATAGAATTGGTAAATATTTCGTGAAAACCAAGTCCAACAAGATATTCTGAAAGTTTTTCTTTAAGGCTTTCTTTTAATCCAGGCCCTTCTGTAGCAGGAGTTATTGAAATAGCCGCAGGTATCTCGATATTATCTAATCCATCAATACGGATAATTTCTTCAACAACGTCTGCGGGCAGTGATATATCAGATTTATCATAGGGAGCGGCAACCCATAATTCATCAATGCTTTCTTTTATTACTTCAAATCCGACGCTTTCAAGTATCTTAATAATTGTATCATGATGATAATTTTTGCCACTTAATTTTTTTAAATAATGATACTTAAGTGCAATTTGAGCCTTCTCTTTTTGTTTAGGATATATATCTTCAATTTCGCTCGAAATTTTTCCACCTGCAATTTCTTTAATAAGCAAGACAGCACGCTTAAGGACATTTACCGTATTGGAAATATCAACACCTTTTTCAAAATGATTTGCTGCATCAGTTCGTAGGTTATGATAAAAAGAAGTTCTGCGAATATTTACAGGATTAAACCAGGCACTTTCAAGAAAAACATTTTTTGTTGTTTCTTTTACGCCGCTCTTTATCCCGCCAAACACCCCTGCTATACACATACCTTCTTCTGCATCGCAAATCATAAGATCTTCACCGGTTAATTTCCTTTCATTCCCATCCAGTGTTTTAAAGACAGTTCCTTCCGGCAGATTTTTTACAATTATTTTGCTGCCCTTTATTTCATCTGCATCAAAAGCATGTAAGGGTTGCCCGGTTTCATGTAAAATATAATTGGTAATATCAACGAGATTATTAATAGGTCTTTGCCCGATAGCTTTTAATTTATTTTGTAACCATTCAGGAGATTCACTTACCGTAACACCCTTAATGCTTATCCCCGAATACCGCTGACAGGCATCTGTATTTTCAATTATAATTTTAATGGGCAACTCATTATTATCAGGTTTGAATGTGTTAGGAAAAGGAACTTTAGGTTTATAGTTTTTGCGGTTGTGATGCGATAAATATGCACACACATCTTTTGCCACACCAAGATGACTCATGGCATCCATTCTGTTTGGTGTTAACCCGATTTCAAAAATCCAATCAGTATATGGTTTGAAATATTCAGATGCCGGCATGCCAACTTTTGCATTGGCTGGCAAAACAATAATGCCTGTATGATTTTCACCAAGCCCAATTTCATCTTCTGCGCAAATCATCCCATAACTTTCCACTCCACGTATTTTAGCCACTTTCATTGTTATGGATTCTCCTTTAGCGGGATGTATAGTTGTACCAACCTGCGCCACAATTACTTTTTGACCAGTTGCAACATTAGGCGCTCCACAAACAATTTGTAATTCTTCTTTATTGCCTGTATTAACTTTTGTAACTTTTAATTTATCTGCATTCGGATGTTGTTCACACTCTGTCACCTCTCCTATCACAAGGTCTTTTAAACATCCTTTTATACTTTCATATTGCTCAAGACTTTCCACCTCTAGTCCAATAGAGGTAAGAATTTTTGATAATTTTTCCCGTTCAATTTTTTCAGGCAAATACTCACTCAGCCAATTATAAGAGATCGTCATGTATTAATTTAATTTGTTACAGGGTGCAAATATAAAACCAAGCCGCAAGCAGAATAAGTTTATTAATGGAATTACTTTAGGTACTGTTGCCTGCTACAGAACAATTTTAAAATTCCAGAAACGGCAGACTGTAAACTGTGGACTTCTAAATTATTTTTACAAAACCATAATCGCTGATCTCTATCTTTTTTTCACTTTGCAGAAACCCCAGAACTTTCCATGCTTTATCTTTTTTAAATCCGTTGAGATGATCTAATAACTCTTTTACGGCAATTCCTTTACCTGTTACATGATGGTAGATTCTTTCCTCTATCCTTTTAAATTCCTCCTGGGTAAGTGGCGAATTTTTATGTTGTAAGCATGAATCGCAAATGCCACATTCTTTTATTTTTGTACCACCAAAATAAATAGAGATATAACGGCTGCGGCATTCTTTGTATGATTCCATATAGCGCAACATTGTTTCTGTTCTTAATTCATATTGTTGCCTGCGATGAAAATAATTTTCATGATTTATATGAAGGAATTGAGCCGGTGCACGATTGGTCAAAAAATTAATTTGTGGTGTTTCTTTCTGAGGCAAATATTTGATTACACAATTCTTTGGGTATTGTAAAGTTTACCTGCGCCGGCAGAAAAATATTTTCAGCGAATGCAAGATAACCTTCGTGTTCAAGCACTTTCAATACATTTATTATAAGGTGAACATCGAGTTTAAAATTTTTTATAAATTCATTTATATCGAAATCATAATAATTCCCTTCACCAAGCCCGGCAGGAATTTGTAGATAGTCTGCTAATGACTGGTAAACTTTTCTGATATTGTTTATTGCAGGAAAACGTATGCCAGGCAAGGTTTTTAGTGAGTTCCTATCTTCGTCATTACACAACAGAACAGCGTATGCTCTTTTACCGTCTCTTCCCGCACGGCCTGCTTCCTGGTAATAATTTTCCATGCAATCAGGAGCATCGTAATGGATAACAGTTCTTACATCAGGTTTGTCTATGCCCATTCCAAAAGCATTGGTGCAAACAATCACCCTTGTTTGATTATTGATCCATGCTTCCTGTTTTTTGTTTCTTTCTTCCTGTGATAAACCAGCATGGTAAAAATCAACTGATATATGCTGTAATGCCA
>WNFZ01012437.1_pt1 | contig 10988 bp, 9 predicted proteins | sample 5400081 | NCBI WGS metagenome assembly WNFZ01 (sample SAMN13153365, study PRJNA577476) | soil metagenome | isolation source: 80 cm soil or saprolite under grassland replicate 1 | place: USA:California | collected 2016-06-15
TCTCAGCTACCGCTATTCGAATGCGATCTTCATCCGATAACTTAGCAAGTTTCGCACCGGGATCACCGCCCGTATAGACTGTGAGAATGCCATGTTCGTTCTCAATGTGACTCGTCGCATGCCAGGTATAAACAATAGGCGCATCCGTCACGAGTCGTCCATTCCAACCCTTCTCATCCCAGAAGCGCTTACGATATTCAATTAAGACTTTCGTCACTGTACCATAAGATAGCTCGTTGACCATCTTTCGATGTGCAGGAGCCAAAGGCGGATTGAACTCGATCAATCGCGCGGTCGTCAGTGGGATCGCTAAGATCACGAAAGCGGAAGAAATCGTCAGATGCGAATCGACTTGTTTAAATGTAACAGCTACTTCATCTGGCAGGACGCGGATCGACGTCACAGGGGAGTTCAATCTCACGTCCGGTAAAGCCTCAGCAAGCGCACAGGGAATCAAGTCATTCCCGCCGATCACGCGATAATTCATGTTCCGTTCAGACGTGGTGTAATACATCGAAACGTTGCGCGCCAGATCGAGCAGGGAATGTCGTTCTGGCTCGCAAGTATATTCAGCCCGGATATGCTGTATAAAATCTTTCTTCGCAAGTGGATGCGCGTCCAGCGAGTTGATCCAATCTGCGGTGGATTGACGATCAAGGCGTTCGGCTTCGGGCGCCGTTTGAGGCTGGTTCGGGTCTGGGACAAATTTTCCCAGCTCCGCAAGCGCAAGCCAAATGGTTTCGATTTCCTCATGGAGATTTACGCCCCAAATTTCTGCGTTTGACATTGGACCGGCTTTGCCCTCAAATGCAGCCCAATCCTTGTCCTGTCCTTGCCAGCTTCCTACGCGCCCCAATTTCAAATGAAACTGATTCGCAAACGCGAGCATGCGCTGATGACTCTCTTCAATGAACTCACCACCCGCCTCGGCAACCAATCCATTTGAAAAATTGCGTAGACTATACACACGCCCACCGACGCGGTCACGCGCTTCGAGCACAGTGATCTTCCATCCTGCACGATGCAAATCGTACGCAGCGGAAAGCCCAGCCAGTCCTGCGCCGATGATTGTGACTGTTCGATTGTTTGAACTTATCAAAGATCATTGCTCCCAAAGAGTTTATTGTTCATTGCCAAATATAACATTTAAAAGAGAACTGCCATTTTAATGATAAAGTGACTGTCGCATAATGGAGCAGCCACTCTTCACAATTGAATTTATTGCTATTGACGACCTGACAAGTGATTTTAGTTTCCCCTCAACAGAAAGTGACTTTTACGATTCGCAACACCCCAATCGCTGCCGCGGAAGGCGGGAGCTTAATTCTAGGATGGTTGAGCTTTAGTATGAACTTCGGATGATCAAAGTGACTATCACCTTATTCAATCAAGGCAACGGATGCCATCGCAATGACAAAAGTAGCGCAAGGATCGCGATCAGTACAGCAATGGCTGTAAAGAAAACCGTGATCTCAGTCGTCTCACGCGTAGCAATGACATACGTGGGGAGATTCTGGAAAACATCTTGAAGTTCACCTGCACTTGTGGCGATGTAATATTTTCCACCCGTCACCTCCGCGATCTGGGTCAATGTTTCTTCATCGATCTCCCTGCGGAATCCACCCCCACCAAACTGTGGCCCGAATCCTCCACCCCCAAACGGATCATCACCCTGAAATTGCTCACCGCAATTCATAGGCGAACTATTGTTTGTCGTACCAAACCCAATCGTATAGACTCGCACACCGCGCTCCAGGGCTTGTTGCGCAGCCGTTAATGGAAGGGGACCCGCATTGCTCGCACCATCGGTGAGCAGAACAATAATATGAGGAGAATATTCTTTGGGAGCTGGTGGCGGAACTGTTTGGCTGTTTGACGAATTCAAGTCGCTTGGTGCGACCCGGTTATCTATCTCAGCAATTGCATCCAATGAGCGGAGGATCGCGCTTCCGATAGCCGTCCTACGCGCGGGAGCCAAATTTCTGATTGCGGTCTCTAGCAACCTTTGATCGCTTGTGGGTGGCTGGATCAGTTCAGCAAAGCCCGCAAACGCAACAATCCCAACTTGCCTGCCCGAACTATTATTATGTATGAATGCTAGAGCTGCATCCTTGGCAACTTCCAGGCGATTGGGTGGAATATCAGTCGAACACATACTTCTTGATACATCAATGGCCATAATTACAGTGGCTTTATTAGATGGGATAAGAACTGTCGCGACGGGCCGCCCTAATGCAAACACAAGACTCGTAAGCGCCAGTAAAAACAAAATGAAAGGCAAATGTCTGCGCAACCACGACTGCTTCGCCGCTGCCTCGCGAACCAGAGAAAGACTCGAATAACGAACTGTGAAGCGTCTACGCCGCTGCAAAGCCAAGATATACACCGCCACGATCAGCGGGATAAGCAACAACAGGTAAAGAAAACCGGGCCAGAGCAAACTCATTTGCGCTCTCCTTGCTCAATACGGACCACGAATAAAGTCATGGGACATGACCAAACCAAAGCAGCGAAAGCATGCCCCCGATCAAGAAAATAATCATACCCAGGCCGGCAAAAATCGAAGTCATTTCCATCTGTTCTGGTTTGATGGACAGCTTGGGTTTAAGGTCAGCATAAATCTTGCGCAGTTGTTGCTCATTGCCTGCATTGTAATATACTCCACCGGTCGTATTTGCAATATACTGCAACATTGCCTCATCGAGACTGGTATGAACGTTAAAGCCCTCTACCACTAGATCTGCACCCCCCGGGCTGCCAATGCCCACAGTGTATACCCGAACGCCCAAATCTGCTGCAAGGTCAGCTGCCACCGCCGGATCTGGAGTCTCGTTGTTTTCTCCATCTGTGAGCATAACGATCACTGCAGAAGGATACCAACCTTGTGGTGCTGGTACCGGAGTCACCGCAGGGTCGGACTGATTGTTTGCATTCAATAAAATCGGAGGGTCTCCTGCATCCACCGCGATGGTGTTCAACGCCACGAGAATTCCGTTCCCAAGAGAAGTACCACGCCGCGGCACAAGGCGACTGATGGTAGCAAGGGTCTCCTCCCGGTTGTCTGTGGGAGGTTGTACCGAAATGCCTCCATCGCTGAAGACAACCACACCAATCGAAACACCGGTCGGCTGATTCTCAACGAACTGCTTTGCCGCAGCTTTGGCTGCTTCAATACGGGTTGGCTTAAAGTCATCTGCCGCCATGCTGCCAGAAACATCAAATGTCAAAATGACAGTGCCCTCGATCTTTGGCACACTGAGTGTGGCTTGCGGTCGCGCTAATGAAAAAACAAGGATTGAGATCCCCGCCAGGAAAGTCACAGCCGGGATGTGGCGACGGAATCCAATTCCGCTTCCCTTGGCATCATGGACAAGACCAAGACTGCCATAATGCGCGGCCAACTTACGCCGCCGTGCTTGTATCCGCAAATAAAGCAATATCAGCAACGGGACAAAAAACAATGTCAATAAAAGTGTAGGCCAGATAAATGACATGATTATCCTTGCTAAAACGGAGTCAACGACTCTTGTCGTTGAATTTCAAAGTCAGGTCCCACGGGGATGCTCCGCGAAGACTTTGACTCCAATTTATTTCCTGCGCTGCTTTCGTTGTTGAGCAAAACGGACAATCGCGCGCACCAGGTCTTCTTCCGTTGAAAGTGATAGTGCGTCCACACCCGCGCGTTTGAAAGATTCGTTCAATGCCGCTTCACGCCGTTGTGCCGCCTCGTAAAAACGCTGACGAAACTTGCGGTCATGTGTATCCACATACAACTGCGCGCCGGTCTCTGCATCCTCCATCACTACCACACCGATATCAGGGAGTTGCACCTCACGCGGATCCCATAGACGGATCGCGAGCACCTCATGTCGTTGGTTCAATAAACTCAACGGCTTTTCCCAACCCGGCTCGCTGATGAAATCAGAAATCACAAAGACCAGTGACCGCCTTCGGATCGAATTCAGTGCATTCTGTAAAAACAGAGTGAGATTCGTAAACGGTGCACTTGGTAAGCGCGGTTGATTCCTCATATCGTTAATGAGACGCAGAACCTGAATTTTCCCGCTGCGCGCGGGAACTACATGCTGAGCATTCCCATTAAACATCATCGCCCCAACGCGATTCCCATGCCTGGTCAACAAACGCGCCAGCACCGCCACAAAATCAACAAGCATCGTCCGCTTCTGCGTTTGCAGTGTGCCGAAGTCCACCGAGGGGCTCAGATCAAGCAAAAACCAGGCGGTAAGCTCACGATCCTCCGAATACTGCCGCACATACGGCGTATTCATGCGCGCGGTCACATTCCAATCTATATAACGAATATCATCTTCAGGCTGATATTCACGCAGATCAGCGAAGTCTACGCCGAAGCCATAGAACAACGTCCGATAATCCCCCTGTAACAAGCCATCCAGCCTGCGGATGACTTTCCAATCGAGGCGTAATAGAACGCGCTCAGGTGTCGCTTCAGGCGTTACTGTCTGCGTAGCGATTGGCGTGTTCATGCAAAGGCACCACTGGGATCGGAATACGATCGAGGATCTTCATCAGAATGTCATCGCCGGTCACATTATCAGAAAGCGCTTCATAGGATAAAACAATACGATGTCTCATCACATCGAGCGCCATATCAAGTACATCCTGCGGTAAGGCATACTTTCGTCCACGCACATAAGCGAGGGCACGCCCGGTTAAGATCAAATTGATCGAAGCACGCGGGCTCGCGCCAAACATGATGTAACGCTTCAAATCCTTCAAGCCCACATCCTGCGGATTCCGCGTGGCAGTTACCATGCGCACCGCATATTCCATCAGCGCGGGATCAACATACACGCGGTCTGCCTCCTTTTGCTGTGCAAGCAATTGCTCGGTGGTCAGCACTTCCTGTATCTTCTCCAGCACGCCTGTCATTCGTTCTACAATGACAAATTCCTCTGTCGAACTTGGATAACCAATAAGTACTTTCAACATAAAACGATCCACTTGCGCCTCAGGCAATGCGTACGTGCCTTCCGTCTCGATCGGATTCTGCGTTGCTAATACGAGGAATGGGTTGGGAACCTTGAAGGTCTCACGGCCAATGGTTACCTGTCGTTCCTGCATCACTTCCAATAACGCGCTCTGCACTTTGGCAGGCGCGCGGTTGATTTCGTCAGCTAGTAAGAGATTCGTGAAAACGGGACCGAGCGAGGTATCGAATTTGCCGGTCTTCTGATTATAGATGCGCGTCCCCACCAGGTCAGCGGGCACAAGATCAGGCGTGAATTGGATGCGCTTAAACTCTCCACCAATGGACTCTGCGAGAGTCTTGATTGCCATCGTCTTCGCTAAGCCCGGCACACCTTCCACAAGGATGTGTCCACGCGCGAGCAGTGCGACGACCATCCGTTCCAGAAGATGATCCTGCCCGACGATAACTTTCTTGACCTCATACAAAACTTTTTCCATGGGCGTACGGTTTTCTGGTTTTGTGTTTTGAACCATTCGCAGTTTCCTTTCTTTACACTCTGATCTCTGAATTTAATAAGGCGGCAATCCGGCTCCGCCAGCAGCAGTTTCAATCGGCACCGCAAAGCCGATACCGATAAAGAAACTATCTTTTGTTGGGTTAACAATCCCTGTAACAATCCCGACCACATAACCAGACCTGTTCAGTAAAGGTCCACCGGAATTACCAGGGTTGATCGCTGCATCCACCTGGATCAATCCCTCAAGTCGTCGATTTGTGTTCGGAGGCTGGAAAGTGCGATTGAAGCCCGAAATGACACCCGCACTCATCGAGCTATACAAACCAAAGGGATTGCCAACGACATAAACCTCATCCCCCACCCGCAAGGAACCTGCATTCCCAACCGTTGCAGGGACAAATTGTTGCGGTAAGGTCTCTGCCTGCAAAACAGCAATATCGTTTTCTGGGTGAGAAGATGCCACTGTCGCAGTAGATCTGGTACCATCTGCAAAGGTAACATTGATTGTCCCCGCGCCTGACACAACATGCAGGCTTGTGAGAATATCGCCAAAGTCATCGATGATCACACCACTCCCCAACCCATTGTCCGCTTCACCATTCGCCCCGGTAGATTCTGTCTCAATCAAGACCAGAGAAGGCTGTATGATCTGATATACCTGTGTCGAAAACGCGGGGCGAGGTGTAGCAGATGCCATCGCACTGGAAATCGCGGCATTCACTTCATCCTGAGTTAACGGTCTTATTCCGGAGAAAAGGGAATTATAAAGAAGGAGAGCTAGTAAAGCTGCTAACACACCCGAGAGGAAAGGGAACGTTTTCCTCACGCGTTCTCGCAAACGCCCAAATCGACTTCGTAATTTGTCAGGTACCGATAAAGATGGTTCGTTCATAAACATCCATTCGTTGCTAACTCCGCCAATAAATACCAATCGTTCGAAAATAGCTAAGGGAAGATCACAAACTTAATCTCAATCTTACAGGCAAATATAGAACTTTTCGATTAGACCATGATGAGAAAACTGTGGAGCAACAAGAAAAATGTTCAGCTTAATTATGGGGAGGACGTTTTGGAGAATAGATTACTTACCTGACGACTCCCATACGCCTCTCAACGCGGCGGCTCAACTTGGTCCCTAATAGGTAACCGTTTACTAAACATTGTCTTCCCGATTTGTTCACGCAAAGCAAAAGTACATTATTTCGAGTTTGCCCGTTCTTCGTCAAGGATTTCTACCAAAACTCTCAATCCCAATGTGTATGATCGCCAGCCAAACCCTACAACTTTGCCTTTGCATATAGCAGAAATCAGAGAAGTGTGTCTGAATTCCTCCCGGGCGTACACATTCGATAAATGTACTTCAATGACGGGAATCCCGATTGCAGTAATCGCATCTCGTAGAGCAATCGATGTATGAGTATATCCACCAGGGTTGAAAACCACGCCATCTGCCCACATTTGTGCATCATGCAGCGCGTCGATCAATGCGCCTTCGTGATTCGACTGGAAACATTTTAGATCCGCGCCCAGTTCTTTGCCGAACTCAATCAACTTCGTGTTGAGATCACCTAAGGTCATCGAGCCGTAAATCTCTGGCTCACGCGCGCCAAGCAGATTCAAATTCGGTCCATGCAAGACCAGGATTTTCATACTTCCTCACTATTCATGTGATTGCGAGCCCGAAGGGCGAAGCAATCTCCCATTAAACGGAAAAAGCACCTCCGCAATCTTACTAGACAAGCCTTTGTTTGCAACCATTAAACGTTCTGCCAACTTCGCCTCGACGACCATCCCAATCGCTACAGCCTCACCATGTCGCAACTGGAACTTACTCACTAACTCAACAGCATGTCCCACTGTATGTCCCAAATTCAGCGCGGCGCGGAATCCCTTTTCGTATGGATCCTCTTCTATAACTTTGATCTTGACCGCCATTGCCCGTTTGACCATCTGCTCAAGATCATCTTTTATACAGTCTAATCCACGCGCACATAAATCAAATAATTCCGGGTCAGAGATCATTCCATGCTTGACTACTTCCGCCAAACCGGAAATGAATTCTGCTTCCGGCAGTGTTTTCAATACTTGCGGGTCCGCTAACACCAGTTTCGGTGGGTAAAACGAGCCAACCAGATTTTTCCCTTCCGGCAAGTCAAACCCCGTCTTGCCGCCAAGCGAGGCATCGACCATGGAAAGCAAAGTCGTGGGCACACATACCCAATTAACTCCACGCATATACGTCGACGCGGCGAAGCCTGTCAGATCGCCGATCACACCACCACCTAATGCGATGACTGTACTTTTGCGGTCTAGGCCGTGTTCGAGAAATCCATGCCAAAGTTGTTGAACAGTATCTAAGGTCTTATATGCTTCGCCAGCAGGAATAGTCAATAACTTTGGATAAAAACCTGCACTGTGCAGCGATGCCATTACTATTTCTACATGGAACTTGGCAACATTTTCATCAGTTACGATGATGGGATTCTGAAGACCCCGTCTGTAGAGCATGTTGCCAACTTGCTCTACCCTTTGCACAATCACATCATATTTCCCCATCGCACTGAGATGAAAACGACCCAGAACAACTTGAATTTGCCAGGCTAAATTTTCGGGCACTTGATCTGCGTCAAAGCGGAGAGGAAATGAATCATAGTGTTCTTTACGTTTGGAAAGCAGAGATGTTAATTTCTCACGCAAATCTCCCGCGAGTAATGGACGTTGATTGGAATCGGAACCTAGTCTTCCAAGCAATGTATCCAACTCTACAATAAGGAAAACGACCTTACCATTATTTTCAACCAGCGTTCGATTTTCTTCCCGCAATAGCGCTCCACCGCCCAGAGCAATCACACTTTCTTCATTATTGATAATTTGTTTCAAGGCAGCAGTTTCCATATCGCGGCACGCCGGTTCACCCTTTTGAGCCATAAGTTGCGAAATGGACATGCCTGCATTCGTTTCTATCACAGCATCTGAATCCACAAACGGCAAGTTGAGATTACGTGCAAGAACTTTTCCAATTGTGGATTTTCCCGCTCCTACAGGACCGTAGAGAAAGATGTGAGTCATAAGATTCCTTAAATGTCGTTGCGAGGGCATTCTTTGCCCGAAGCAATCTCCTCCCCGAGTGGGAGATTGCTTCGTCGGGACGCTTCGCGCGCCCTCCTCGCAATGACATGTCACTCCCAAAAAACGTGTGGAGTATTATCCATCTGCAAATCTTCAAGCGTAGCTTTGCGCAATGATTCAAATCTCGGGTTCATTTCGCTCATTGAATCGCCGCCAAGTTTTTCGATGAGAGCGTCCGCCAAAACGAAGGCGACCATCGCTTCTAAGATCGGGACCGCGCGTGGAACGGGACAGAAATCAGAGCGTTCATACTTGGTGGGAGATTCGGTTCCTGATGCGAGATCGACGGTCGGCTGGGGAAGAAGCGTTGTGGCAATTGGTTTCATCGCAGCACGGACGATGATCGGCTGCCCATTAGAGACTCCTCCTTCCGTTCCTCCCGCCCTATTGGTTGAACGTTGAACGTTTGAACGTTCTAACGTTATGGGATCGTGAACTTGTGTCCCAGGAAGGCGCGCATTTGCAAACGCATCGCCCACTTCGACTCCTTTGATGGCCTGCACAGACAGTATCGCCATGGCAAGTTTGGCTTCGAGGCGCTTGTCCCACTGAGCGAAACTTCCGAGACCAACAGGCGTATTCAACGCCACAATTTCCAACACACCGCCCAGAGTGTTTTTGGCATGAATCGTTTTCTCAATCTCAGCGCGCATTTGACTTGCAGCCGATTCAATCGGGCAACGCACATCAGATTCTTCTGCATGAATAAAGCGTTCTTCGTAAGGCATGCCATCAAAATCAGCAGTGATTTCACCAATTGATGAAACATATCCACCCACAATGATTCCGAATTGGGCAAGAAACTGTTTGCAGATAGCACCGACAGCCACGCGCATCGTCGTCTCACGGGCTGAAGCGCGTTCAAGCGCGGGGCGCAAATCCTTGAAACCATATTTCACTGCGCCCGTTAAGTCTGCATGACCCGGGCGCGGGGCGGTCATGGGCTCAATCGCTTTGCCTTTCCATTTGACATGATCCGCATTTTCAACCAGCAGTGCAATTGGCGCCCCTGTCGTTTCCCCTGCCATGACTCCACCAAGGATTTGCACAGTGTCGCGTTCAATCTTCATGCGGCCGCCTGAACCATAGCCCTTTTGACGGCGCGCCAGTTCTTTGTCAATGATATTTGGTGTAATAGAGAGCCCCGCCGGCATACCATCCAGGATAGTGGTTAAGGAGGGACCATGAGATTCGCCAGCACTGAGGAAGCGTAACATAATGACTCTTCTTTACTTGTGTACTGTTTATCTATCTACCTTATTCGTCTTGCATGATTGGTAATTAGAGATTAGAGACTGGAGATTGTTCGACAGATGCGCGCATAATTTCTCGAAAGGGACTATGGCTCGTCCAGATTTCAAATGAAAGAGCCGCTTGTTCAATAAGCATACCTAAGCCTGTTGTTGCCTGCAACCCTTGATTGTGGGCAGCTCGTACAAGTTTTGTTTCTTTTGGATTGTAGACCAGATCGTAAATTGCTGCATGAGGAGGAAAAGGTAAATTCTCGGGCCATGGAGATCCGTCAATATTCGGCGTCATGCCGAGGGGTGTGGTGTTGACGATCAGCGAGATATTCGATAACTCGGTATTCGAAAGGTTGAAATCTGCAATTTGTAATTTGTAATTGGTAAATGCATCCCTGAGTTGCTGGACTTGTTGAATTCGACGCGCGGCAATGGTTACCTCCCATCCGTCCCTGACCAATGTATTGACCACTGCCCGCGCCGAACCACCCGCGCCCAAAACAAAAGCATTTGAATCTCCCCGTCTCCGTGTCTCCGTGGTTAGAAATCTTTTCAGGTCAGATAAGAATCCTGAGGCATCGGTGTTATCGCCAATCAATTTATTATCGCGTAAATAAATTGTGTTTACTGCGCTGATAGATTGAGCAGTTGTTGTCAATTCATCGAGAAATTGGATAACGTTTTGTTTGTGTGGAATAGTGACATTGAGTCCATGAATTTCACCAGAGCGGACTTGGGCCATCAAATCTTTCAAGCCCTGTTTATCGTCAGGGTGAATAAGGAATAGTGAATAATTTCCCTTTAACGCGCAGGATTGGAGAGCCGCGGTGTGGATTTTTGGGGAGAGGGAATGGCTGAGAGGATAACCAATTAAACCCAATTTGAAGTTTTGAATGTTGGAAGATTCCATGTTGATCAACGCAAACACTCCAGAACTTCAAAAAACTTCGGAAAGGTCTTGGCGACGCAGGATGGATTCTCAATTGTGATACCGTCCACACGCAGACCAATTAGTGAAAAAGCCATCGCCATGCGATGATCGTTATAGGTTCGGATCGTTGCAGGTTGAGTGTCATCACATGGATAAATCGTCATGCCATCTTCATGTTCTTCCGCGCGGACGCCGAGCCGCTCTAACTCTATGCAG